>Ga0153916_10002742_pt1 | contig 12906 bp, 12 predicted proteins | sample Opewatmetagenome_FD_109642 | JGI IMG/M metagenome (GOLD analysis project Ga0153916, IMG submission 109642) | Freshwater wetland microbial communities from Ohio, USA - Open water 3 Core 3 Depth 4 metaG | ecosystem: Environmental > Aquatic > Freshwater > Wetlands | place: USA: Ohio, Lake Erie...
GACCTGGTGCTCACGGGCGACGCCAAGTGCACGCGCTGCCACGACGAAACGGACGACTACCCGGTGCTCGCGATCGCCAAGACAGCGCACGGCGTGCGCGCGGATAGCCGCACGCCGACCTGCACCAGCTGCCATGGTCAAAGCCAGGCGCACCTGGACAACCCCGGGGGCAAGGCCGAGCGGCCGAAGCCGGATCGGATGTTCCGCAAGACGTCGCCGACTCCGATCGAAGTGCGCAACGGCGCCTGCCTCACCTGCCACGACAGGGACGTGGCCAGATACCACTGGGAGGGGAGCACGCACCAGACGCGCGACGTGGCGTGCACCTCGTGCCACCAGGTCCACACCTCGCACGACAGAGTGCGCGACAAGGTCACCCAGCCGGAAGTGTGCTTTACCTGCCACAAGGAGCAGCGCGCGCAGATCGACCGGCCGTCGCATCACCCGATTCCCGAGGGCAAGATGGGCTGTTCGGACTGCCACAATCCGCACGGCTCGATCGGGCCGAAGCTGATGAAGCGCGATAGCGTGAACGACGTCTGCTACACCTGCCACATGGAGAAGCGCGGGCCGTTCGTGCACACGCACGAGCCGGTGAGCGAGGACTGCACGCTGTGCCACAACCCGCACGGTACGACCACGGAGAACATGCTGAAGGTGCGGCCGCCGTTCCTGTGCCACCAGTGCCACACCCCGCACGGCCCGCAGATTCCACAGCTGCTCGGCCAGCAGACTGCCGGCACCGCCAACACCCTTGCCACGACGGGCAAGAACGCGATCAATTACACGATGGCGCGGGGTTGCCTGAATTGCCACACGCAGGTCCACGGCAGCAACAACCCGACCGTGACCAACCCAACTCCGCAATTCAATCTGCGCTGAGACCGGGAGACTCGCCATGACCACCTACAACAAATTCACCATCTTGGGCCGGGGGGGCGTCGCCTTGGCCGCGCTGGTTCTCGCCGGCGCGGCCTACGCCGACGACGCAGACGTCGCCAAGCTGACCAAGCCCGAGAGCGCGATCGGGGTCGGCGCCGCGGCCGTGACCGGCGACCCGAAAGGCCGCTCGATCTGGGGCCAGTACAACGGCATGCGGGACGAGGATGGCTATTTTCTGCTCGACTTCGACTTTATCAAGCGCGATGAAGCGACCGGAACTTGGACCAATATCATGGGCCGCAATCTCGGCCTGGATACGCGGGAACTGGGCTTCTCGATGAACAGGCAGGGCGACTGGAAGGTCGGCCTGGATTACAGCGAGCTCGTGCACCGGGAAATCCGCACCATCAATACCGGCATGGTCGGCGCCGGAACCACCACGCCGACGGTCGTGCGCTTGGCGACCCCAGGATCCGGGTCTGATCTAAATAACGAGATGAAGCGCCAGAAAGTCGGGGTCGACCTCGACAAATGGGTCAACCCCGCTCTGCAAATCCAGTTCAGCTTCAAGAACGAGGACAAGGACGGGTCGCGGTTGTGGGGACGTGGCTATGATTGCGCGGCGTACGTCTGCAATACGCCTAACACCGCGAACTCGCTGACGAATCAGCGCTGGGCCATCCTGATGCTCCCGGAGCCGGTGAACTCGAATACCAAGCAGATCGATTTCAAGCTGAATTACGTCGGCAAGCAACTGGGGTTGACTGGCGGGTACTACGGATCGTTCTACTCCAACTCGAACGGCACCTTGACCGCGACCGTTCCGAACCAACTCAATTCACCACTTGGAACGCTTGCGACGCTGACGCCCAACGGTCCCTTCGTCGGTGGACTGCAAGGGGTGTTACAGACGCCAATGGCGTTGCCGCCCGACAATCAGGCGCATCAACTGTATGTGACGGGCAACTATGCCTTCACGCCGACCACGCGCTCGAACTTCAAGCTGGCCTATACGCAAGCCACGCAGGACGAGGATTTCGGCAGCGCCGGACTGTCGGGCGCGCCGGCCGGGGTGACGAACTTCGGCGGCAAGGTCGAGACGACCTTGGCGCAGTTCGGGCTTACCGCGCGTCCGATGCCGAAGCTCTCGCTGGTCGGCAACGTGCGGTGGGAGGATCGCCGGGATAAGACGCCGATTCAGTTTTACAACATCGAGAATACGGCGCTCTGGACGAACTATCACGATTCGCGCGAGAAGCTCGACGCGAAGCTTGAAGGAAGCTACCTGCTGCCGGGCAACACCCGTGCCACGCTGGGCATCGACTATAACTCGATCGACCGCGAGCTGCCGTCGCCGACCACTGTCGATATCGCCGGGCTATCCGCATTGCGCGGGAAAAACACCGAATGGGGTTATCGCGCCGAATTGCGGCGCGCGGTGTCCGACACCGTCACCGGGGCCATCAGCTATGGACAGAGCCGGCGAGAAGGGACGGACTGGTACAGCCTGGCGGCCGCGACCTACGGCCAGCTCCTAAATGACGCCACCATCTGGACCCGAACGGGGATCTTCCCCTACATGTTTACCGACCGAACGCGCCAAAAGATCAAGGCGTCAGCGGATTGGGCCGCGACCGAGCGGCTGGGTCTGCAGTTCATCGTCGAGAATTCGTCTGACCACTACGGCAGCCCGAGCACGAAGGGCTTGCGCGACGGGCGCATGCTCCTTTACAGCGTCGATGCGAGCTACGCCTTGTCGGATGCGTGGAAGCTGACCGCCTACGCCTCGCGCGGCGACCAGGTGATGCGCGTCGATCATTCCACGGCCTATATGGAGGATCTGAACGACATCAACGACGCCGTGGGAGTCGGGCTGGTGGGCAAGCCGTCCGGCCGCTACGAGTTCGGCGGCAATATCTCGTACATCCAGGATCGCAACGCCTACGGTACGCAGGCGGATTCCGGGGCGAGCGCAGCGAACAAGGCGCAGGTCGCGGCCTTCCAGCTGCCGGACGTGGTCTATCGTGAGACCAGGCTGAACCTCTACGGCAAGTACTCGCTCGACAAGCATTCCGACCTCCGGCTGGATTTCGTGTATGCCGACTACTACTTCACCGAGTGGGCCTGGGGCGCTTCCGGCGTGCCGTTCACCTACCAGGACAACACGACGGTGGGCATCGACCCGAAGCAGCACGTGGCCTATGTCGGCGCGCGCTACATCTACAGGATGCAGTGATGTTCCCAGGGCCCACCGTCGAGCGAGCGGCCTCTGGCTGATTCATCCTCCTCCCCTTGTTGGAGCGGGGCCGGTTTTGCCGGCCCTATTTTTTTGCGTTGCCGCGGCTGGGGTATCCTTCGCCCTTTTGCCGCTCGGCGCCCCCTTTGCCCATGCTGCTTGAAGCCCGCGATCTCGCCTGCGAGCGCGGCGACCTGCGCCTGTTTTCGGGCCTCGAGTTCGCGCTCGGCGAGGGGGAGCTCTTGCTGGTGCAGGGGCCGAACGGCAGCGGCAAGACGAGCCTGCTGAGGCTCGCGGCCGGGCTGTCGCGACCTGCGGCCGGGGCGATCCGCTGGCGCGGCGAGGACATCCGGGAATTGGGTGAAGACTACGCGCGCGAGCTGCTGTTCATCGGCCACTCCAACGCGGTGAAGGAGGAGTTCAGCGCCGAAGAGAACCTTGCGGTGGCGCTCGAGCTCGCCGGCAGGCGCCCGTCGGCGGCGCAGCGCGCCGGGGCGCTCGAGCGCATCGGCCTGGCGGCGCGCGCGCGGCTTCCCGCGCGCTACCTGTCGCAGGGGCAGAAGCGCCGCGTGGCGCTGGCGCGCCTGTGCTTGGCGGCCGACGTGCCGCTGTGGATCCTCGATGAGCCGTTCGCCGCGCTCGACGCGCGCGCGCTCGCGATGGTGACCGAGCTGGTCGATGCCCATCTGGCGCGCGGCGGCGCCGCGATCCTCACCACGCATCAGGAAGTCGCGATCGCGGCGCGCACGCGCTTTGCGATCACGCTCGGCGGTTGAACTACGGCGTGCTCGGCGGACTCCAATCGGTCATTGCCCGCGACCTGCGCCTGTCGATGCGCCGGCGCGGCGACGTGCTCAACCACCTGGTGTTCTACGTCATCGTGGTGACGCTGTTCCCGCTCGGCGTCGGCGCCGAGCCGAACCTGCTGCGCGCCATGGCGCCGGGGATCCTGTGGGTCGCGGCGCTGCTTGCGGCGATGCTGTCGCTGCAGCGGCTGTTCGCGTCAGATTACGCCGACGGCACGCTGGAGCAGATGCTGATATCCGCGCATCCCCTGGGGGTAATCGTGGTCGGCAAGATGGCCGCGCACTGGATCGTGTCAGGTTTGCCGCTGACGCTGCTCGCGCCGGTGCTCGGTCTGCAATTTGATCTGCCTCAACAGGCGCTGGCAGCGCTGGTCCTATCCTTGGCCATTGGAACGCCGGTGCTCAGCCTGATCGGCAGCGTGGGCGCGGCGCTCACGCTGGGGGTGCGCGGCGGAGGCGTGCTGCTTGCGCTGCTGGTGCTGCCGCTTTATGTTCCGGTGCTGATTTTCGGTGCCGGCGGGGTTGCCGAAGCGATGAGCGGCATGAGCGCTGCCCCGCATCTTTCGCTGCTCGGGGCGTTCCTTGCAATATCATGCGTGGTGGCTCCGTGGGCCACCTGCGCGGCCCTGCGGGTCGCTTACGACTGAAAGGCATCCGGGAAAGGCAACGTTGACGATCGACAGCTACAGGCTCGAAGGAGGGGAAGGCGTACGCGGATGGGCCGTGCTCAGGTTCGCCGCGCCGCAGGCCTTCTTCCCGCTGGCCGGGAAGATGGCTCCCTGGTTCGGCGCGCTCGCGGCGATCCTCGCTGCGGCGGGTCTTTATGTGAGCTTCTTCGTCGCGCCCACCGACGCGCAGCAGGGCGAGGCCTACCGCATCATTTTCATCCACGTGGCGGCGGCGTGGATGTCGATGTTCCTGTACGTAGTGATGGCCTGCTGGGCCGCGCTCGGTCTGGTGCTCAACACGCGGCTCTCGGGCATGATGGCCTCCGCGATCGCGCCTACCGGCGCGATGTTCACCTTCGTAGCGCTGTGGAGCGGAGCGCTGTGGGGCAAGCCGACCTGGGGAACGTGGTGGGTGTGGGACGCGCGGCTCACATCCGAGCTGATCCTGCTGTTCCTGTACTTCGGCTTCATCGCGCTCACCAACGCGATCGACGATCCGCGGCGCGCCGACCGCGCCGGCGCGGTGCTGGCGATCGTCGGCGTGATCAACGTGCCGATCATCTATTTCTCCGTCAAGTGGTGGAACACGCTGCACCAGGGCGCGTCGGTGAGCCTCACGCGGGCGCCTTCGATGGCGATGACCATGCTCACCGGGATGCTGCTGATGGCGCTCGCCGCCTGGATGTACAGCATCGCCGCGGCGCTGTGGCGCGTGCGCTCGATCATCCTCGAGCGCGAGCGCGACGCCGAGTGGGTGCGCGGGCTGCGGGGGGTCGAATGAACTGGGGCAGCCTCGACAATTTTCTCGCCATGGGCGGCTACGCGCTGTACGTGTGGGGCTCGTACGGGGTGACCGCGTTGTGCATCGGGGGCGAAATCTGGCTGCTCGCGCGCCGCGCGCGGCGGGCGGAGCGCAGGGCATGAAGCCGCGCCACCGCAGGCTGATCCTGGTGGTCGCGGGGCTGGCATTGCTCGGCGTCACGGCGGCGCTGGTGCTGAACGCCTTCCAGAGCAACCTCGTGTTCTTCTTCAGCCCGAGCCAGGTGGCCGCCAACGAGGCGCCGATCAACAAGACCTTCCGCCTTGGCGGCATGGTGGAGCAGGGCAGCCTGAAGCGCCTGCCCGACGGCATGACCGTGGAGTTCGTCGTCACCGACACCGCAAAGACCATCCCGGTGCGCTACAAGGGGATCCTTCCCGACCTGTTTCGCGAGGGCAAGGGCGTGGTGGCGCAGGGCCGGCTCGACGCCGACGGCACGTTCCACGCGCAGGAAGTGCTCGCCAAGCACGACGAGAACTACATGCCCCCGGAGGCCGCCGACGCGATCGCGAAGGCGCAGAAAGGAGTGTTGCCGCACAAATGATTCCAGAGATCGGACATTTCGCGCTGATCGTCGCGCTCACGCTGGCGCTGGTGCAGGGCACGCTGCCGATCATCGGCGCGGCGAAGGGCATCCCGGGCTTCGTGGCGGTGGCGCGGCCCGCGGCCCAGGGGCAGTTCGTGTTCGTCGCGATCGCCTTCGGCTGCCTCGCCTGGTCGTTCGTCAACAGCGACTTCTCGGTGCTGTACGTCGCCAACAACTCCAACTCGCATCTGCCGCTGCAGTACCGCTTCGCGGCGGTGTGGGGCGGCCACGAGGGGTCGCTGCTGCTGTGGGTGCAGATGCTCACCGTCTGGACCCTGGCGGTGACCGTGTTCAGCCGCCGGCTGCCCGACGAGGTGGTGGCGCGCATCCTCGGCGTGATGGGACTGGTGAGCGTCGGCTTCCTGCTGTTCATGCTGGCGACCTCGGACCCCTTCGACCGGCTGCTGCCGGCGGCGGCCGAAGGGCGCGACCTGAATCCGCTGCTGCAGGATCCCGGCATGGTGTTCCACCCGCCGATGCTGTACATGGGCTACGTCGGCTTCTCGGTGGCCTTCGCGTTCGCCGTCGCGGCGCTGATCGAAGGGCGGCTGGACGCGGCCTGGGCGCGCTGGACGCGGCCGTGGACGACGGCCGCGTGGGTGTTCCTCACCCTCGGTATTGCCCTCGGCAGCGCCTGGGCCTACTACGAGCTGGGCTGGGGAGGCTGGTGGTTCTGGGACCCGGTCGAGAACGCCTCGTTCATGCCCTGGCTGGTCGGTACGGCGCTGCTGCACTCGCTCGCGGTGACCGAGAAGCGCGGCGGATTCAAGGCCTGGACCGTGCTCCTCGCGATCATGGCGTTTTCGCTGTCGCTGCTCGGCACCTTCCTGGTGCGCTCCGGCGTGCTGACTTCGGTGCACGCGTTCGCCACCGATCCGCGGCGCGGCATCTTCATCCTCGCGTTCCTCGCGCTGGTGATCGGCGCTTCGCTGACGCTGTTCGCCTGGCGCGCACCGCGCGTAGGGCTCGGCGGGCGATTCGAGCTGGTGTCGCGCGAGTCGATGCTGCTGATGAACAACGTGCTGCTGGTGGTGGCCGCCGGCGCCGTGCTGCTCGGCACCCTGTATCCGCTGGTGCTGGACGCCCTGGGGCTCGGAAAGATCTCCGTCGGGCCGCCGTATTTCGATACGGTGTTCGTGCCGCTGATGACCCCGGCGCTGTTCCTGATGGGCATCGGCCCGATCGCGCGCTGGCGCGAGGCGAGCGTGCCGGACCTGGCGCGCCGGCTCAAGTGGGCGCTCGGCGTGAGCGTGGTGACGGCGCTGCTCGTGCCGCTCGCGCTCGGGCAGTGGACCCCGATGAAGAGCTTCGGCCTGCTGCTCGCGTTGTGGGTCTTCTCCAGCACGGCGCACGCGCTCGTCGCCAGGCTCAAGGCGCAACCGGGTCCCGGTCTGCTGGCGCGGCTGCGCGGCGTGCCGCGCGCCCAGCTCGGCATGCTGCTCGCGCACGCCGGGATCGGCGTGTTCGTAGTCGGCGTGACGATGGTCAAGGGCTACGAGGTCGAGCGCGACCTGAAGATGGACCCGGGCGACACCGCGACGGTCGGCGGCTACGTGTTCCGCTTCGACGGGGTGGGCGAAGCGCGCGGGCCGAACTATGTCGCCGCGCGCGGCACGGTCACCGTGCTGAGGAATGGCGTGCGGGCGTTCACCCTGCATCCCGAGAAGCGCACCTACAGCGCGCAGGAAGCGCAGATGACCGAGGCGGCGATCCATACCGGATTTACCCGCGACCTGTACGTGTCGCTCGGCGAGCCGGTCGGGGCGAGCGCGTGGACGGTGCGCATCTACTACAAGCCGTTCGTGGTCTGGATTTGGGGCGGTTGCGTGGTGATGGCGCTGGGAGGCCTGCTCGCGGCGAGCGACCGCCGCTACCGCACCGCCGTGCGCCGGCGCGAAGCGCCGGCTATCGAGGGCAAGGCGCGCCCGGCACCTGGCGCGCTGCCGCAAGGTGAGCGCGGATGAAGCGCTTCCTGATCCCGCTGGCCATCTTCTTCGTCCTGGTGCTGTTCCTCGCCGTCGGGCTGCGGCTCGATCCGCGCCAGGTGCCCTCGCCGCTGATCGACAAGCCCGCGCCGCCGTTCACGCTACCGCAGCTCGACGACCCGCAGCGGCAGTTTTCGCAAAAGGACATGCTGGGCAAGGTGTGGATGCTCAACGTCTGGGCGTCGTGGTGCGTGTCGTGCCGCGAGGAGCACCCGGTGCTGGTCGAGTTGTCGAAGAAGAGCATCGTTCCGATCTACGGCCTCAACTACAAGGACGAGCGCAAGGACGCGCTCGCCTGGCTCGGCAAGCTCGGCAACCCCTACGCGCTCTCGATCATGGACGCGGACGGACGCATCGGCATCGACTATGGCGTGTACGGCGTGCCCGAGACCTACGTGATCGACAAGCAGGGGGTGATCCGCTACAAGCAGATCGGGCCGGTCACGCCGGAGATTCTCGACGCCAAGATCCTGCCCCTGGTGAAGAAGCTGCAGGGATGAAGCGCAGAGTCCTGACGCTGTTAGCAGCGCTGCTGGTTGCGGCGGCGGCGCCATTGCACGCCAAGGAGGCGGTCCCCGCCGCGGACGACCCGGTCGCGGAGCGGCGCGCCGTGGCGCTCGAAGAGGGCCTGCGCTGCCTGGTGTGCCAGAACCAGACGATCGCCGAGTCGCGCGCCGACCTGGCGATGGATCTGAAAAAGGAGATCCGCGAGCAGATCAAGGCCGGGAAGTCCGACGACGAGATCATCCAGTTCATGGTCGCGCGCTACGGCGACTTCGTCCTGTACAAGCCTCCCTTCAAGGCCACGACGGCGCTGCTGTGGGCCGGCCCGTTCGCGCTGCTGATCGGCGGGGTGATCGTGCTGTTCGTGTACCTGCGTCGCCGTCGGACCCGGGTGGCGCAGGGCGCACTGAGCAATGAGCAGCGCGCGCGCGCCGAGGCGCTGCTGGATGCGAACGAGGACCGCGCGTGACGGCATTCTGGCTGGTCGCGGCGCTGTTCGTGGCCGTCGCGCTGCTGCTCGTGCTGCCGCCGCTGCTGCGCGAGCGCGGCGCCGCCGCGCGCCCGGATCGCAATGCCGCGAACATCCATCTGTACCGCGACGAGCTCGCCGAGATGGAGCGCGAGCACGCTGCGGGAACCCTGGGCGCGGAGCAGTACCGCGAGGCGAGGCAGGAGATCGAGCGGCGCCTGCTCGAGGACGTCGCGCCTGCCGCGCCCGCGGAGGCCGGCGCCGCGGCGCGGCGCGGCGCCGCGCGCTGGGCGGCGCTGGCGGTCGGCGTCGCGCTGCCGCTCGTCGCGGTGCTCGCTTATCTCAAGTTCGGCGACATCGCGGCGCTCGACCCGGTAGTGCGGCAGGAGGGGCACCCGGTCACGCCTCAGCAGCTCAGCGAGATGGTCGACAAGCTCGCGCAGCGCATGAAGCAGACGCCGGACAACGCCGAAGGCTGGGCCATGCTGGGGCGCTCCTACGCGGTGCTCGGACGCTTCGAGGAGTCGGCGCAGGCCTATGCGCGGGCGGTGGCGCTGGTCAAGGGCGACGCGGCCCTGCTCGCGGACTACGCCGACTCGCTGGCGATGGCGCACGGCGGCAACCTGCTGGGCGAGCCCTACGCGATCGTCAAGCAGGGGTTGGCGATGGATCCGCAGAACTTCAAGCTGCTCGCGCTCGCCGGCAGCGCCGAGTTCCAGCAGAAGAACTACGCCGCGGCGGTGGGATTCTGGGAGCGCAGCCTGGCGCAGGTGCAGCCGGACTCGGACTTCGGCCGCGCGGTGCGCTCGAGCATCGACGAGGCGCGCGGGCTCGGCAAGCTGCCGGTCGCGGAAGCGCAAGCGCCGCCCAAGGACGCCGCGAAGTCCGCGATCACGGGCACCGTCCGGCTCGCGCCCGCGCTCGCTTCCCAGGTGTCTGCCAACGACACGCTGTTCATCTTCGCGCGCCCGACCGACGGCTCGCGCATGCCGGTGGCGATTCTGCGCCTGAGCCCCGCGCAGCTGCCCTACGCGTTCCGCCTCGACGACAGCCTCGCGATGACCCCCAGCAACAAGCTGTCGGACCAGCGCCAGGTGCTGGTCGGCGCGCGCATCTCGAAGTCGGGCAATGCGACGCCCCGAGCGGGCGACCTGCAGGGCAGCAGCGCGCCGGTGGCGCCCGGCACCCAGGGACTGGTCCTGACGATCGACCAGGTCGTCAAGGATTGACGGAAATCAAAGCCGCTTGACGCCGCCCGGCGCATATTGCGCGGCGTAGAAGCCGAAAAAAGCGGGGGCATGGAAACCGTCTCGTCGGATGTGGCCATCATCGGCGCGGGTGGCGCAGGTTTGCGCGCCGCGATCGCGCTGGCGGAGGCCGACCCCAAGCTGCGAGTCGCGCTGGTCTCGAAGGTCTACCCGATGCGCAGCCACACCTGCGCGGCCGAAGGCGGCGCCGCCGGCGTGATCAAGCCCGACGACAGCCTCGATCATCACTTCAACGACACCGTGGGCGGCGGCGACTGGCTGTGCGACCAGGATGCGGTCGACTACCTGGTGCGCGAAGCGCCCAGGGAGCTCATCCAGCTCGAGCACTGGGGCTGCCCGTGGAGCCGCGAGCCCGACGGCTCGGTGGCGGTGCGCCCGTTCGGCGGCATGAAGAAGCAGCGCACCTGGTTTGCCGCGGACAAGTCCGGTTTCCACATCCTGCACACGCTGTTCCAGACCTCGCTCAAGTACCCGTCGATCGAGCGCTTCGACGAATACTACGCGACCGAGCTGCTGGTCGACGACGGGCGCTGCCAGGGGCTGACCGCGATCGAGATGCGCAGCGGCCAGATGCGCCAGTTCCGCGCGCGCGCGGTGATCATCGCGGGAGGCGGCGCGGGACGCATGTTCCCGTTCACCACCAACGGCGCGATCAAGACCGGCGACGGCATGGCGCTTGCCTACCGCGCGGGCGTGCCGCTCAAGGACATGGAGTTCGTGCAGTACCACCCGACGGGCCTGCCGAGCACCGGCACGCTGCTGACCGAGGCCTGCCGCGGCGAGGGGGGCGTGCTGCTCAACAGGAACGGCCGGCGCTTCCTGCAGGACTACGGCATGGGCCCGGAGACGCCGCTCGGCAAGCCGGTGCTGAAAACCATGGAGCTCGGTCCGCGCGACCGCGTGAGCCAGGCCTTCTGGCACGAGCAGCAGAAAGGCAACATGGTGCCGACCCAGTGGGGCGACGCCATGCTGCTCGACATGCGCCATCTGGGGGAGAAGAAGATCAACGAGCGCCTGCCGCTGGTGCGCGACATGTCGATCAGCTATATGAGCGTCGACCCGGTCACCGACCCGGTGCCGGTGCGGCCGGTGGTGCATTACATGATGGGCGGCATTCACACCGACATCCGCGCCGCGACCCCGCTCGCGGGGCTGTATGCAGCGGGCGAGTGCGCCTGCGTGAGCATCAACGGCGCCAACCGGCTCGGCTCGAATTCGCTCACCGAACTGCTGGTGTTCGGGCGGCGGGCGGCGCTCAGCGCCGCTGAGTACCTCGCCTCAGGCGCGCGGCCCGGCAACGACGCCGCGCTCGAGACGCGCGCACAGCAGGCGCAGGGGCGCATCCGCGAGCTGTTTCAGCGCACCGGGGGCCGGGAATCGATCGCCGGACTGCGCAAGGAGATGATGCGCACCCTGGAGCAGAATGCCGGCATCTACCGCAGCGGCGAGGGCCTGGCCGAGGCCAGCGCCAAGCTCGCCGAGCTGCGCCGGCGCTATGCGGCCATCGAGCTGCACGACAAGACCAACGTCTACAACACGGACCTGCTGCAGGCGCTCGAGCTCGGCTCGATGCTCGATTGCGCCGAGGCGCTGGTGGTGAGCGCGCTGGAGCGCAAGGAGTCGCGCGGCGCGCACCAGCGGCTCGACTTCGCCGAACGCGACGACCAGCGCTATCTCAAGCATTCGCTCGCTCACTATCGCGGCGGCGATGCGCCGCGCGTCGACTACCTCGACGTGGTGATCACGAAATCGCAGCCCGGCGTGCGCGACTACTCCGGAGACCACGAATGAGCGAGCGCGTGGTCGAGCTCGAGGTGCTGCGCTACAACCCGGAAACCGACCAGGAGCCGCATTTCCAGCGCTACTCGGTTCCATGCCGCGAGGAATGGGTGGTGCTCGACGCGCTCAACTACGTGAAGGAGAACCTAGATCCCACGCTGAGCTACCGCTGGTCCTGCCACATGGCCGTGTGCGGCAGCTGCGGCATGATGATCAACGGCGAGCCCAAGCTCGCCTGCAAGTCGTTCGTGCGCGACTACCAGGGCGTGATCCGCGTCGAGCCGCTGCGGCATTTTCCGATCGAGCGCGACCTGGTGACGGTGATCGACGACTTCGTCGCCAAGCTCGCCCGCGTCAAGCCGTACCTTATCCCCAAGGACGAGAAATCGCTCGAGGCGGGCGAATACCGCCAGACGCCGGCGCAGCTCAAGCGCTACAAGCAGTTCACGCTGTGCATCAACTGCATGCTGTGCTATGCCGCCTGCCCCGAATACGGGCTGATCCCGAAATACCTCGGTCCCGCGGCGATCGCGCTCGGGCACCGCTGGAACCAGGATTCGCGCGACGGCGGCCGCGATCAGCGCCAGGAGGAACTCGCAGCCACGGAAGGGGCGTGGGAATGCTCGTTCGTGGGCGCCTGCTCGGAGGTCTGCCCGGAGCATGTCGACCCGGCGGGCGCGATCCAGCAGGTCAAGATCAAGAGCACCGTCGACTGGTACCAGGAGCACCTGATGCCATGGCTGAACAAATGAGCCGCAAGCCCTACGTGCGCGAGATGACCTCGGAATGGATCTTCCGCCACCCGCGCTACCTGCGTTACATGCTGCGCGAATTCAGCTGCCTGTTCATCGGCGGCTGGACGCTGCTGATGGTGTGGGGGCTCAAGCAGCTCGCCGAGGGGCC
>Ga0153916_10002743_pt1 | contig 12905 bp, 5 predicted proteins | sample Opewatmetagenome_FD_109642 | JGI IMG/M metagenome (GOLD analysis project Ga0153916, IMG submission 109642) | Freshwater wetland microbial communities from Ohio, USA - Open water 3 Core 3 Depth 4 metaG | ecosystem: Environmental > Aquatic > Freshwater > Wetlands | place: USA: Ohio, Lake Erie, Old...
CAGATGTCCCAGTTCTTAGTGATGACCAAGTTGCCGAAGTTCCGGTCGGAGTTAGAGATCAGTTCATCAAACACAAAGACGACGTACATTTGCTGGTTCCACTTGCGGATATCCGGGGGATTAATTTTTTTGAAATAGCGGTCTTTTTCCGTCATGAGAACGTCGTCGATCCACCAGGTCACTGACGCCGCCTGGCCGTCCACCTCCCGCTCTACGGTCACCGGAACCATGTTGATGTCCAGAATCTGGTCCAGAATGTAGGCCGCAACATTGAACTTCCAGGTGTCTTTGAAATCAAACTCCGTCACCCTGGCGCTTTCGAACCTCGACTTGAACTCGGCAACGAGCTGAATTTGGGCATCGTGAATGCCCTCTTCATTCCCCAGCGTTGCCCGAATGGATCCAGTGACTCCCTTTCCCATCCGCTTCTGGCGTTGCACATTTGCTTTCCGCAGGAACTGCTCTTTTTTAACCCGGCTCCACTCGGCCGGATTGGACTGTTGTTCCTGTACAGCCAGCGATGGGAGCGCAGCCGTCCCTAAGAAGAGGGCAAGAATCGTCGTTAGGATTCTCGGCCCGAGCCGGAGGGATTCCTTTTTTCGCGCAGGAAAAAAGTCCTTCGTCGCTCGCTCCATCAGACCGCTCTCTGCTTTTTTGAAATGATAGGCGCGGGAGAACACAAAGTCAAATATCATCCTGCCTCGGGAGCAGTGGGCTTAATTCAGCGGACCGAGGTTTGAACCGCGGCCGCAAATCGCTTAAAATGGAGAGGATGAATCAGAAACCGGAGAAATGGCCGTCCGTTGTTCAAATCAGAGCCGTAAGCTCACGATGTCTTGTCCTCATTTTGACAGCAGCATTTCTGCTATTTCCGCCCTCCGTGTCTCCGCAAGCGCAGCCGGAGATCAGTCAGGATCAGCAAGAGATCCTTCGCTATGAGGTCAGCGTCACTCTGAAGTTGATCCAGGTTTATGTCATGGACAAAAAGGAAAAGCCTGTGGCAGACCTGACGTCAGCCGACTTTGAGATCTTCGATAATGGGAAGCCTCAGGAGATCACTCAATTTGAAAAACACATCCTCAGTCTTCCGCAAGGACCTGCTCCGAAGACAGAACCGTCGGCCTCGAAAGGCGCTCTCGCTCGAATGAATCGCAAGTTCTTCCTTTTTTTTGATTTTGCCTTCAACAATCCAGGAGGGATTTCCCTGGCCCAAAAAGCGGCCCTGCATTTTATCGACACTCAAATTTTCCCTACGGATGAAATCGGGGTGCTTTCGTTCTCGGTTGACAAAGGCCTGACGCTCCACATCTATCTCACTCAGGATCACGCCAGAGTCCGCGAGACAGTGGGCAAAGTTGGGTTGGGTGAAGCCCTGGGTAAAGCAGGCGGTCTGCTGGAGGAACTAGAGGGAGATACGGCGGCAGGAGGCGCGGGAGGCTCGATGCGCTCCGGCCTGCTCGAACAAGCCCAGGAGAGGATGCAGGAAGTCGCGGGCAGGATGCAGCTCGCCAACCAGGTCTTTACCTTTTCCCAAGCGATTGAAAACCTGGCCAAATCCCTGCGCTACATTCCGGGCTACAAGAACATCATTCTCTTTTCAACGGGCATTCCCGGACGCATGATTTACGAGAGTCCGGGACGGGGCTCAGCGCGGACAGACCCGTACAATTTGCGCACGAAATATGAGGAAATGAGCCTCGAACTCGGAGCGGCCAACAGCCCCGTGTTCTCCGTGAATGTGGAAGGACTCGGGACTATTTCCGCGGCCACGGATTTCGCCCAGCTGAGAAGGGGGGCGCGGGAAATCGACATCCCGGGACCAAGCCGTTCTCTGGAAGACGCCGGCGGGAGGAATGCGTTGAAGCAGCTGGCCTCTCTTTCCGGAGGGAAGTATTTCGGAAATATCAATAACTACGAGAAAGTCGTGGAGGAGATCCAGGAACTGACGGGCTCCTACTATGTCCTGGGTTATTCCGTTGATGAGAAATGGGACGGTGCGTACCACAGCATTAAAGTCGAAGTCAAGCGGAAAGGATGCACGGCGAACGCCCAGAAGGGCTATTTCAACCCCAAGCCGTTCAGAGAATATACCGAGTTTGAGAAAAGGCTCCACCTCGTCGATCTCGCCCTCAATGAGAACCCTTATTTCGAAGAGCCGGTTCGTTTCCCGTTGATCGCACTCCCTTCTTTTGTCATGAATAAATCGACCCTAACGATGATCGGCCAATTGGCACCGGGGCAGATGGGGGAGGTCCTGGAAAAAAACGCGGAGATCGTTTCTCTTGTCTTTGATGAACAGAAGAATCTGGCCGGTTATCAAAGGCGGCCGATCACTCTTCCCGCCCTGGCTCAAAATATCATTTATTATCACTCCGTGTCGTCCCTCCCACCCGGTCCATATGAATGCCGCGTGGTCATCCGAAATTTGGAGACCGGAAGAGGGGCCGTGGGGTCTTCCGCCGTGAACCTGCCCAAACCTCTGAATTCAGGGTTGAGGCTGTATCCGCCGCTTCTGCTCTTGCCCGAAACAAACACTCAATACCTAAAAGGCTCCGAGCCGGAGCAGAATGAGACCGGGAAAGAACACCTCCCCTTGGACCGCTTGTATCCATTCGATACCGGGCATTATGCGCCTGTTGTCCAAGAAATAGGCCGGGGCGCAATACCAAGGATCCTTGCTGTGTTGCGGTGCTCGATCATCGATTATCCGGAAGCTGCGGCCCGGATTTCAGCCCGGCTCATCGACTTGTCCTCGGGAAAAGAGGCGGCCCTCCCGACGGTGGTCCTCGATCAATCTGAACAAGACGAAAACAAAATATATCTGCTTGAGCTTGAAACGGGCGAACTCAAGCCGGGGAAATATGCCCTTTACCTGACCGCCAGTGACATGAACGCAAACCCGGTTTCGACTTCATCCGCGACTTTTATCGTTAAATAGGACCGTCCCCAATTCCGCTTTTCTTGTCCGTTTTTTGAGACAATACGGCCGGGCTAGTCCTCGGAAACGCGAAGAAACAGGTTGGCATGGTATTTGCATATTTTATCCTGGCGGCGCTGTGAGATGCCTGCTTATGCCGAGAACGCTTGATTTAGGCCGGAGCCTGAGTTAGAATTGAAAAAAATACGTGAGGTAAGATCGATGAAAACAAAAGTCATTTTCTCCGCGTCATTCTTGGCATTTTTTCTTCTCGCCGTCTTCGTTTCCTACGCCCCGGCCCCTGTTCAGGGAACAATCAAGGGGATCATCACGGATGAAAGCGGGAATCCCGTCGAAGGGGTCAGGATAACCATCGCTTCCATGCAGTATGCGGCCGTCAAGTTAACGCTCAAGTCCAACAAAAAAGGAGAATTCATCCAGATCGGGTTGCAGCCCGATTTTTACCAGATCAAGGCGGAAAAGGACGGTTTCTTCCCCGTCTTCTTGGAAAAAAGAGTTGGCATCGAGGATATTGTTGAAGCCAATATTACGATGGAAAAAGGGAAGTACTATCTGAGTGAATCTCCCGGAGACAAAGATTTTAAACTCGCCAATGAGTCGTTGCAGGCCGGAAAGCTAGAGGAGGCGGAGAAGGCCTACGAAGAGGCGATCAAAAAAGAGCCCGGAGAGCCGATTTATTATAACAACCTGGGCATCTGTTTGAACAAGTTGGGGAGATACGAAGAGGCCGTTGGGGCTTTTAAAAAGATGCTGGAGCTCCAGCCGACAAGCTTCAGCGCCAACAAAAGCATCGGGGAACTGTACGGAATACTGAACAATTACCAGGAAGCGCTGCCCTATTTTGTCAAGGCCACGGAAATCAACCCGAGCGAAGCGGAAGCATTCTATGATCTTGGCGCCTGCCTGATGAATCTTCAGGATTACCCCAAGGCGCTGGAGGCGTTCTCCAAGGTGATAGCGCTCAAGCCCGATTATGCCGCGGCGTATTATCAGGCGGGAATGATTTACGTGAACCAGAACAGAAAAGACGAAGCCATTCAGAACCTGGAAAAGTTTTTGGCTTTGGCGCCGGAAGACGCCAACGCCGGTTTGGCCCGGAATATCCTCGAATACCTCAAGAAATAAGCTGGTCAAATAACAGGAGTGCGTTGTGGGAGGCCCGAAGATGAAAAAGTCCATTCCGATATTCCTCCTGGTCTTCTTTGCGGTGGCGATTCTCTGCGTCCTTTGCGTCTCTTCTCAAGAGAACAAAGAAACGGACAAAATCGTCCTCCCGGAGAAGTACAAGAAATGGCTGAATGAGGAAGTCCCCTTTATCATTTCTGAAAATGAAAGGTCCGTTTTCCTGACCCTGAGGACGGATGAAGAGAGAGAAAATTTCATCAAAACGTTCTGGAAGCGAAGGGACCCGACCCCGGATACACCCATGAATGAGTTCAGGGAAGAGCATTACCGAAGGGTGGCCTATGCCGATAAGAACTATTTTGAAGGAAGAGCCGGCTGGAGAACGGACCGGGGAAGAGTGTATATCATGTTTGGGCCCCCGGATTTCCAGGAAACCAATCCCGGCGGAGGAAGAGGATTTATCTTCGGGGCCCAAGCCGCCACAGCCGAGTTTCCCGCAGAAGTGTGGACCTATAGAAATATCGTGGGTGAAAAGGCCAACATCGGACGGGTTGATTTCACCTTCGTCAACTATTATAACGCGGGTTCTTATCAGCTGGCTTCCAATCCTGCCCTGGCCAATGCCCTGCGCAATATTTCCACTCCGGCAAGGTATGCGGGTTATAATGACATGCCTTATGAACAGGGGACGAAGCCGACGATAGCATCTGTGGCGGCTCAGTCAGCGAAAGAATATGAGAACCCCCTGCAGCAACTCTCGTTACTTGCCGAGCTCACCCAATCACGGGGTCAAGTGCTTGAAGCGGTGGAACGGAGCGAGCGCCTGAGAAGATTGAAAGGAGTCGTCGAGGCAAAAGAATCTTTGTCCAGTCTGAGCTTTTACTCCGACGAAGACTATTTCATGGGAAGCGGCGGCCTGACCTATGTTCCCGTCAGTATCGAGATTGCGGCCAAAGATTTGAGTTTCAAGAAAAATGAGGACAAGTACAATGGCCGGGTGAGTTTTTTCATCGAAGTCAAGGATGAGAAAAGTACGCTCTACCAGGGAAGCGACAGGCTGGAAATGAACCTCAGGGAGGAGACCTACAACCGCAGGCTCACGGATTATTATCAGTACGCCCAAAGCCTCAACCTGAAACCGGGCGAATATTTTATCCACATCGTGGTTTGGGATGAAATCAACGGAAATGTCGGCTATGTGGACAAGAAAATCACGGTTCCATCATTCAGCGCACAAGAATTCAGCCTCAGCGAAATTGTCCTGGCCAAGGATATTAAAGTCATACAGCCCCAGGAGGAAAAAGTTGTCATCGATTCCAAAGACCTTCCTGCCCTGAAGTCCCTGGAAGCTAAAGGAATGAAAGTGCCGGAAAAAATTCAGCTGACCCAGAAGCAGAAGGGCCCCTTCGTCTTTGGGAACCTGGACATCAGCCCAAATACTCTGGGCGAGTACACGAGGAACAGCGAGCTGATTTTCTTCTACCAGATCTACAACCTGACCTTTGACGAAACCCAAAATATGGCGAAGCTCCTGATCGAACATGAAATCTGGAAGGCCGACAAATTTATCACCGTGATCGACCCTCCTCAGGAGACCCAGATTCCGATTTCGCAAAAGACGCCCGGCCTGAACAGCGGGGCGAAATACAGCCTCTCTGCCTTCGAACCCGGCAAGTACACTCTTCTCGTGCGGGTCAAGGACATTTTTTCGGGAAAAACCCTGGAAAAGAAGGTCGATTTTAGGGTCAAGTAGCCCTTCGAAGCCGGAGCGCCTCTCCATTTCCTGGAAACTGGACGACTCACTCTCCGTTCAAATTTTTGGATAAAATTCAAATTTTTGGATAATAATACCGATAACAAAACAAAAAGAACCATAATTTATTCATTTTCAAATAGATAGAGAGGGGGCCAAGGATGCCAGTTTGGCATAAAACTTGCTTTCTAAGGGGGAGATTGTCTTATGTGCCTAAATTTTATCCAGACAAAAAGAGGAGGTGAGAATCATCAGGTAAGCGCAGCCTATGGGGAATGGGTTGGAGTGCAACTCTATTTTGCGCTTCTGGGTCTTCCCCGGACGCATCAAGCTAAAGGGGAAGAAAATCAACTCTGAAATTGGAGGAAAAGAGAATGAGTTTTAAGAAGCTCACATTGTTTTGTGTAGCTTTGCTTTTTGTGGCCTCTCTTTCCATCGCCCAAGTCAGAGACCTCGGGACGTTTGTCGGAACGGTTTCGGACCTGGAACATACCGTCCTTCCTGGAGTCACGATCACAGCGAAGAATATCGATACTGGCCTGACGCAGTCAACGATCAGCAACGACCAGGGCCGCTACCGGCTGGACAGGATTCCTGTCGGGAACTACAACCTGAGCGCTTCTCTGGCCGGTTTCAAGACGATGGTCAAAGAGGGGCTTGTCGTCCAGGCCGGGTCCGAGTTGAAGGTGAACTTCGGACTGGAGATCGGAAAGATCGAGGAATCGGTGACGGTTGTTTCAGTGTCACCGATGGTCGAGACGACGCGATCCCAAGTGTCGACGGTCATCACGGAGAGAGAGATCCTGGGTTATCCTCAGGGGAACCGCAACTACCTTTCCTTGATGGCGTACGCCCCCGGGACTCTTCCAGGAGCGGGCCGTTCAGGCTATGCGCTCAACGGAATGAGAGGGGCGTCCAATAAATTCATGATTGACGGGATCGATAACAATGACAACGGGACAGCCAGCGCTGCCGTTACATCGCTGCCTCCTGAAGCGATTCAGGAATTCCGGGTCGTCGCCAATAATTTCTCTGCTGAATACGGCAGGAACAGCGGCGGTGTCATCAACACGGTCATGAAATCAGGGACGAACGAGTTCCACGGAAGCGCCTGGGCCTTCCATCGCGGCGGCAGCTCCGTGTTTCAGACGGCCGACTGGCTGACTCACGATTATCCGCCCTTGAAAAGATGGCAGTACGGCGGCACTGTCGGCGGCCCGATCATCAGAGACAGGCTGTTCTTCTTTCTGAGTTACGAGGGAGTCTATGAAGACTCGGGAGCTCGGACTCCTTATTTGTTCTTCACTCCTGAGGCCATTGCCAATGCCCAGGGCTCGGCCGCGCAGTACTTCAGCCAGTATGGCGGCTCTTATCCCGTGCCGACCTATGATTTCGAAGACCTAGATGGTGACGGAACCTACGATGCCGGGAAGTATGTCTGGAACGGGGTAAGCCATACCAGAGGCAGCGTCTTTGGCGCCAAGTTCGACTGGATCGCCAGCGAAAAAGACCGCGTGGCAGTCCGCTGGTTGTATAACAACTACAGGGACTATTGGGATTTTGCCAATGTTCCCGGTTTCGAGAAGGAAACCCCCTATTCCTATCATACAGGCGGAATCACCTGGCTCCATCTCTTCAGCCCGACAATGTACAACGAACTCCGGGTCGGCTATCACAGAGATTATGCGGATTGGCCGAGAGTCGCGCCGGAAGTCCCAGCTTTGGGCGGGTACACATACCACAATGATGGCGTCCACGTTGTCGGCGACTGGCCGAACATGCCTCAGGAATTTGCCAACAACACCTATCAGCTGGTCGACGTCCTGAATTTCCAGAAAGGTAACCACAGCATCAAGGTCGGCGGCGAAATCAGATTCTGGAATTCTGCTTCCACGTTTGACGCCAATGTCGCTGGGGCATATTACTTCTATTCTTCTCTGGACTGGATCTATAATTACGGCGCCTATTACCTGATTTTTGGTGGAGATCCCCCGGATCCTCCGGCCGACAATCCCTATCTTAAAGGCGCTTCCTCCGGGACATGGGCAAAAGGAGATTCTTCGAGAAAATGGGCCTCCTTTGAGGGAGGCATTTTTGTCCAAGACGATTGGCGGGCGACGGACAGGCTGACGGTCTCCTTGGGGTTGAGATGGGAGTTTTTTGGTGTTCCCCAGGAGAAATCCGGCATCGGCATCAACATGCCTGCTTTCGGAACTCTGGCAGGATACAATAATACTGTTAACGGCAACTATGACATTACCGAAGGCACCTACAGCGTCGAAGGCATCAAGTATGCGATCTGGGATGGAAGACAGCTTCTCGGCGAGAGCCTGTGGAACAACTATTACAAGGCTTTCGCTCCCAAGATCAGCTTCGCCTATGACCTGACCGGAGACGGGAAGACGTCGGTCCGCGGCGGGTTCGGCATCTCTTATGACCGGACCTTCAACAACACTTACGAGAACGACCGCTTCAACTATCCGATGTTCACTTTCGTCAGCATCTATCGGCCGGATTTGGCCATTAATCCGACGATCCCGTTCGAGGTTAGCGGCATCCAGCAGTTTATCACTAATTACCGCATTGCCTGCAGATGGATGATGCCCGACCTGATTCCGCAGAGCGCCTATAACTGGCTGTTCGGAATCCAGAGAGAACTGGGCGCCAATACCTCGATCGAGGTCAATTACACGGGTTCTCACGGAAAGAACCTCGGATCCATCCAGCGGCCCAACAGATTTACGGGTGACAGGCTGGATGGTGTGGCCAACGGAATTAACGCCTATGCCGCCATCACCGACTTGAACCTGCGCATCCAGAACCTGCGTTCGAACTACAACGCCCTCCAGGTCGTTGTCAACAAGAGATTTGCCCAGGGCTGGTCGACCTACGTTGCCTACACCTACGGAAATGCTTATGATCAGAACTCCGACTACTTCGGCGACAACGCCTCCATGGAAGCTGTTTCCAACGAACGGATCGATATGGAATACGGCTTTGCTCAGTTTGACCGGAGGAGCCGTCTGGTCGGCGGGTTTGTCTATGACATTCCGTGGGGCAAGAAGTCGGGCAACTGGGTAGTCAAGAACATCCTGGCCGGGTGGCAAGTCTCCGGAAACTTCCACTACACAGGCGGTGCTCCTTTCAACATCCGCGCAGCGTCCGGTTCGTACGACTGGAACAAGGACTATGACAGCAACGACAGGCCTCTCTGGCTGGGTGGGGACTATCAGGACATCATCACCTGGACCAATGGAAAACCGGGTTGGGACAAGTCTCATTTTGGAATTCCCATTCCTCCTGCTTATGCCGAAGACCTGTCCTACTACAACCAGAATTTTGCTGAGCGGAATGCTTTCCGCTGGTTCCCGACCTACAACCTGAACCTGGCCTTCCAGAAGTACTTTGCTGTGCCGATGGGCGGCGGAAGAGACCTGAACATTCAGCTCATCGCTGAAATCTTTAACGTGTTCAAGTGGTTGACCTGGGATCTGCCCGCCACGAGCTGGACCTCCAGTCAGTTTGGAATCAGCCAGAGGATGAGCGGCAACAGAACCGCGCAGTTCTCCCTCCGATTCATGTTCTAATTCCTGCTCAAAGCTGAAGCTCAAAGCCCTGCTCCGGCCACCCGGAGCAGGGCTTTTTTTTTGCCTTATGGGGGGGGCAGCATAGGACTATCACGGAATTGGAAATGCTTGCCGAAATCAGGGAAGATTTGTCAGGAAACCGAAATTCTGGTATCTTTTAATCATGTCCAAGAAACCGACACGAAGGCCCAAGAAAAAAATGGAAGCGCGTCAGGGTCTTCCCTCCGTCCCCGGGGAACTCAAGCCGGGCCAAGAAAAAAAGGCGCGCTTGCCTAAAAAACAGCAAAGAGTCATTTTGTTTGTCGCCTTGCTTGCGATTGTCCTTTTTTTTGTCGGCCTCTTTGCTTTTCCCTCAAAAGCGAAAAATAAGGTCAAGAAAGACGGTAGCCTCAACGTTCTTTTGATAACCCTGGACACGACCCGGGCCGATCGTATCGGCGCTTACGGCTACAGCCGGGGCCGGACGCCGAACCTGGACAGATTGGCCCGCAGCGGGGTCATGCTCGAGAACGCCTATTGCTCAGCGCCGTTGACCCTGCCGTCTCATTGTTCCATCCTCACGGGGACTTATCCGATTTATCATCAGGTCCACAATAACGGCAACTATTCTCTTGACCCCGTCAACGTGACCCTGGCCGAGCTCCTGAAACAGAAGGGATTCGGCACAGCGGCCTTTGTCAGCTCTTTCACCGTGGATTCCCGGTTCGGGCTTGACCAGGGTTTTGATCTCTATGACGATGAGTTCAGACAAGACGAGATGATCAAGAACTATCGTTCCGAAAGACAGGCCGAGGACGTTTACAAATCCTTTTCCAGGTGGCTGGAGGAGAACTCCCAAAAGAGGTTCTTTTCCTGGGTTCATTTCTATGACCCTCATGCGCCGTATCAGCCCCCCTCCCCCTACAAAGAGGAGTTCGCCGATGATCTCTACGATGGGGAAATCGCTTATATGGATGAGTACGTCGGGAAGGTCATCCAGAAACTTGGCGAAAAGAACATCCTCGACAAGACCTTTATCGTCATCGCCGGCGACCATGGAGAAGGCATGGGAGAAAAGTTCGAGATGGGCCACGGAATCTTTGTCTATGAAGGATCGATGAGGATCCCGTTTATCCTTTATGCGGAGAAGCTTATGCCCCAGGGTGTGGTCGTTAAAGAGAGGGTCAGCCTGAACGATATCGTGCCGTCTGTCCTGGACATGCTGAAAATGCCGCTGCCGCAAAAAATCCAGGGCAGGAGCCTTTTGCCCCAGGTCGAAGGGAAGAAAATGGGGGAGACGCCCTTTTATATTGAAACTTACGGTCCCCGGGAGAACTACCACTGGTCCGAGTTGCAGGGTCTCATCGATAAGGGCTGGAAATATATCCAGGCGCCCAAGCCGGAGCTGTACAATCTTGCCGAGGACCCCCTGGAAAACAGCAACTTGATTGAAAAAGACAGCAGCCGTTCGGCAATGTTTAAAAAGGAATTGGAGGACTTTATCAAAGAGAATTCCTCCCAGTTTGAAAGCGCGAAGAGGAAATTGACTCCCGAGGAAGAGAACAGGCTCCGGTCCTTGGGCTATGTCAGCGCCGGGGAGGAGATACCGGGGGAAAACCTGCCCGATCCCAAAGACAGGATGGATGAGTACATGCTGATGTTCCGGGCCAAGAAATTGGAAATGAAGGGCAAAAACGAAGAAGCGATCGAGAAATACCGGGAACTCATTCTCCTGGCCCCTGAGGTGCCATGGTACTCTGCAGACCTGGCCATGACTTTGGCCAAGTCCGGGAGAATGGAGGAAGCCATCCAGGTTTTGGAGCAGGCCCGCAAAAGAATGCCCGACTCCATGGGCACTCTCTCTCCGCTGGGGCTTATTTATATGCACACCGGGCGATTTAAGGATGCTTTCGAGGTCAGCCAGGCGATGCTCCGGCTCGACCCGCAGAATTTTGATGCCCTGGCCATTGCCGGCTGGATCTACGATATGGAGGGGAAATGGGAGGAATCATACCGGGCTTTTCAACAAGCCTTGAAGATCGAGCCCGAAAACAGGCTTATGCGAATCAAGTACGCCTATTCCCTGGGAGCTCTCGGAAGATACGGCGAAGCCTTGGACATTTATCAAAAGCTCCAGCAAGAAGCGCCGGATGATCCCAAGATTTATTCCGACCTTGGCACTGTCTACACATCCATGGGGAATCTCGGCCTGGCCAGGGAAAACCTCAAAAAGGCGGTCGACCTCAATCCCTCTCCCGAGACGTATTTAAGCTATTCAGCTATTCTTGAGAGGGTTGGAGATCTTCCGGAAGCCATCCGTTATCTCAAGCTGTATTTGGCCTCAACTAAGGAAGGCGACACACCGAGGAAGCTCAACGCTCAGAAGGCCCTGACCGTGTGGGAGCAGAAAATCCGATAGAACGAAATTCTAGGATTCTTAGACAATGCCCAAGAAGTCGAAAAGAAGACAGAAGGGAAGAAAAGAAGCCTCAATCCGATTTGAAGGGAATGAGACGACCGGATCCAAAAAACAAAAACGGACAATTCTGGTCGCCGCCCCTTTTCTTGTTGTCATCGTCCTAGCCGGCACATTTTTCTTTTTTTTGAAAACAAAATCCAAGGTCGTTAAGGACAGCGGCCTCAACGTCCTTCTCATCACCCTGGACACGACCAGGGCGGACCACATCGGCGCTTATGGCTTCAGCGAAGCCAGGACGCCGAATCTGGACTCGTTGGCGCTCAAGGGGGTCAGGTTCGCCAATGCCTACTGCCCGACGCCGCTCACTCTTCCCTCTCATTGCACGATGCTGACCGGCACCACCCCCCTTTATCACAAAGTTCGAAACAATGGTTCTTACTCGCTTGGGAAGGAAGCGGTGACGCTGGCCGAGCGGCTGAAAGAGGCCGGGTACGCGACGTCCGCTTTCGTCAGCTCCTTCAACGTGGATTCCCGGTTCGGCCTGAGCCAGGGGTTTGATGATTATAATGACAATTTCATTCAAGAAGAAATGTTAAAGACGTTCCGGTCAGAGAGAAGGGCGAAAGAAGTCGCCGATGCATTCCTCCGCTGGGTTGACGGAAATTCCGGTAAGAAATTCTTTTCCTGGGTTCATTTCTACGACCCGCATATGCCTTACGACCCGCCCTCTCCATACAAGGAGGATTTTGCTTTCAGCCCTTACGACGGTGAGATCGCTTACATGGATTCTCAGATCGGGAGGATCATCGAGAAGTTGAGAGAGAAAAACATCCTCAACAGAACTTTGATCGCAATCGCCGGCGACCATGGTGAGGCCCTGGGGGAAAAGGAAGAAGTCGACCACGGGATGTTTATTTATGACGTGACGATGAAGATACCGTTTATCCTTTACGCCGAGCAGAACATCCCGCAGGGAGAGGTCGTCGATGCCCGGGTCAGGCTGACCGACTTGATGCCGACCGCCCTGGACCTGGTGAACCTTCCTTCGAACAATGAGATCCAGGGAACAAGCCTTGTGCCTTACCTGGAGGGAAAGAGGAGGGG
>Ga0153916_10002744_pt1 | contig 12904 bp, 11 predicted proteins | sample Opewatmetagenome_FD_109642 | JGI IMG/M metagenome (GOLD analysis project Ga0153916, IMG submission 109642) | Freshwater wetland microbial communities from Ohio, USA - Open water 3 Core 3 Depth 4 metaG | ecosystem: Environmental > Aquatic > Freshwater > Wetlands | place: USA: Ohio, Lake Erie...
AGCCGTGCGTGCCGCCCGCGAGGCCGGTTGCCGCGACTTGGTTCTGCTCAAGTGCACCAGCACTTACCCCGCCACGCCGGAGAATAGCAACGTGCTTACCATCCCCCATTTACGCGCCATGTTTGGCTGTGAAGTGGGGTTGTCCGATCACACCATGGGCTTGGGGGCATCTGTGGCAGCAGTAGCCCACGGGGCCACGGTAATCGAAAAGCACTTCACATTGCGTCGCGCCGATGGTGGAGTCGATAGCGCATTTTCTCTTGAACCTGAAGAATTGAGTTCACTGGTGGTCGAGACCGAGCGGGCATGGCAGTCGCTGGGACAGATTAGCTACGGCCCAAACGAGGCAGAAAAAAAGTCGCTACAATTCCGTCGTTCCATCTACATCGCTCAAGACCTCAAGGCTGGCGATGTATTCACCCGTGAAAATCTGCGCTGTGTGCGGCCTGGAATGGGCTTGCCACCCAAGTATTACGACATGTTGTTGGGTCGTCGAGTGAATCAGGATGTGAAGAAAGGCACGCCAATGGGCTGGGGGTTGGTGGGGTGATGCCACCACTTATCTCTACTAGGATATAACAGAGGTGAAGCGGTTTCTCGTTACCATGACTTGCGATTCTGGAAATTCGCCCGCCCTGTGATTTTCACGGTGAATGGTACCGTCTAAATGATCGCAAGAAGGTTTTGCAGTACGCTTCAGTGGCCGGTCCTTATGGCAACTGGATACTTGTTCAGGGATTCTCTAGATGCTATTGTTGGCCTCTGAAAAGCAAGAGCAACCTCGACTACGGATAGTTTGATGACCCCACTACAACAGGCCTACCTTAACAAGTTGCGGGCGACGGCTGATGTCAGTGCGGCGTTCTTCGAGAAGAACATGCCGACTCATAAGCTTCTGCTCAATGAGGCTCCCAGTGCCACGGTTGACATCTCTGATCAGGGCGATTTGACCATTCGTTATGCCAATGGTGACAGTAAGTCGATCACCGCCGATATTTTGGAAACGGAAAGCCGTCTGGTACGTTTTGCCGATGCTGCAGATCGTCCCCAAATACTGGCCTTTCACCAATTGCGCGCAGTAGTTGATAAGCCTAGCCATGGCCACATGCAACGCTATCATTATTCCAATCTGGATGCCGAATTCCCAAACCGTGTCAAGCGCCACTTCGCCGAACATTACCCGGACAATACCGGACTGAGCCGCTATCCGGATTTTGGTGACAAGGAAATCCCTCTGGTTATTGTCTTAGGTAGCGGCCTAGGTTGGCATTTACCCCGATTGCTGCTGGAGTATCGAATTCGTCACTTAATTGTGATCGACACGGATGTTGACGCCTTCAGGTTATCGGCCTTCTTCGTTGACTATGCCTTGTTAAGCCGTCTAGCAATGGAACGGGGGACGAACCTGATCTTTATCGTTCAGGAGAATATCGAGAAGGTTTCTCGATCGTTGATGCTGGCGATGAGAACATCCAATGGCTTACCTCCTTTCTTCATTCATGGCGCCGCCCTGTTTTATGCAATGGAGGAGAGCGAATCGGTTGATACCATCAAGGCGACCATTGTTGATACGCTGTGGGAAATGTTCTTCGGCCTTGGATATTTCGACGATGAATTGATCACGATAAAAAACACTTTCGATAACCTGCAGCTGGGCTTTCCCATCTATATGAAACCAGACGTCATTCGTGAGGATGCTGTCGCCTTCATTGTGGGTTCCGGCCCTTCTCTGGATGACCTACTCCCTATATTGCGCGACTATGGGGACCGGGCAGTAATATTCAGTTGCGGTACTTCCCTGTCAGCATTAGCTAACGCGGGTATTCGACCGGATTTCCACGTAGAGAAGGAAAGGCCCCTCCTAGTTTACGATTTTATTGTTGAAACTGTTGACTTGGAGTTTCTCAAGGGGATCTATTTTCTGGGCCTGAATGTGGTTCATTCTGACGTATTCCACCTGTTCGAAGGCAGAGGAATGATCATGAAAGATGCGGATACCATGACTTTGCTCCTTGCGCAGGCTGGCATTCCCAGAAATGTCATTCTCAATACTCAGCCAACGGTGACCAATACCGCCATTGATTTCGCGCTAAGCATAGGGTTTAAGCAGGTTTTCCTTTTCGGCGTTGACATGGGCTATAAGGACAGGGAAAAACATCACTCTCAGCACACGGTCTATCTGGATAAAATGCCGGAATCAGAGCATCTGCAGGATCTGTTGTCCGAGCGGCAAGAGGGCGATATTATCGTGCCAGGCAATTTTGGTGGTGAAGTAACCACTGACAAAGTGCTGACGGTGTCAAGGCGGATGATGGAATACGCGATCTACAGCCATCCTGACGCCCGCGTCTATAACCTGAACGACGGCGCCCTGATAGCGCATGCAATACCGCTTCACGCAGAAAATTTCGTTTGTGACGCGTCACCGGCTGGCAAGGCTGCGGCGATTGAAGCCATCAAGAGCGCTTTCGAGGTCAGGCAGTTCAATGTATCGGAGTTGGGGCAAAACCTGTTGGCCCAGATTGACCGCTTTATTGAGGATATTAAGGCTATCATCGCGACAGACCAAAAAACGCGATCGGATGTAATCGATAAACTTAGCAAGATTTATCAATACGTCCAGTCGGAGGGTAACGCATCAATGCCCTGCGCCTTGCTATTTCGAGGGGCTTTGTTTCATCTGCTCAGCATGATGTTTAATGCTATTGCCATTATCAAGGATGAGGATGAGGCCTTGGCCAAGGCCGAGTTCGACTTTGACAATCTCCTTGATTTTCTGGAACAGGCAAGGGTCGAGGTGGTGAATGTAATTGCAAATATCCCTGCAAAATCGAATCTGTCAATATGACTAGGAATTTACGAGTGAGAACGGATCCCCTTAAAGAAGTCAGGCTCAATAAGCGTATTGAGCAGGCACAAGAATATCTGTTGGCTGGCGCATTCGATAAAGCGCGTCCCATATATGATGAGATTCTTTCTCAGAGCCAGAACCGCCCCTCCGTTATGCACGATATGGGCGTTCTTTGCGTGCTGGAAGGCCGTCTTGAAGAGGCGGAGGGCTGGTTGCGCAAGGCGGCGGAATTAGACCCCGATCATGCCTTGAATTGGAACGATCTCGGCGAAGCCTTGCGACTTCTCGGTCGATGGGATGAGGCGATAAGCGCCTACCATCGCGCTCTCGATTTGAAAGCGACTTATGTCGAGGCCATGAACAATCTGGGGGTTACTTTGGCGGGGCAGGGTAACATAGAGGAAGCCAAGCGTTGGTTTAGGAAGGCGATTCAGGCCGCTCCAGACGACTCTTCCTCTTACAATAACTTGGGGGTGATCTTGGAAAGTGAAGGCAGTTTCGACGAGGCCCTGCGTTATTTTGAGGAGGCAGTGAAACGCAAGCCAGATTTCGCCGAGGCGCTAGATAACTACGCCAATCTGTTGTCACGGAAGCCTGACGGGGTGATAGATTCCATGAATCGTTTACTCGAAGTCGCAAAACGTCTCGAATAGGGCTTTATCTGATGTTGGCCAAGGCTATGAAAAAATGATTTTTCTCTCTTCTGACTCCTAAAGTAATCATCCATGTTGCCGTAAATAGATGTAAGCGGAAACGCTTAAGAGCGAAGGAAGAATCCTTCGTTAAAATTCATCTAGAACAGAGGAGTTTGAAAAATGGCAGAAATCACCTTATCCGCAGCAATGCGGACCAACCTGGTAAACCTTCAGCAGACTAATGTGCTGTTGAGTCAAACCCAGACCCGTCTGGCGAGTGGCAAGAAAGTTAATAGCTCGCTGGATAACCCGACCAACTTTTTTGCGGCTGCTGCCCACATTCAGCGGGCCGATGATTTAACCGCCCGCAAGGATGGCATGACTGAGTCTATTCAGGCTATCAAGGCTTCCGACACGGGTATTACCGGGATCAAGTCGCTGATAGCAAGTGCCAATGGTATTATTGCGACGGCGGCTACTACTAGCGCAAGTGGTTTGAGTGCCTTGTATACTGCGTTTAATACAATCGCTGACCAGATTCATCAGTTGGTTCTTGACTCGGGCTATAAGGGCACTAACTTTCTGAATGGTACCTCTGTGTCTCTGGATGTATTATTCAATGAGACGGGCTCTAACAAACTGACCATTGCTGGTTTTGATGGACTGATAAGTGGCTTGCTTGCTACGGCTAATACTGGCGTGACAGGGACAGTTGGGGCTTATACCAATCTGGGTGCCAATATCACCAATATCTCCGCATTTGCTGAAGGCACCACTGGGTTAGCCGGTTTCTCCAATGCTGCCGTTCTTAGCGCGATTACCGCAGGTCTTAACGCAGCTGTTTCCGCATTGTCGGTGCAGTCATCCAGACTGGCGTCCAATCTGTCCATCGTAAATGCGCGTCTTGATTTTACGACTAGTACGGTCAATGTTGAAAAAACTGGTGCGGACAACTTAACCTTGGCCGACACCAATGAAGAGGGCGCTAACCTGTTGTCATTGCAGACGCGCCTCCAGTTGAGTACAACCGCATTGTCCCTGGCTTCTCAGGCGAATCAGGCGGTGTTGCGTCTCTTCCCGTAAGAGGGTAGTCAGAGTAGCAAAATGCCGGGGCGTATTTACGTCCCGGCATCCTAGTCTAAGTGGAGAATGTCATGGTAACCGAGTTGCGAGGAGTCGGAACAGGATTCGTCAAAGCTGTTGACACTTTCCCCAGCGCTTCGCCGGGGCGGTTGGATGTCGCCGCTTCATCGGTATCGGAACAGCAATCACCTGCAAACCAGGAAGTGCTGATAAAGGCCGTAAAGGGTAGATTGATCGCTTTGTCGGATGTCAAGGATGTGGCAGCAATAGCTGCAAATTCGATACGTGAAGCCAATAAAGTGCTGGATGATGCTGGCGTAGTGTCAAATTTTTCCCAGTCTGATCCAAAAGCGTCCAGTGATTCGCAAAATATGAAGGCGTCCAGTGATTCACAAAATCTGAAGGCGTCCAGTGATTCACAAGACAATATTTCTACGCAGGCTGGCAACCCTGAACAAACCAAGTCGAGCGCAAGACTTACGCAGGAACAGATTGCCTATTTGGCGAGATTGAATGCGGGCCGTGCAGCACTTCAAGCGCAGTTAGATAAATTGATAGGGGTGCTTGACGTCAACTTGCAGCAACTGGCCTCCGAATCACAAGCTCAGATTATTGCCAATTCAGTCGCAGGTCAATTGTGTATAGCATTGCAGCCATTGGTTAGCAACAGTAATGCTCTCGCACAACTGAGAGAATAGGCGTGGCCCTAAAAATTAGTCTCAAACCCAACGAGAAGGTTTTTATTGGTGGAGCCGTTGTTCAAAATTGCGATAGCCACGTCGAATTGAACATACTCAACGACATCCCACTGTTGCGCGAAAAAGATATCATGACCGAGCAGGAAGCGGATTCGGTCTGCAAGCAGATTTACCTTTGCGTTCAATTGATGTACATGGACCAAATCAATTTGCATTCTTATCAGAAGAATTATCGCGAACTGATTGATGAGGTCATGAGAGCAGCGCCCAGCACTTCAAATTTTCTTGTTGAAATCAACAACCACTTGGCTTGTGGTCGATATTATCAGGCAATGAAGTGCGCGCGCAGTTTGGTGAAATATGAAAAAGGACTTATTCAACATGCTCAATAATCCGCTTAAAGCTTACCGTACCGTAGAAAATGCCACCCTGTCTGGTCGTGAACTTGAGGCTAGCTTGCTAAGTAGATCTGCCGCGCGTCTCAATGCGGTACAGAATAACTGGGAGGATTCGAATCGGGAGACAGCTTTGGATGAGGCGCTGCGCTATAATCAAAAACTCTGGACCGTGTTTCAGGCCGATTTGATGGAAGAAGATAACGCTATGCCGGCCGAGATCAAGCGCAATCTTCTTACATTATCGGTTTATATTGATAAGAGAACTTTTGACGTGATGTCTTTTCCCGATCCTGAAAAGTTGAATATCCTGATTGACATCAACCGTAACATTGCCGCCGGATTATTGAACGTAGAGCCCACCGAAGCACCTATGCGTTAAATTAACCCGAAAGGGATAGTAAAATATGGTGGATATTTTTTCGGTCAATGGCAGCAGCCCACTGGATGTGTTGGCGCAGGATAATTCCGGCCAGCGCTCCCAGCTTGCCCAGTATGCCATCATCCAAGCTGCCGGATTCATTCGTGACAATCGTCAGGAGGATGCCATAGCGGCTTTCAAGAGAGCACTGGCGTTTGATCCGCAAAATACCACTGCCCTTACCAATATAGGTAATATTAACCTTTCTCTTAACAATAATGCTGAAGCCATCAAGGCGTTTAAGGATCTGGTTAAGTCACAGATTTACTCAGCGGATCCCCAGATTAAGGCTGATGCCCAAATGAAGTTGGGGAATGCCTATCTCCAAGATAAACAATATGCGGAGTCGGAAAAAGCTTTCAAACAGGCTGCTAGCCTTGATCCTACCAATCCATTGCCAGATTTCACTCTGGGGATGCAGTATTTGAATACTGATCGGCTAGACGAGGCCGAGGCACTACTCCTTCAAGTGCAACGCAAGACTCCGGGGGATAGCAACGTGTATTTTGGGCTTGGGTCACTCTACAACAAACAAGGGAAGTATGAAGACGCCGTCAAAAGCCTGGAGACAGCACTTGATATTAAGCCGAATTTTCCGTCAGCGAGATATGAATTGGGATTTGCTTATAGCAAGCTGGGAAAACGGGACGAGGCATCTGCGCAGTTAACACAGTTGCAGAGCGATGGTTCATCATATGCGTCAGATTTGGACTTCGTCCTAAGCAAACCTCGGATATTGTCAATGGCAGTCACGTCGGGCTCGCTATTCAATCCAGTGCTTGGTGCGGGGACGCAGTTATGGTCATTCGATGCCAGCTTCCTGACTCCGAATACTTCCAATGTGGTATCGGTCAATATCCAGTTTGACAATAAACTGGATTTAGCTTCAGTGACCAATCCCAGCAACTGGTCGATCAGCAAGGCTACTGGTGGGGTGGCAGGATATTACAACAACACCTTAGCGGTAAGTCCGAGTGAAGTTAATATTTCCAGCACCCCGCTTTCAGTTGCGTACAATGCCTACACAAGGCAGGCCACGGTCAGTTTTATGCTTAACCAAAACGCCACCGGCGATGCCACTATTGACCCAGGGCATCTTGTTTTTAAATTCAGCGGTAAGGATACTTCTGGCCGCTCCATGGACACATCTTTCGACCAGATTGATGGCAACGCGTCGAATTCATTCTAGACCCTCTACTGACAGAATATTTCTCCAAATATTGCAGATTTAAGAGCCTCTTTTTTCTGGGTCTTTATTTTCTTGCTTTATTTCAGTGTGGTCTGCTCGTGCCAATGAGAAACTCCTCAAGTGCGCGTATAGGCTCCAGGTCATTGAACAGGATAGGTCGTAATTCCTTGATGCGAGCAGAAACGAATTGCCGGTATGTTTTATCTTGAGCAAGTTTTATAGCTAGAGAAATGTAATCTTCCTCTGTAGAAGCAACCAGTTCCAATAGTCCCATCCGCTTGAGGATTGCGCTCGCAAAACGCCCCCTCATAAAACGCCCCTCACAAGTTACTATGGGAAGACTGCATTCAACAGCTTGGATAGTCGTATTGAATCCAGAAAATCCTAGCGTGTCCAGGAGTACATCTGCTTGCCGCATAATGCTGTAGAACTCTGGTTTTGGTTGCCACGGAATAAATACAGCATAGTTCAAGAAATCCAAGTCGGCAGCCTTGAACGTTTCTGAAAGCCTTTTGAAAAGAGCTTTGCTTAGCAATGGTGCTTGCTGATATGTGAAGAAAATGAACTGAGCATTTTGTATGCGTTGCACGATTTCAACAAAAATTTTGTCATGCTCCGGCATGTACTTGAATGGTGTGCCAGGGCAAACAAAAAGAGGGAGGTCAGGATTAATTCCTAATTTTCTCAAATCCAGCTCCACGTCAGGGACATCAGCTGAATCAAAGTAACAACCAAGGTTCGGCAGATTAACAAGTCTTTCCGTGTAGCACTCCTGCGACTTCGCGTTTTCAAAATCGGCAGCAGACAAGTAATAATCCATCGTTGATAGTCCTGTTGTTTCGGGATGCCCCCAAGCCGCGATCTGAACTGGTGCTAGTCTCATGCTGGCTAATTTTGGAGTGGTAATATCCATGCCCAGTTCAGGATAAATCAGAATTTCTATGTTCTTTTCAATGATTAATTTTGACCATTCCTCTATTCTTTTGTCGCCATACTCGAAGGTTTTGGCATTGGCTTTGGCAAACGTGGTCTCAGCGTCTTGTTCACAGTTGAGATAAAAAACATGAATCTCAAAAATATTTTGGTTAAGTTGTTGAAACCATCCTTTTACAAATGCGTTCCATACTGAATGATTCCTTATTTGCGCAGAAACAATACCTAGCTTTATCTTGGATCTTTCGTCAGGCATCTTTAAGTTAGGCAAAAGATTATTCTTGGTTTGCCACTGCAGCATCAATCGAGTGCATAGTTTTCCATATTGCCCAAGCAAGTTTTTATTGTTTTTATCTTGGTAGGCAAGATAAAAAGGTTGTGCTGCACCGACTGCTTCATGTGCATCATTAACCTCGTTGACGACTAACCACTTTCCCAGCAATTCAATCTGATGAGCAAACTGTTCCCGTAACATTTCTATATTTTCATTAGCTGTCGCAAGCACGGGAATGTAAGCCATCAAATATCTGAAGCGATATGTCGTTGAATGAGGATTCAAGTTGATTGCCTCCTGATGGCTTTCTATCGCCCTTAAACGCTCTCCGATTGAACCGAGTGTAACTCCACGGTTGCTCCAAGCTTCGGCGTAGTCAGGTTTGATCGACAAGGCTTTATCATAGCTGGCCAATGCGTCCTCGTGTCGCCACAAATCGTGCAGTGCAGCGCCACGATTGTAAAGCGCTTCGGCATAGTCAGGCCTAATCGCCAGTGCCCTGTCATAGCTGACCAATGCGTCCTGGTATCGCTTCAAATCTTGCAGTGTATTGCCGCGGTTTATTAGTGCTTTTACATTGTCAGGCTTAATCGCCAGTGCCCTGTCATAACTGGCCAGTGCTTCCTCGTGCTGCTTCAAGTCGCGCAATACATTACCGCGATTGATGAGTGTTTCATCATCTTTAGGTTTAATCGCCAGTGCCCTGTCATAGCTGGTTAATGCTTCCTGGTGCCGCTTCAAGTCGTGTAGTGTGGCACCACGGTTGTAAAGCGCTTCGGCATAGTCAGGCTTGATGGCCAGTGCCCTGTCATAGCTGGCTAGTGTTTCCTCGTGCTGTTTCAAGTCGCGCAGTGCATTGCCAAGGTTGTTATGTGCCGCGGCAGAGTTCGGATTTATCGCTATAGCTCGCCCAATAAGTTTTGCGGCTGCCTGTGGGTTTTTCCGCTGCAATTCAATCACACCTAATAAATGCAATGCATCGAAATGCTGCGGATGCACCTTGAGGACAGCCTTGTAGATTGCTTCTGCATTAGCCAATCTGCCTTGCTGGTGTAATGTGAGTGCCTGCTGAAATTGTGCTTGCAACGTAGCAGCCGTCTGGGAGTTCGTTTTTGGCTTATGAAAGATGGGAGGGCGCGCGCCTTTAGCCATGTGCAATTACACATCCATTGTTTGAATAACACTATGCCACAGTAGATCAACCGCTGTCATCGAGGATTAAGAGTCCATTTCAGCAACTCCGTAAAGGGAGCGAGCGATATCGCCAGTGTTTCCCGCCAGAAGGTGTGACCTCAATGTATAATCCCCACCCGTCTGTGGTCTGGTCACCAGGATAGGGCACAGGGCGCTCAGATTGATTTTATATAGATTGTTAAGTTTGTGTACGAGATGCAGAAGACAGTGTAAGACTCTAAAAAACACATGAACAACATCCGCAACTTTTCCATCATCGCCCACATCGACCACGGCAAATCCACGCTGGCGGATCGTATCATTCAGTTGTGTGGCGGCCTGTCCGACCGCGAGATGGAGGCGCAGGTGCTCGACTCCATGGACCTGGAGCGCGAACGCGGTATCACCATCAAGGCGCAGACTGCGGCGCTCAACTATAAGGCACGCGACGGGCGGATTTATAACCTTAATCTGATAGACACGCCGGGGCATGTGGACTTTTCATACGAAGTCAGCCGTTCGCTGGCCGCCTGCGAAGGAGCTCTGCTGGTAGTGGATGCCTCGCAGGGCGTGGAGGCACAGAGCGTGGCAAACTGCTATACCGCCATCGAGCAGGGCGTAGAAGTAGTGTCGGTGCTGAACAAAATCGATCTCCCATCCGCCGATCCAGAGCGAGTGATCCAGGAAATCGAGGACATCATAGGTATCGAGGCGGTCGATGCGGTGCGTTGCTCGGCCAAAACCGGCGAGGGCGTGGAGGATGTTCTGGAAGCTGTAGTGGCGCGTATCCCGCCACCTAAGGGTGATCTGGACGCACCGCTCAAAGCGCTCATCATCGATTCATGGTTTGATAACTATGTCGGCGTCATCATGCTGGTACGGGTGTTCGATGGCAGACTCAAGCCCAAAGATAAAATCCGCTTGATGGCGACCGGTGCGCAGCATCTATGCGAGCAGGTGGGAGTGTTTACGCCCAAGTCGCGGCAAAAAGAATCGCTGTCAGCGGGCGAAGTGGGCTTTGTCATCGCCGGCATCAAGGAACTCCAGGATGCCAAGGTGGGCGATACGATAACTCTGGCGGACAGACGTGCCGAGCAAGCGCTGCCGGGCTTCAAGGAAATCAAGCCGCAGGTGTTCGCCGGGCTGTATCCGGTGGAATCCAACCAGTACGAAGCGCTGCGCGACGCACTGGAAAAGCTGCGGCTGAACGATGCTTCGCTGCAGTACGAGCCGGAAGTGTCACAGGCGCTGGGCTTCGGTTTCCGCTGCGGCTTCCTTGGCCTGTTGCATATGGAAATAGTACAGGAGCGTCTGGAGCGCGAGTACAACATGGATTTGATCACCACCGCGCCGACGGTGGTATACGAAGTGTTGACCAAAGCAGGCGAAGTGATGCGCGTAGAAAACCCGGCCAGGCTGCCGGAGCCGTCCCGCATCGAGGAAATCCGCGAACCCATCATTACCAGCACCATCCTGATGCCGCAGGAATACGTCGGCCCGGTGATGACGCTGTGCAACAACAAGCGCGGCGTACAGCGTAACATGCAATACATGGGACGACAGGTGATGTTGACCTATGAAATGCCGCTGAATGAAGTGGTAATGGATTTTTTTGATAAGTTGAAATCCGTCAGTCGCGGCTACGCTTCACTTGATTACGAATTTCTTGAATTCCGTGCTGCCGATCTGGTAAAACTGGATATCATGGTCAACGGAGAGCGCGTGGATGCACTTTCGCTGATCGTGCACCGCGCCAACAGCCTGTATCGCGGACGTGAACTGGCTTCCAAGATGCGTGAGTTAATCCCGCGCCAGATGTTTGACGTGGCGATTCAGGCTTCCATTGGCGCCAACATCATTGCGCGCGAGACGGTGAAAGCCATGCGTAAGAATGTGCTGGCAAAATGCTATGGCGGCGATATTACGCGCAAGAAGAAACTGCTGGAAAAGCAGAAGGAAGGCAAGAAGCGCATGAAGCAGGTAGGCAACGTGGAAATTCCGCAGGAAGCCTTTTTGGCCATTTTAAGAGTAGAGGACAAGTAATGAATTTCGCCCTGTTTATGCTGGCAGCGCTAATACTTACGGGCGCCGTCTGGTTGCTCGATAACCTGTGGTTGCGCAAATCGCGCGTCCCGGGGGCCAAAGAACCCATGCTGGTCGAGTATTCCAAGAGCTTTTTCCCCGTAATTCTGGCAGTGTTCATGATCCGTTCGTTTCTGGTGGAACCGTTCAAAATCCCTTCTGGCTCGATGATGCCGACATTGCTGGTGGGCGATTTTATTTTGGTCAACAAGTACACTTATGGTCTGCGTGTGCCGGTGGTCAACAATACTTTTTTCGAAATGAAGCATCCACAGCGCGGCGAGGTGATGGTATTCCGTTACCCCAAAGACCCCTCGCTCGACTATATCAAGCGCGTGGTGGGGCTGCCGGGTGATCATATTGAATATCGTAACAAGCAAATCTTCGTCAACGGCCAGCCAGTGGAACAGAAGGAAAACGGGTATTATGACTACGTGGCTCCGGGACTTAACCAGATCAGCGCCCGTCTCCTCAGTGAACAACTCGGCGAGCACAACCATACAATCCTGATCGATGACAGGAATCCTGCACTCGATGGCGAAATCACGGTGCCGGAAGGTCAGTATTTCGTCATGGGCGACAATCGTGATAACAGCAACGATAGCCGTTTCTGGGGCTTTGTGCCGAATCGCAATATCGTCGGCCGCGCCTTCATGATCTGGTGGAACTTCGATAAGTTTGGCAGAATTGGTACATTCATCAAATAAGGGAACATCGTCATGAATAAACAGCGCGGAATGACTTTTATTACTCTGGTTCTCGTGATCGCGTGTATTGTATTTGTCGCCGTGATCGGCATGAAGTTGTGGCCTGCTTATTCTGAGTATTTTGCAATCAAAAAGGCATTTTCTTCATTGAAAACGCAGATAGGCAACAGCGAGATGAGCAAGAAAGACATCATTGCCGCGTTTGACCGCCAACAGGCCATCGACGATTTCAAGAGTGTACAGGGTAGCGATCTGGTGATTGAGCAAGCGCCAGGTGGCGGCACGGTTGTTTCTGTTGAATATCAGTATGTCGCGCCGTTGGTTGGCAATGTCAGCGCCCTGGTCGATTTCAAGCTTTCCACCGATGCGAGCGCAAACCAGGCCGCAACCGCCGAATAGCCTGAACGGGCTGCCGAATCTGGCCGCCCGGCTCGGCCATTCGTTTCATCAGCCTGCACTGTTG
>Ga0153916_10002745_pt1 | contig 12902 bp, 6 predicted proteins | sample Opewatmetagenome_FD_109642 | JGI IMG/M metagenome (GOLD analysis project Ga0153916, IMG submission 109642) | Freshwater wetland microbial communities from Ohio, USA - Open water 3 Core 3 Depth 4 metaG | ecosystem: Environmental > Aquatic > Freshwater > Wetlands | place: USA: Ohio, Lake Erie, Old...
CCGCGGCGACCGCGACGCCGATCCAGAGCAGCCGCAGGGACGGAAGATGGTGCGCGACATCGAGCCGCTTCTCGAGCTCCGAGACGACCTGCGGCTCAGGCTTCATGGCACTTGCTCGTCGCGTTCATGTCAACGGCCAGCGATAGAACAGCACCCAGAAGACGTGCGCCGCCACGGCCACGGCACAGCCGAAGGACAGCGGCAGGTGCACGAACAGCCAGACCCGCATGTGCGCGACGACGCGTGCCTCCGCGATCAGTCGATTCGCGATCTGGATCCGCCGCGACGCGAGCTCGGTCATCTTCAGCCCGGCCTGATACTCGTCCTGAGGCAGCGTGCCGAGCAGCTCGCTCAGCTCCTGCTTGCTGAAGGCATGAAACGGCCGCCCGAACATGATGCGCGCGAACGAGGGTTTGATGTCCACCTCCATGCGCGTCGTCGCTGCCGCGAAGGCATCGCTCTTGTTCCTCCGCAGCGCCGCGAGCTCGCTCGAGATCGACGCGATCTCATCAACGGCGCTGCGCATGGTGATGCCCTCGCGCCGATTCGCCATCTGCGACGGAAACCGCAGATACGCATAGGCTCCCCAGATGCCGCTCGCCACGGTGAGCAGCATCAATAGATACGGTGCCGCGTGCACGTTCCAACCGAGGTGGAACCCGGAGTGCAGGGGCACGAGCAGCACCAGCGCCGCGCCGATCCAGACGTGCGGCCCGAGCCAGCGTTTGAGCGTTCCGCGGCCACGACGATACGAGTGACGCTTGCGGATCCCGTACCACATGAGAAACACGATCCCCGCCGCCGAGATTCCACCGTAGATCAAGCCGAGCGTGGTTCCGCCGTAGCGGCTGCCGATCGGATGATCGAGCAGATAGATCGCGCTCAGTGCCACCAGCGCAAGCGAGCAGACCCACAGCCACAGGAACCGCCGCTGGTTGACGAACGTCTCGTCGCTCACAGCATGCCTCCCTTGCGCCGCATCATCGCGCTGAGCTCGGAGGGGTTGATGCGCACGGCGGCGCCGGTGGGGCAGGCGCGCACGCAGGCGGGGCCGAGCGGCAGCGTCGAGCAGAGATCGCACTTGGCGGCCTTCGCCCGACCCTCGGGCTGCTTGCGCAGGCCGATCCAGGCGAGGAAATCGAACTTCGCCGGCTTCTCGTGAACCAGCTTGGGCACGCCATACGGACAGTTGGACACGCAGTTGCCGCAGCCGATGCAGGTGTCGCGGATGATCACCTCGCCGTCAGGCTTGCGGGTGAGCGCATCGGGCGGGCAATCGATCATGCACAGCGGGTTCTCGCAGTGCCGGCACGAGATCGGGAGCTGGACCGCGGCGAAGAACTTGCCGCCCTTGCGATCGAGGCGGCTGATGCCGTCGTGCGTCGAGGCGCAGGCGGTCTCGCAGTTGTCGCAGCCGACGCACAGATCGGAGTCGATGACCAGCAGGCTGCTCGCGTCGGTGACGCCCTGGCTGAACATGAAGTCCAGGACCGCGCCCTCCTTCTGGTTGTGCACGGTCGTGAGATCGTTGAGCCGGCGGTTCTCCGCCATCTTCTGCACGTGGGCGGCGACGTCTGGATTGGCGGCGAGCAGCGCGCGAAAGCTCGGCTTGTCGATCATCACCGTCTCGGTGGCGACCACCGCGGTCACGGTCGCGCTGCGCGGCACGACGTCGTCGGAGAGCAGCGCGATCTCGCCGAGGTAGTTCCCGGCCGGCATGTAGCTGCGGGTGATGTCGCTGCCGCTCGGATCCTTGCGCGAGATCTTCACCGAGCCCTTGCGGATCACGTGCAGCGCGTCGCCGGCGTCGCCTTCCTTGAACAGGACGTCGCCCTTCTTGAACGTCTTCAGCTTCGCCTTCGACACCAGCTCGGTGAAGATGCTCGGCGCCGTGTTGGGGAAGATGGTCGGCAACAGGCGCAGGATGAACGCCTCGTCCAGCTGACGCTTGACGCTGTCGACCGAGCTGATCAACTTCAGCATCTGCTTGCGGGGCGTCTCGACCAGCAGGCACGTGTCACGGGCGGTGATGGTCGCGCTGCGGCGCCGGCCGGACATCAGACCCAGCTCGCCGAAGAAGGTGCCAGCGCGCAGCGGAATCCGCTTGTCGGGCCCGACGTGGGCTTCGACGGTACCGGTCACGATGCTCCAGAACGTGTCGGTGTAGTCGAGCCGCTCGAAGACGATCTCTCCGGGCTCCTTCAGGTGCACGGGCGAGTCGATCAGCATCTCGCGAAACTGCGGTTCGCTGAGGTCCGCGAAGATCGGCAAGCTCTTGCGGATCAACTGGTAGTTCTCGTCGACCGTGCCGGGGAGATGTCCGAGCCGCTCCTTGATCAGGACCCAATCGGCAGGCTCGACCGGATTGCCGAGGATGTGCTCGATCACCTCGTAGCCCTGGTTCATCGCCTGCTTGATCAGCGGATAGCCGATCAGGGCGCCGACGGCGAACAGGTTCTCGACGTTCGTTTGATAGCGATGGTCGACCTTGGGCAGCGCGGCCGGCTGATCGGCGGGCAGCGCGATCCCGCAGCCTTCGAGGAACTTGCGCGACGGTACGCCGCCCGCGCGCACGATGATGCGGTCGCACGGCAGCTCGACCTCGCCCTCGGGCGTCTCCAGCACCACCTTGTCGGGATCGATGCGCTTGATCACCGAGCTGGCGAAGCAGCGCATCTTCCCCGACGCGATCGCCTCCGTGACCTGCTTGACGTTGGCGTCCTTGGCGCGCGCGAACTCGGCCGAGCGATTGAGGATCGATACCGTGTTCTGGTTCGCGAGCGCGAGGGCGTTCTCGATCGCCGAGTCGCCGGCGCCGGCGACCAGGATGTGCTTGCCCTTGAACTCGTCGGGATCGGTGAGCGAGTAGACGACGTGCGGCTGATCTTCGCCGGCGACGCCGAGCTTGCGCGGAGTGCCCTGCACGCCGATCGACAAGATGACGTGGCGCGCGCGCGTGACCTCGCTGCCGTGCTTGATCTCGAACACGTCGCCGACCCGCTTGATGCTGCGCACCTCGGTGCGGATCAGCTTGATGTCGGCGTTCTGTGCGCCGGCCTGCCAGCTGGCGAGGATCGCCTCGCGGGTGCCTTCTTGAAACGGGAGCGGCGAGCGCAGCGGCAGCTTCCGCGGCTCGGCCATGACCAGCTTCGCCTTCTGGAATTCGTAGATCGTATTGGCGAGCTCGCCCTTCTCGAACACGGCGTACGACAGCCGGTGGTGTGCGGCATGGGCCGCGGCCGACAGGCCGGCGGGGCCAGCGCCGATGATCGCTACGTCGAGTGGATCGAGCATTTCCCGACGCGCCATGTTCACCCGTTGGCCGTCGCTCCGTCAACGCGTGCCGCTCCTCGTTGGACACGATCACGTCGGCGCTGGCATAGTGGAGCGCCTTGCGTCGCGGTCCACCGTCCAACTCGGGCCAAGCAGCCATTCCACACGCGACGCCCGAGCACGAGCGCGTCGCTGCCGGCGATGTCTGGCGACGCTGGGGACCGTACGTGAGCGAGCGGGCGTGGGGCACGGTGCGCGAGGACTACAGCGCGACCGGCAACGCCTGGGATTTCTTGACGCACGATCATGCGCGGTCGAAGGCCTATCGCTGGGGCGAGGACGGGCTCGGTGCGGTGTGCGATCGCTATCAGCTGCTGGTGTTCGGGCTCGCGCTGTGGAACGGCAAGGATCCGATCCTCAAGGAGCGCGCGTTCGGGCTCACGTCCACTGAGGGCAACCACGGCGAGGACGTCAAGGAGTACTACTTCTATCTCGACTCGACGCCGACCCACAGTTACATGCGGTACCTGTACAAGTATCCGCACGCCGCGTTTCCGTACGGCGCGCTGGTCGACGAGAACCGGCGACGCGCAGGGCGCGGCCTCGAGTACGAGCTGCTCGACACCGGCGTGTTCGACGGCGATCGCTACTTCGACGTCGTGGTCGAGTACGCCAAGGCGTCGCCCGACGATCTGTGCATCCGCATCGAGGTCTTCAATCGCGGACCGGAGGCGGCGACGGTGCACGTGCTGCCCCATCTGTGGTTTCGTAACACCTGGAGCTGGACGGACCCGCCGAAACGGGAGCCGAACATCCGGCTCGCGGCAGTGGAGGGGGACGGGGTGTGTCTGCTCGCCGACGATTCGCAGGCTTCGCCGCTCCCCGGGTTGCCGTTCGACTACCGCCTTGGACCACGCCGTCTCCATGGCGCCCCGGGCGGTCAGGCGCTGTTCACCGACAACGAGACCAACGCCGAGCGCGTCTACGGCGGCGATGCGCGCAGCAAGAAGCCGCACCACAAGGATGCGTTCCACCGGTTCGTGGTCGACGGCGACGCCGCTGCCGTGAAGCCGGATCGCACGGGCACCAAGGCCTGCTTGCACTACACGCACCTGGTGCCGGCGCACGGCTCGGTGGTCGTGCGCCTCAGGCTCGCGGCCGGCGAGCTGACGTCGCCGCTCGCCGACGTCGATGCGCTCGTGAAGCTGCGGCGCGACGAGGCCGACGCGTTCTACCAGGAGATCCAGCCGCCGGACGCGAGCGCCGACGAGAAGAACGTGCAGCGCCAGGCGTTCGCGGGCCTGCTGTGGACCAAGCAGGTCTACCTCTACAACGTCAACACCTGGCTCGAGGGCGACGACCCCAACCATCCGCCGCCGGCGTCGAGGCAGCACATCCGCAACGCGCACTGGCGGCACCTGAACTCGATGCGCGTGCTGTCGATGCCGGACAAGTGGGAGTATCCGTGGTTCGCCGCGTGGGACCTCGCGTTCCACTGCGTGACGTTCGCGCTGATCGATCCGGCGTTCGCCAAGGAGCAGCTCTGGTTCATGCTGTTCGAGCAGTTCCAGCACGCCAACGGCCAGATCCCCGCGTACGAGTGGGAGTTCTCCGATCTGAATCCGCCCGTGCACGCGTGGGCGGTGTGGCGCGTCTACAACGCCGACTACCGGCGCACCGGCAAGCGCGATCGCGTCTGGCTCGAGCGCTGCTTCCACAAGCTGCTGATCAACTTCGCGTGGTGGGTCAACAAGGTCGACTCGTCGGGGAACAACGTCTTCGAGGGCGGCTTCCTGGGGCTCGACAACATCACGGTGCTCGATCGTTCGGAGAAGCTGCCCGATGGCGTCGTGCTCGAGCAGTCGGATGCCACCGGATGGATGGGCATGTTCTGCCTCAACCTGATGCGCATCGCGCTCGAGCTGGCGTACGAGAACCCAGTCTACGAGAGCCTCGCCAGCAAGTTCTTCCAGCACTACATCTATATCGGCGCCGCGATGAAGCACATGGGCGGCCGCACGTACTCGCTGTGGGACGAGGAGGACGGGTTCTTCTACGACACGCTCCGCTATCCGGATGGGTCGTTCCACAAGTTCCGCGTGCGTTCGCTGGTCGGCTTGATCCCGCTGTTCGCCGCGCAGCGCCTCGAGGTGAAGTGGCTCGAGCGGCTACCCGAGTTCTACGCCAACGTGAAGTGGGTGATGACCAATCGCCCGGATCTGGCGAAGGCCTGTTGCCACTTCATCGATCAGGGCGATCAGCAGGTCTACGTGTGCTCGATCGTCGACGAGCACCAGATGCTGGGCATGCTCAAACGCGTCGTCGATCCCGACGAGTTCCTCTCGGACTACGGACTGCGCTCGCTCTCGAAACATCACGAGAAACATCCGTTCACGTTCGGCAACAGCGTGGTCAGCTACGAACCGGGTGAGGCCGACTGCAAGATCAAGGGTGGCAACTCCAACTGGCGCGGGCCGCTCTGGTTCCCGACCTCGTTCCTCATGATCGAGTCACTGCGCGCGCTCGGCAAGGCCTACGGCCCGACGCTCAAGGTGCCGACCCCAGATGGGCGCGAGCTGACGCTGCGCGACATCGCCGGCGAGCTGGCGAACCGGCAGATCAGCATGTTCACCCGCGGCGCGAGCGGCCGGCGTCCGATCTACGGCGGTACCGAGACGTTCCAGAGCGATCCGCACTGGAGGGATCACGTCTTGTTCTTCGAGTACTTCCACGGCGACAACGGCGCCGGCCTGGGCGCGTCTCACCAGACCGGGTGGACCTCGCTCGTCGCTTCGCTGATCGACGAATGGCGCAAGTAGGAGGCAACCTCATGACCGACATCCCGATCAGCAGCCAGCTCACCGTGGGCGTGCGCCCCTCGAAGACCACGGCCGCGCCGGCCCCGCCGTGCGTGCTGGTCATCTTCGGCGCGTCGGGCGACCTGACCAAGCGGTTGCTCGTCCCTGCGCTCTACAATCTCGCGTGCGATGGCCTGCTGCCGAAGCAGTGCGCGATCATCGGCACCTCGTCGAGCGACATTCCCACGCCGGTGTTTCGCGAGAGAATGTCGACGGACATCAAGAAGTTCTCGACGCGCAAGGAGTTCGATCAGAGCGTCTGGGAGGGCTTCGTCTCGCGGCTCCACTACACCGCGGGCAAGTTCGATGATCCGGCGGCCTATCAACGGCTCGGCGAGCTGATCAAGAAGCTCGACGCCGAGATCGGCGCCGACGGCAACGTGCTGTTCTACATGGCGGTGCCGCCGTCGGTGTTCGGCCTGATCTCGACCAACCTCGACAAGGCGGGCTTCACCGATCAGTCGCATGGCTGGAAGCGGATGATCGTCGAGAAGCCATTTGGCCACGATCTCTCCTCGGCGCTCCAGCTCAACAAGGAGATCCTCGACCACTGGGCCGAGGACCAAGTCTTCCGCATCGATCACTATCTCGGCAAAGAGACGGTGCAGAACATCCTCGCGTTTCGGTTCTCGAATGGGATGTTCGAACCGCTGTGGAACAAGCAGCACATCGACCACATCCAGTTCACGGTCGCCGAGACCGTCGGCGTCGAGAGCCGCGGCAAGTACTACGACACCGCGGGCGTGCTGCGCGACATGATCCAGAACCACATGTTCCAGATGCTCGCGTATCTGTGCATGGAGCCGCCGAGCTCGTTCAAGCCCGACTCGATCCGCAACGAAAAGGCCAAGGTGCTCGACGCGGTCCGGGTGATGACGCCGGAGCAGGTCGCGGAGAACACGGTGCGTGGCCAGTACGGCCCGGCCAAGAAAGCCGATGGCACGCAGGTCGCTGGCTACCGCCAGGAGCCCGACGTCGATCCCAATTCGTCGACGGAGACCTTCGCGGCGCTGCGGCTGTACATCGACAACTGGCGCTGGGAAGGCGTGCCGATCTTCGTGCGCTCGGGAAAGAGCCTGTGGAAGCGCGGCACCGAGATCCTGGTGCAGTTCAAGAAGGCGCCCGAGGTGATCTTCCGCGATACGCCCGAGGTCGGGCACCTCGAGCACAATCAGCTCATCTTCCACATCCAGCCCGATCAGGGGATCGAGCTGCGGTTTCAGGCCAAGAGCCCCGGCCCGCTGATGGCGTTACAGAAGGTCAACATGCGGTTCGACTACCGCGAGGCGTTCGAGGCGTCGCGCGGCACCGGGTACGAGCTGCTCATCTACAACTGCATGATCGGCGACGCGACCCTGTTCTCGCGCACCGATCTGGTCGAGGCCGCGTGGCGCATCGCGCAGCCGATCCTCGATACGTGGGCGGCCTCGAGCCCGAAGGACTTTCCCAACTACGAAGCCGGCACGTGGGGGCCGAAGGCGGCGTTCGAGCTGCTCACGTCGGGCGGACGCAAGTGGCTGGAGGTGATCAACCGCGCCGTGCTCGAGCAGGTGCCACTGTTCCAGGGCTCGAGCCCGGTGTTCCTGCACAGCCTGGCCCTGATGCTCAAGCCGGTGGTGTTCGCGCCGGGCGACTTCGTCGTCACGAAGGGCGCGCCGGGGCGCGAGATGTACTTCGTCGCGCGCGGCGAGCTCGAGGTGACCGACGGCGCTGGCAAGCTCCTCAACACGCTGACCGCGGGCAGCTTCTTCGGCGAGATGAGCCTGCTGCTCGCGGAGGCGCGCACCGCTTCGGTCCGCGCCAAGAGCCAGGCGGATCTCTACGTGCTCGATCGAACCGACTTCGCCAAGGTGGCCAAGGACCACCCGAGCCTGACCCGCTCCATCATCGAGATCTCGAAGAGCCGCTACGGGCTCACCATCGATCCCGACAAGCTGTTCACCGAGTAGCCATGGCGAGGGCAGGGCCCGTGCCCAGCTTGACACCCGTCGAGGACACATGGGAACGTGGGGATTGAGGTAGTTCATGAAGACGGTATCCCGCTATGCGCTCGTGCTCGGTTTCCTTGCCCTGGCCACGACCGCCGAAGCGAAGGAGCCGAGTCCGATCGGTACTGCGAAGATCGTCACCGGCGAAGCCTTCGTCGTCCGAGGCTCCGCGCGCCTTCCGGTCAAGATCGGTGACTCGTTGTTCGAGCACGACACGTTCGAGACCTCCGCGGGCGGCAGCATCGGCATCACCTTCATCGACAAGACGTCGTTCTCGATCGGGCCGAACAGCCACGTCGCGATCGATACCTATTTCTTCGATCCCAAGGCGCTCAAGGGCAACCTCCTGGCGAGCCTCAAGAAGGGCACGATGATGGTCCGCTCTGGCGACCTCACGAAGCAGAATCCGGGCTCGGTGCAGGTGAAGACGCCGCGTACGGTGCTCGGAGTGCGCGGCACCACCTTCGTCGTCTCCGTTGACGAATAGTCGTCGGTGATGCGCCGCTACGCTCGCTGGATCGCGATCGGCATTCTCGCGATCGCCCACCCCGCTTTCGCCCAGTCGGTCGGCTTTCAGCTCGATCGGTTCGAACCTACGCCCGCCGGCGATGCCTTCTTCGGCGTCGAGTCTCCTTGGTACCGATCGTCGCGCTTGTTCGCGGGCGGGTTGACGTTCGACTACGCGCACGACTTGCTGGTCGCCGCGAATGGGGTGTCGCCGATCGAGCACACGCTCAGCGGTCACCTCGATCTTGCTGCCGCGTTCTCCGATCGATGGGCGCTGAGCGTCAGCGTACCGCTGGTGCTGTCCGAGTCGGGTACCTCGATGTTCGGCGTCGGCCCGGCGGGCACCGTCGCCGGCGATCCGCGCATCGGCGCGCGCGTGCGCGTGCTCGGGAATCCGGAGCGCGACCAGCTCTCGGTGAGCGCCTCGGCCTTTGTCTGGGTCCCCATCGGCGGGGAGGACAACCACGCAGGCGACGCCCACGCGCGCGTGATGGCCAGGATCACCGCCGGCGGTGTGCTCGCGTCCCGCGTTCGCTGGGCGGCGACCGGCGGGTATTTCTATCGCGACGTGGCGCGTCTGGCTGGCACCGTTTCACCGGTGGGCAGCACCGTCGGTCCCGAGCTCCAGATCGGGGCCGGTGCCCAGTATCTCGCATTCGATCCGCGGCTCAGCGTCGGACCCGAGGCCACCCTGTCCGTCGCGGTCGCGAGCGGCTTGCCGGCCGCGCAGAGCCGGGTGTTTGTGGAGATGCTGCTCGGTGCGCACGTTCAGGCCACCGATCAGGTGACCGTCGGTGCCGGCGTCGGCACGGGCGTGGCGGGCGCCCCGGACGCGCCCGATCTTCGCGCGCTCGTTTCGATCGCGTATACACCGCGGCGGCAACGCGTCGCGCGCGGGACCTTCGAGCGCGTGATCGTGGTGCCCGACGAGGAGGGCCATGTTGGTGCCGTCGAGGTAAACGACGGCAAGAAGGTCACGCTGCTCGACAAGGCTTACGCCTCGTCCGAGGTCAGCCGCGACGGCAAGATGCAGCGGCTGCAGTCGAGCGCCCAGGCGATCGCACGGCGCATCGACGCGCTGACCCGCACGCTACCGCCGAGCGATCGCGATGGCGATGCGATCGTGGACGCGAACGACGCGTGCCCCGATCGCGCCGGCATCGCGTCGACCGATCCGCTGCGCAACGGCTGTCCGCAGTCGACGGAGAAGGTCGTCGTGCTGCCCGACGCGGACGGCCACGTGGGCGGGGTCGAGGTGAACGACGGCAAGGGTGTGACCGTGCTCGACAAGCCCTACGCATCGAGTGAGGTCGCGCTCGACGGCTCCGCCCACGCGGTGCCGCCGTCGACGGCGCGGGCGGTCGGCCGCAGCGTCGCTGCGCTCGCCAACCAGCTGCCGGTCGCCGATCGCGACGGCGATGGGATCGTCGACGCGAACGACGCGTGCCCCGATCGCGCCGGTATCGCGTCGACCGATTCGCTGCGTCACGGCTGTCCCAAGTCGACGGAGAAGGTCGTGGTGCTGCCCGATGCGGACGGCCATATTGGCGGCCTCGAGGTGAACGATGGCAAGAGCGTGATCGTGCTCGACAAGGCCTACGCGTCGACCGAAGTCTCGGTCGACGGGACCGCTGCCGCGGTGCCGGAGTCGCCGGCGCGCGCGGTCGATCACAGCGTCGCCGAGCTGGCCAAGCAGCTGCCGGTCGGCGATCGCGACGGCGACGGGATCGCTGACGGCATCGACGCGTGTCCCGAGCGTGCGGGGATCGCGTCCTCCGATTCGGTGCGCAACGGATGCCCCAAGGCGACGGAGACGGTGATCGTGTTGCCGGACGCCGACGGCCACGTCGGCGGCGTCGAGGTGAACGACGGCAAGACCGTGACCGTGCTCGACAAGCCCTACGCGACCTCCGAGGTCGGCACCGACGGGCAAGCCCACCCGGTCCCGAGCTCGTTGCCCGCGGTCGTCGAGCGCAGCATCGCGACGGTCGCCGCGTCGCTGCCGCGCGCCGACCGCGACGGCGACGGCATCCTCGACAAGGACGACGCGTGCCCCGATCGCGCCGGCCCGGTCAGCGCCAATGCGACGCACCACGGCTGCCCCAAGTCCGTCGAGACGGTGATCGTGCTCCCCGATGAGAACGGGCACGTGGGTGGCGTCGAGGTGAACGACGGCACGACCGTGACCGTGCTCGACAAGGCCTACGCGACGTCCGAGGTCGGCGCCGACGGCGTCACGCACCTGGCCGCGACGCCTGCCGAGGAAGTAGCCGAGACGTTTGCGGGGGCGCTCGCCGCACGACCGCCCGGCGCGCGCATGGTGATCTACTTCAACAACATGGCCGAGCCCAAAGAAGATCTGACCGGCCCGATCGCCAACCTGGTCGCCGAGACCAAGGATCGCGCGAGCTATGCGATCGACGTGGTCGGCCACACCGACGCGGTCGGAACCGCGGCCACCAACCTGAGGCTCGGCCTGGCGCGCGCCCAGCTGATCGTCGATCGGCTGATCGCGGCCGGCGTTCCCCGTGATCGCGTCCGGGCGACCTCGAAGGGCGCCACCGAGCCGGTGGTCCGGACCAAGGCCAACACCGTCGAGCCGCGCAACCGTCGCGTCGAAGTCTTCGTGAAATGATCTCGAGCGAGGTGGGCGATGCAGAAGCGTAAGATCTGGCTGATCCAGCTTCCGCTGATCATCGTGTGGACGCTGGCGTTCTTGATCGCGCGGTGCGGCGACGACGGAACGCTGAGCTCCAGCACGCTGCGCACCGGCATCTACCCGATGCTGCGCCGCATGGAAGGCATCGCGACCGATTGGAAGTTCCGACTCCGCGGGGCGCAGGCGCCCAAGCAGAAGATCGTGATCGTCGAGATCGACGATCGCGCGATCGAGATGATCGGCCGCTGGCCCTGGCATCGCGACGCGGTCGCGGTGCTGGTGCAGCAGGTGATGGACGCCGGGGCCAAGGTGGTCGGGCTCGATATCGTGTTCCCCGAGGCGGACACCCGCGTCCCCGAAGGCGTCGCTGACCTGTTGCGTGCGCACTCCCTCGGCGACGAGATCCCCCAGTTCGAGACCGACCTCCTGCTGCAGCGGATCATCGATGTCAATCGCGATCGGCTGGTGCTCGGCTGGATGGCCGATCGCTGGTGCCGGCCGGCCTATCCAGACGATCGGCCGTGTCCGGTGACCGACAAGGAGGAGCTCGGCCGGCTGCCGCCGAACTTCGACAAGTTCTCGTTCTCCCACTTTCTGAACAGCAGCAGCTTCGACGCGGCGGGGACGCTCCTCGCATCGACGCCGGAGATCCTCGGCAACCTCCCCGGCTACACGGACTCCGCGAAGCATGCGGGTTATCTGGTCAACGCATGGGAGGACGGGGACAACATCGTGCGGCGCGCGCAGGTGGCGCTGTTCGTCGGCGGCAAGCCACATCCGTCACTGCCGCTGGAGATGGCGAGAGTCGGTCTCGATGACAACCTCTCGCTCGAGCTCGACGCACGCGGTCGGGTCGAGCGCGCCGAGCTCGAGCGCTCGGGCCTGCGCATTCCGGTGTCCCCGGCGGGGACGCTGTCGATCAACTTTCGCGGACCCGGCTATCACTTCCCCTACGTCGGCGCCGCCGACCTGCTCACGGAAGACGAGGTGATCCCGGTGCAGAGCGATGGCAAGATCGACAAGAAGCCGCGCTCGGAGCTGTTCGACGGGGCCTACGTGTTCATCGGCGTCACGGCGATCGGCGCGCGCGATCTGCGGAACTTTCCGTTCGGCAGCAACATCCCCGGGACCGAGGGACTGGCGACCATCCTGGACAACGTGCTGTCCGGCGACGAGATGCGCCACGGACTCGGGATCTTCGACTGGCGCGCGATCCTGGTCCTGATGACCGCAGGCGCGTTCTTGTTCGGACTGGCGCTCGTGCGGCTCGATGCGCTGGTCGCGCTGGTGGTCTCGGTGCTGGTGATCGGCGCGCTCGCGCTGATCGACGTCGGCTACTTCTTCAGCCGGAAGGACGTCGATCTGAGCAGCGTGTTCCTGTTCGCCGAGCTCGGGACGTTGTTCATCGCCACCGTGGCGGTGAAGTACGTGCTCGAGGAGCGCTCGAAGAAGTTCATCCGCTCGACATTCTCCAAGTACCTCGCGCCGGCCGTCGTCGACGACATGCTGAAGAATCCGAGCAAGCTCCAGCTCGGCGGCGAGACGCGACGGCTGACGATCATGATGTCCGATCTACGCGGCTTCAGCGCGATGTCGGAGCGGCTGAAGCCGGCCCAG
>Ga0153916_10002746_pt1 | contig 12902 bp, 10 predicted proteins | sample Opewatmetagenome_FD_109642 | JGI IMG/M metagenome (GOLD analysis project Ga0153916, IMG submission 109642) | Freshwater wetland microbial communities from Ohio, USA - Open water 3 Core 3 Depth 4 metaG | ecosystem: Environmental > Aquatic > Freshwater > Wetlands | place: USA: Ohio, Lake Erie...
AGGCACTTCGACACGGCCTTGTCGTAGGACTCCATCTTTCCTCAATAGCGTAAAACAATCCAAATGGCCGTTAAGGTCGCCTTCCTTGCCAAGAATAAGTTGATCCTCCCCAGAGGTAATTTCCCACGATCTGGTTACCGGATAACGTTCCGGAAAAGATCTGATTGGCTCCTGGCCGAGCGAATTGCAGCTCCCCGGTACGGGCATTAAATCGGATATCTGTCAGCGCTTCCCATTGTCCCCAGACATCAAACCAGATCCTGCCGCCCCATGCCTTGCCCACCCGGCTGAACTCCAGCTTACCTGGGCTGTTGTTCGCGGTGATAAGCCATTGTCCTTCGATTGCTATCGCAGGACGAACCAATTCACGCCTTGCTTCCCAGGAGTAAGTCGATCTTTCCCAGACATACGTTCCCACAATTTGATTGCGGGTTAAGGTTCCGGAAAATCGTTGGCCAGCACCCGGTCGTGTGAATCCCAGATATCCGGTCCGAGGATCAAAGATGATGTCGGTGAGATCTTCCCATCGTTGCCATACGTCAAACCAAATCCGGCCGGCCCATGTACTACCAGTCCAGTAGAACTCAAGGGTTCCGGGGTTGTTATTCGCATTAATGCTCCACGAACCCTCGACGATCCGCAAATCATCCGTCCCCCTTCTTGCCTCCCAAGAATAGCTTTTCCCTTCGGAGAGGTAGGTCCCTAAAATTTGATTGTCGGAAAGCGTGCCGGAATATCGTTGGTGAGCACCCGGTCGCGTAAACTCCAGGCGTCCGGTCCGGGTATCAAAGTAGATGTCGGTGAGGTCTTCCCATTGTTGCCATACGTCAAACCAGATCCGGCCTCCCCACATGTTACCAGAGCGATAGAATTGAAGTTTGCCCGTATTGTTGTCGACGTTTGTGAACCACTGGCCTTCGATCCTTCGCAAATCGACCGGCCTTGGCCCAGCCTCCGATCTTGGCTCTCGGTAATAGGGTCCTCTTTCGCCAGCTACCACGCAGGCCGACAGCGAGAGCAAAGTGGTGGAGAGAGCCAGAAAAAATATTGCAAACATAAGCATTCTTCCTGAGTCCTTTTTGAAATTGACCGTCATGGGATTCCACCTCGTCTTCTAGAATATAGCAGCATCCAATAAGAAATCATTATCGCAATGCTGCTAAAATGTCAAATCATATTTGAAGGTATTAAATCATGTCAAAATATTTCAAATCGTGTTAAAAGTAAAAGATAGATTTGAGATATTATGTCCTTATTTGACATTATAAATTGTGTAATCCCGAAATGATAATGTCTTAAGGGAGATCACCGAGAGACCACCAATAGTAGAAAGAACCGCTTGTCGCAAAGAGGAGAAAACCCTACATTCCTGCGACCGATCGTCCTTGCAGGAGGTTCAGGATTAGGAAATATCCCTGTGACAGCCTACGCAGATGACCACGCCTATGTACTATAACCCCGCCTGCACAGAGCGTTTCAGCAAAGGGGGCACGAACTTGCATGTGGGGCTCCATTATTTGTTAAGGACATGTCCTGACAAAAGCATTCTCTAATATTTCTCAAGTTTTAAATTATGGTAGTTAATGTAAAATGGTGTAAAGAAATGTTAAATCCCGTTATGAAAAATGAGAGATTTTGAGATCTTATCCGTTCACCTCATATTTTCAATGTTGAGTTTTCGGTGAATTCTCTCTATAATAATTAAGGAATCATGGATTGAATTCCATTGGAAAAGGTTTGGTGATTGAAATGGAATGGAATCCATTTAAGATTGAAGATAAAGGCAAACCTTCCGAATCCCCATCAGTTAAAGAGGGGCTGCAATCTATCCAATCTAAATTGAATTATCTCACCAATGAACGAAATGCCCCTTTCTTAACCCCTTTTTTCATTGAATTGATTCAACACATTAAGTATAGTCTTGGTTCCATCGGAAATTATACTCAAATTTCCCGGGGGAAGTTTAGCGATAGACAATTTGGTGAATATTACTATCGGGCGGTGACCGAGGACATTGAGAAGATGGAGATGGTATTGAATAGCCTTATTGATTACATGAAGCTCCACACGCCGATCAGAAAAACGAACACGGTTCACAATATCATTGAAGAGATATTAAGGAAGCACCAGGTTAAATTGGAGGAGAAGGGAATCAAGTTACTAAAAAGATTTGAGAAGGATCTTCCCGAAACCGTCGTCCCTGATGAACAGCTCAGGTATGTTTTAGGTTCTGTTCTTCAATATGCAATGGTCGTGACGCCTCCCCATTGGAACATTGCCCTTTCGACGAAATCTCTCTTGCTTGAGAAGGAGACTGGCGAGGCTGAGGGTTTATTGAAGAGGGATGGAAAGCATATCGAAATCTCAGTGGTCTTTGCGGTCCATCGGAAACCGAGCGAGCCGGCGCCGGGAACGGCCCCAATCCAAAAAGAAGAGGCCCCGGATATCCTCCTTCGTTTTGTCAAGGAAGTGGTGCTGCGCAATCATGGGACAATGAAGATTGGAGCCGACGAAAAGAGAACGAAAAGCTTTATCTCCTTGCGATTCCCCGTTGAAAGAAGAATGGTAGTTTATTATCAATCAGTAAATTAATCAAGAACCAGAAAATTCTGTTCAAAACGCTCCTTGACTCGTTCCCGGTTGCGACATCCAGCAACCGACGGCAGAAACCAATGTCCGCCTTTTAAAATTTTCCGGGGTCTTTTCATTTTAATCTCGTTCTTTTGTCCAAATCGGGGAGAAATTTTTCCGAATCGATATGCAGAAAGTCTTGACAAAATGCCAAAGGAGGGGTATACGTTTGATATACTGGGGGGGGAATCTTAAAAGGTGGAAAATTGCAAACCGCGGAGAGGCATGACTGTTTGCATCGACCGAAAAGTTTGGAACGCCTTTGATAAATTTATCAAGCCCTCTGGCGTTTCGCCATCGAGGATGTTGGAGGCCATTATGAGGGTAACGGTCGACCCCCAAGCGGCCAGGTTTGGGAAAGAATCTACGACGTGATCTTGAAAGTTGTTGGAGAGGTGGAGAAGTCGGGAGCCTGGAGAGAGAGAGAGAGACGTAAAAAGCCTGACTGATCAGTGTAAACAGCGCCCCTTTACCGCCTGGGACTTCCAAGGTTCCTCCTGGATCATGAAAAAATCCCAACATTAGCTTACATTTTTGTTTGTGAAGCCAACAGTAAATGTAAAGAGGAAAAAGCATAAAAGAAAATTAGTTGTTTTTTGAACACGAGATTTTAGAACCCACGGGTGGGGGCGAATCGAATAATTCTTGATAAAAAAACCCTTTTAGTTCTAAGGACTGAATATACAAGAATCTTCAGATCCACCATCGTCGAAGTGAGCATTGGGGGTCGTTTTTGAAACGGCCAGGGTGACAGGGGGGAAGAGATTTTTGATGCCCACTCCAGCGAGAGTACGTTCGTTCCCATTTCAGCAAGATACCATTTAGAGAATTAAGGTCTTATTCCCCTTAAAATCATTGAAGTTCAGAACGCTGATGACGTGGCAGAGGATAATATTGAAAGACTGGAAGATGAATACGGGAGGGAATTAAAAACATAGGGTCATTATTTGAGGGGAGAGATGAAGACTGCTTTGATCACTGGTATAACCGGCCAAGATGGGTCTTATCTTGCCGAGTTTCTGCTTGAAAAGGGATATCGGGTCTACGGCATGGTCAGGAGGTCAAGCACGATTAATTACGAACGAATCGCCCACATTCAAGATAAGCTTAATTTGATTCAGGGAGATTTGCTTGACCAAAATTCACTGATTGAAGCGTTAAGAATTTCTGAACCTGATGAGGTATACAATCTTGGTGCCCAGTCCTTTGTTCCTACTTCATGGAATCAGCCCGTTCTAACGGCTGAATTTACTGCCGTTGGCGTTACGAGGATGCTCGAGGCGATCCGGACCACAAATCCGAAAATTCGATTTTATCAAGCTTCGTCTAGCGAGATGTTTGGGAAAACACGGGAGTACCCACAGAATGAAAAAACGCTGTTTTATCCGAGAAGTCCTTATGGCGTCGCGAAGGTCTATGGGCACTGGATTACGGTGAATTACCGGGAGAGTTATGGAATGTTTTGTTGTTCCGGCATTTTGTTTAACCATGAATCGCCCCGAAGAGGCTTTGAATTTGTCAGCCGAAAGGTTACAAAGACCGCCGCTCAGATAAAACTTGGATTGCAGAAGGAATTGAGAATAGGTAATCTTGACGCACAAAGAGATTGGGGATTTGCTGGGGATTACGTGGAGGCGATGTGGCTCATGCTTCAACAGAGTGAACCGGAGGACTATGTGATCGCGACAGCCATTTCCCACACTGTAAAAGACCTCGTTGAGGTGGCATTCGATCATTTAGGGTTAGATTGGAAAGAATATGTCAAAATTGATCCTAAGTTATTCAGACCCGCTGAAGTTGATCATTTACTCGGGGATCCTAGAAAGGCGAAGGCCAAGCTCGGATGGGAACCCAAGGTGAGTTTCGAAGAGCTGGTGGAAATGATGGTGGACTTTGATCTCCAGATGAACCGAGGAACTCAAAAGTTTGGATAGGAGTAAGTAAAAAGATTTTGTAAGACATTTTTTGCAGAAAAGATGACCGTCCCTGAAAAGTTCAGGAGAATTCCCTGAATCACTTAACGATGAAACCAAAAGTTTATTCCTAAGCGATTATAGAGGCGGACAGTCTGCCAGCAATTTAACCGGGATGAAGCATGGTCTGAATATCCGAAAAATTTGCCGAAAAATTGAATGAAACCTTTATCAAAGATCGAACACATCTTTAGGCAGAAAGAATTAATTCAACAGTTAGTTATTCGAGAGGTTAAGGGACGATACGCAGGGTCCTCAATAGGAATCTATTGGTCAGTCATCAACCCGCTGGTTATGCTGGCAGTATATACTTATGTTTTTTCTGCGATACTAAAGGTGAAGTTGGGAGATGAACCTGGTATCACCAATTTTGCCCTCTATCTGTTCTGCGGTTTTATGGCGTGGAATGCTTTTCAGGAAATGGTCCAAAGGTCCACTACGGTCATTCTGGATAATGCCCTCCTCATTAAGAATTTATCATTTCCATCTAAGGTCTTGCTCGTTTCCATTGGGATTAATTCGATGATTAATGAAATCATCGGAATAGCAATCTTAGTTATTGCCGTAAGAATCATTCTTGGTTTCTTTCCGATATACATTTGGATGCTTATCCCTCTCATGCTTTTCCAACTATTCTTGGGGTTAGGTTTAGGGTTCATTTTTTCCGCTCTCCACGTCTTTTTTAGGGATACGGCCCAATTCGTGAGTGTCTTTTTGATGATCTGGATGTTTGGGACGCCTCTGTTCTATCCCGAAAGCATGGTCCCTCAGAGATTTAGATTTTTGGTGAACATGAACCCCATGGCCTATTTAGTGAGGATGTTTAGGAAAGTTTGTCTTGAGAATATCTTTCCAAATATAAACGATATCATCATATTTGCTATTATTTCTATCATTTTTCTTTTAATTGGTTATTTTGTTTACACGAAAAAATTTTATCGATTTGTGGATCAACTGTAATTAAAATGATTGCTATAGACGCCAATAATCTGTCGAAAAGTTTCGATATTTACAAAAAACCTGTCGATCGGATCAAGGAGATTCTGACCTTAAAGAGAAAACAATTGCATCAGGAATTCTGGGCGTTGAGGGACATCTCTTTTTCGGTCAGGAGTGGGACAACGATTGGAGTTCTGGGTCAAAATGGATCCGGGAAAAGCACCTTATTGAAGATATTAGCCGGACTGATGCTTCCCACTGTAGGATATGTAACCGTGAATGGGAAAAAATCTTCCCTCATCGAATTGGGAATGGGTTTCCACTCAGAATTTTCCGGCCGGTCAAATGTCTACCTGAATTCAGCCCTGTTGGGAATACCTAAAGAGGAAATCGATTCTAAATTTGATCAGATTGTAGAATTTTCAGGAATTGGAGATTTTATTGACCGCCCTGTCAAGACTTATTCCTCAGGAATGTACCTCCGGTTGGCTTTTTCCGTAGTAATTAATATCGATCCGGAAGTACTCTTAATCGATGAAGTACTCGCCGTGGGAGATGCCCTTTTTTCACAGAAATGCATTCGGAAATTAAAGGAATTCCAGGAACAGGGCGTCACCATTCTTTTTGTTTCCCATGACCTGGGCCTTATCAAAAATCTTTGTGATGAAGCGATTCTCCTCGATAAGGGCCTTTTGATTGAAAGAGGGGATCCGAGGGATGTTGCAGATTATTACATCGCGCTGATTCAGAAAAGGTACGCTGAAGAAACGAACCGACTGCATTTCATCCAAAGAATAGAGGATGAAGAAAAGAAAAAAAGGCAGCGATATGGCAGTTTTGATGCCGCTATTGCCAAAATAAGAGTGACGAATTCATCAGGCGAGGAAACAGGAGCTGTCGTATCGGGGGAAGAATGTATCATCATGGTCACGGCCATTTTTTTTGAGAATGTTGAGGATGCTGTGGTCGGCTTTTTAATAAGAGATAGGTTCGGGAATGACGTTTTTGGCACGAACACAGGACATCATAATCAAAATGCGGGTCCGGTCAAAAAAGAAGAAATCATAAATGTAGCTTTTTATTTAAAAATGGATATTGGACCGGGCGATTATTCAATCACAGCAGCCGTTCATCCTGACGAATTTGGATTTAAAGGACATTTTGATTGGATTGACCGGGCGATCTCCTTAAAGGTCTTCCCCAGTGAGCCCAGATTTATCGGCCTATCAAAACTAACCACTCGAATAGCCATTGATCGCATGAAGACGGCGGATTTTCCCCAGATAGACAATCCATTAAATACGATTTTCCCGGATGCCCCAGATCATTTCGATATGAGTGGTGATTTCCAAAAATTCTTAATCAAAGGTTGGTATCCCGTTGAAGACTGGGAGGGGGCGTCTGTCAGATGGACAAAAAAAGAGTCTGTCTTCGTCATGAAAGTTTGTGGCAATAGGATGAAACTTGAAGTTGGCACATTAAAGCCAAATATCCAGAACGAACCTGTCAGGGGAGATTTCTTCTGCAACGGGATCAAGGTAGGAAACTTTATTTTAAGCGAATACGGATGGAAAAATTTTGAATTTAATCTTGGAGATTGTTTCTTGGGACAAGTAGCAAGGTTTAAATTGCTTATAGATGGTACTTGGTGTCCTGATCATTTTTTCAAAAATGGCGATAAAAGAGAATTAGCTATCTATGTAAGAAGAATTGATTGCAAATAACTTTAACAATAACTTTTGTGAGCGTTCGATAGAATTTAGAAGGGAGAGATGAGTGTGAAGAGTTTGAAGGTGGTGGCTGTATTGTCATCGGTGGTGGTCATCTCAAGTTTCGTTTTTGGGGGAATGGGTTGTGGAAACAGAACAGGAGAGGCTGAAAAAGATGAAATCATTGCTGACGGGCCTCTGCCCAAGGGAGCCTTCAATGCAAGGATTTCAATTGAATATGTACCAACTTCAATAAAAACGGATTCCTCCTCAATAATAAAATTAAGAGTAAAAAATCTCAGCAATACTGTATGGCCATCCAAAAGTCTTCCGGGTGGAGAGTATGCCATTAATCTGGGAGATCACTGGCTTGATAAAAATGGCAGCATGCTTATCCGTGATCTGGATAGATCGGGTCTACCTCGCGATGTTAAACCAGGAGAGGAAGTAACCATGGAAATAAATCTGACAGCTCCTTCAACTCCAGGCAATTATATTCTCGAATACGATATGGTCCAGGAGGCTGTTACGTGGTTTGCAAGAAAGGGGTCAAAAACATCAAGAGTTAATGTGAAAGTGGAATGAGGAAAATTATGTCAGACGATTCTATAAATGTTGATGAACTTATGGCAAAGATTAGAGAAGAAGTAGCCAAAAGGCGGGTTTACGAGAGCCAACCTGAGCCCATGCCAAATCATGCAGTCACCAGCCTGCCACCTTTTTCATCCAATTGGGCTCAACTTACGGCCATGTTGAGTCAGATAGATCAGGATGTTGATGTTGGGACCAAGAATTTGCCAATGGTGAGATTTAGCCGTTCTTACCGGTGGTTAGCCCGTCTCTTTGGTCGCGTGGTGCTCTATATGGGTGAAGTCATCACAAAACCACAAAGAAGGTTTAACCGTTCGGTTCTGGATGCGCTACGTGTTACCACCGAAGGACTTCGCCGGTTTGAGCAAGGATTATCCGAGCGTGATCGCCGAATAGCGCTCCTGGAACAATCCTTGATGGAGTGGGGCAGTAGGATCGCCAGCTTAGAAGCATCTTTGAATCAGGGATTATCCGACCGAGATCATCGGCTTGATGGGTTGGAGCAATCCTTGAAAGAACGGGATAACAGAATCTCAGGCTTAGAAGCATCTTTGAATCAGGGATTATCCGACCGAGATCATCGGCTTGATGGGTTGGAGCAATCCTTGAAAGAACGGGATAACAGAATCTCAGGCTTAGAGGCATCTCTGAATCAGGGATTATTTGACCGAGATCATCGGCTTGACGGGTTGGAAAAGAACATTGCTTATTTGAAAAACAGCTTGATTTTGCAGGACCGCCGTGTCTCTATCCTTTTAGATGAAGCTCGAAAACGTTTACCAGGACCTTTTAATCAAAAACAACTCCAGGTTATTGTGAATGAGAGTGCTCACTTATTGGATTCCTTGTATGTTTCTTTTGAGGACGAGTTCCGCGGGACGCGGGAGGAGATCAAAGGCAGGCTTAGGGTCCATCTCCCCTTACTTGAAAGTGCCAAAGCAGGTAAGGAAAAGCGCCCTATTCTAGATTTGGGCTGTGGGCGCGGTGAATGGTTAGAGCTATTGCAAGAGGTGGGGTTGCTGGCTCGTGGTGTTGACTTTAATTCCATATTAGTTGAGCAATGTAGGGAGAGAGGGCTTGAAGTGATTGAGTCCGAGATGATGACATTTCTTCGAAAACTCCCCGAAGCCAGTCTGGGGGCGGTGACTGGGTTTCACATTATTGAACATTTGTCCTTTGAGATATTGATCAAGCTGCTCGATGAAACGGTGCGCGTACTTAAACCTGGGGGAATAGCAATCTTTGAAACTCCTAATCCTAACAATATCCTTGTCGGCAGTTGCAACTTCTACTTAGACCCTACCCATAAGAAACCTTTACCCAGTTCGATGATGAAATTTATTGCGGAAGCTCGTAGTTTGTGCAGGGTGGAAATAATGAACTTACATCCCTTCCCTGAATCATATAGGCTATCAGGATCAGACCTGGCAGAACGCATGAATGAATATTTCTATGGCCCCCAGGATTATGCCCTGATTGGGTGGAAAGCATGATTGTTGGTATCATCGGGGCAAGTAGTTCTGTCACCCCTTTTCTAACAATTGAAGAATGACACCTCTTGCATTTATCATAGTTCTTAACTGGAATGGCAGGCATCACCTCGAGGACTGCCTGGATTCTGTCTCCTTCCTTGACTACCCGAATTATAAGATTCTTCTTGTTGATAACAATTCTCGGGATGAAAGTGTCCGTTTCGTTAAATCAAACTACCCCCATGTTCATATCCTTCAAAATGATAGAAATTTTGGATTTGCTGAGGGAAATAATATAGGGATTCGGTATGCCTTGTCTCAAGGAGCAGAGTATATCATTTTGTTAAACAATGATACGCGCGTTGAACCGGATTTTCTGACCCATTTCATCCAAAGAGGGGAAGAAAAAAAGGAGGTGGGTGTCCTGGGGGGGAAGGTTCTCATGTTTTCCAACCCTCGTATCATTAACAGTACCGGAGTCAATCTGAATCAATCTGCTTATGGATGGGACCGGGACTTCGGAGAAGTGGTTCAAAGTGTAAACAGGAAAGGAGGAGAGGTTCTGGCTGTCACAGGCTGCCTCATGGCCATCAAAAGGGAGGTTTTCGAAAAAATCGGCCTCCTTGATCCCAAATTTTTCGCCTATTATGAAGACATGGATTTCTGTATCCGGGTTTGGAAGTATACCTCTTTCAGAGTGGAATATGTTCCAGAATCGATCATTTACCACAAATTCTCTGCCTCCGTTTCTGGGGGACCCTTTCTCAAAAAGTATTTCATGTTTAAAAATCAATACCGGATATTCTTCAAGCATTTCCCCCCTGCCCAATTGATTAAGACATTTCCTCTTCTTTTGTGGCACCATTCTGGGATACTTATGGGTCTTCTGAAAAGGGGGGATTTCCATCTCTTTTTCGCGGAACTCCTCATCATGTTGAAGTGCTTGGTCTTTTTTCCACTGCTTTTCTCTCTCCGAATCCCTGATCTATTGAAAAAAGGCGTTGAGGAGAGAAGGTTCTGGAAGAAGGTGATCCCAGAGAAGAGAGTGCCTTCCTTAAACCCCTTTTGGCCGGAATATACACAAGTCATCTTGAATAAAAGGGAGGTTAAGGCAGATAAGATCTCCCACCGTATTCTCGTGGGAGTGAATGATGAGATGCTGGGGGAAGGATGGTCCCGACTTATATCAGATTTCCCAAGAATTCGGAGAATGGCCCAAAGCGCCGTCTGTTTCTTAAGAAATGAGAAAAGGTTCGAGTATTTACAAATCCATGGTTTGTGGGATTCCAATACCCTTCAACCCTGGCTCGAAGTGGCCATCGAAGGGCAGACCGCGGGGCGCAGGAAAGTCGAAATGGGATGGCATACCTACATCTTTCCTTTTGAGAATAGACTCAAGGAAGGACCGGTCGAGTTGCGCCTCCGGATCAATCCTTCAATTCACGGAATTTCCTACGAAAAGGGTTTTGCAATCAATGAAATAGGACTTTTCCCTTTAGGATCACCCATTCTTAGGTGGATTGAAGATTGATGGGAAAGAAAAAGATCCTCTATGTAATCCATAGAAGTTGGCCTTATCTTGGAGGGGCGGAAAGGCTCTTCTGGGAGTGGGCAAAACATTCGAGGGATCAAGGGGACGATGTCACTATCTTTACGACTGATGTCTGGGATATCGAATATTTTCATGACCGAAGCAAAAGAAGAATTGAAATCTCCGAAGAGGATGTTGAAGGGATCAAGATCAAAAGGTTTAGAATCGTTCCATTATCATCACTGCTTCGCAGAGCTATGTTTAAAATTCTGCCCAACATGCCTTTGCGGTTCTGCACTTATGCATTCGGGTATCCCCATATCTTTCTCCCTGGATATCTCTGGAAGATGATCTTCATGAGGGAGAAGTTCGATCTCATCAATGCTGGAGTATTTCCTCACCTTTTTCTCACCTATCCAGTGCTTCAGTATGCCAGGAGGATGAACATTCCGTCAATATGCACTCCCCTTGTCCATTTAGGAGAGCCCCATGATTCTGATGGCACGAATGATTTCCTTGCCACGAGGTACGTGGAATTGCTGAAGCGCTGTGACAGGATTGCAACGATGACCCATATAGAGAAGGAGGCGATCATCGGAAAGGGGATTGATGAAAAAAAGATTCACGTCATTGGTGCAGGTGTTACCCCAGATGAGATCCGGGGGGGCAGAGGAGCCCGATTCCGGGAAAAGTATGGGATTCGAGGGAAGATCGTCCTACAGATATCTACTCAGACCCATGAAAAAGGATCTCCTCATCTAATTGAGGCCATGAAAATTCTCTGGCAAAGAGGCATCGAGGCCACACTTGTTCTCGTCGGACAGGTGATGAATGACTTTGATGCCTATTTTCTTAGGCAACCTTCCTGGGTCTATGAAAAGGTCATCGTGCTGGATTACATTGATGAGGAAACGAAAAAAGACGCCTTCGATGCCTGCAGCGTCTTTGTGATGCCATCCAGAGCTGAATCGTTTGGGATTGTTTATCTGGAGGCATGGCTTTATAAGAAACCTGTCATCGGCGCTTATGCAGGAGCCCTTCCGGAGATCATTCAAGATGGAAAAGATGGGCTTTTAGCTCCTTTTGCCGACGTTCATATGATTTCTGAATATATCCATTTACTTTTATCAACACCCTCTTTGGCACATGCCATGGGTCGGAATGGTTACCTTAAAGTGCTGAGACACTATACCTGGGAGAATAGCTGCAACAAAATTCAGGCATTATATGATGAACTATTGACCTAATGGAGAAGATAAGGATAGGGATAGACATTAGCAGAACGGTTGAAGAGGCAACAGGCGTGGGGTATTATGCGAAGAACCTCGTTCACGCCCTCGCCAAAGTCGATTCGGAAAACGATTATCTTCTTTATGGAATATTTTATGACTGTTATCCTAAAGAATGGAAGAAAGCCCCCGTACCAAAATCTCCTAATTTCAGACTTCACCAAGAACATTCTTTATCCTGGTTCGTTAAGAAAAGATGGGAAAACGGTGGAAGATACAAAGAGAAATTGTTAGGAGAGATTGACCTCCTGCACAGTACCGCTTACACGATGCCTTTGGTCTCCCATCTCAAGGTGGTTGTTACGATTCATGATTTGAGCTGTTTTACTCACCCTCAACACCATACTGAAGCCAATTATCAATTTGTTACGAGAAATGTACATCAAGCAGCAAGAAGAGCCAGCTTTATTATTGCGGATTCAGAAAACACAAAGCGAGAAATTATAAGATTTCTTCATGTTCCTGAAGAGAGAGTAGAAGTGATCTATCTGGCAGCGGGAGAGGCTTTTAATGAGAAATGTTCTCCGGAATCCATTACGCAAATCAAAAATAAATACGGGATAAGGAAACCCTACCTTTTTGCTTTAGGCTCCGTCGAGCCGAGAAAAAATGTGGGAAGTGCTTTGATTGCGTTCAAGGCGTTGATAGAGATAAGGAAAATCGATTATCAATTTGTCATTGCGGGGGGAAAGGGCTGGAAAAATGAAGCCTTCTACCAATTACTCAAGAAGTTAAATATTGACGATTATCTAATCTTTACCGGCTAT
>Ga0153916_10002747_pt1 | contig 12900 bp, 12 predicted proteins | sample Opewatmetagenome_FD_109642 | JGI IMG/M metagenome (GOLD analysis project Ga0153916, IMG submission 109642) | Freshwater wetland microbial communities from Ohio, USA - Open water 3 Core 3 Depth 4 metaG | ecosystem: Environmental > Aquatic > Freshwater > Wetlands | place: USA: Ohio, Lake Erie...
GATCGACCAGCCACATGCTCACGGTGATCGGCCGGTCGCCGAGGCCGAGGTCGGGGAGGATCAGGGCGCGGCGGGACATGGAAGCGGATTGGGGAAAAGGGATTAGGGATTGGGGATTAGGGATTAGAGGAAGCCGCTTGCGGCTTAGCCGCCCCGGCGGCACTGCCTCGATCATCGGTCCTTCATCGCGCGACGGTGATCCTTCACGCTTGCTCGTGCATTTGCCGGCACGATAGCTGGAGCGGACCAAGGGGCCGCTGGCGACCTGCGTGAACCCCATGCGCCGCGCGGCCACGCCCAACGCGGTGAACTCCTCCGGCGGGACGTAGTGGACCACGGGGAGTTGGTTGGGGCCGGGTTGCAGGTATTGTCCCAGCGTGAGCATCTCGCACCCCGCCTCCAGCAAATCGGCGAGCGTGTCCAGCAGCTCTTCCTCGGTTTCGCCCAGGCCCAGCATCAGGCCGCTCTTGGTGCGGGTCGCGGGACTGCGGCGCTTGATCCGGCGGAAGGTGGCCAGGGTCCACCGATAGTCCGCCTTCCGGCCGCGGATCCGGCGGTAGAGCCGCGGCACGGTCTCGGTGTTGTGGTTGTAGACCTCCGGCGCGGCGTCGACGAGCCGGTCGACGGCCGCCGCGCTGCCGCCGAAGTCAGAGGGCAGCACTTCGATCGTCGCCCCGGTCGCCTGGCGCACGGCGGCAATCGTGCGGCAGAAGTGCTCCGTGCCGCCGTCGGGGAGGTCGTCGCGGGTAACCGCCGTGATGACTACGTGCCGGAGCCCCAGACGGGCCGCGGCCTCCGCGACGCGCCGTGGCTCGTCGAGGTCTGCCGGCCGCGTCTTCCCCTTGGCCACCGCGCAGAAGCCGCACCGCCGCGTGCACACGTCGCCCAGAATCATGAACGTCGCCGTCTTCTCGGCGTAGCACTCCATGCGGTTGGGACAGCGAGCGTGGTCGCAGACCGTCGCCAGGCGCAGGCCCTGGATCAACCGGGCCGTCAGGTGGTTGGCGTTTCCTTTGGGTACGTTGCGCTTCAACCACCGCGGGAGATGCTGGGTGCGAACGTTGGTCATACCTTTGCCAGCCATGGGTGGCCCGTGTGCAGATGATACCGATCACACTCGAAGGCCGCGGTCAGGTGCCGGATCAGTTCTGCACGGACCCTGGTCATTCTAACCGGCTGGCCGCGCTCGGCCACCAGGCAGCTCATTCGTGTGCCGTGGAGGGGGTCGGTTTCCACCAGTTGGAATAACCCCATGCGGGGGCAGACGTTCACGAATGCCCCGTGATAGGCAACCCAGTTCCGCACGGCCACGCCGATCGCGACCAACTGACCCGTACGCCCCCAGACGCCGTGTCGACCGGCATCGGTCCGTCCCTCAACCCCCAGTTCGGCCAGCGCCCGGAGGATCCCCCGCTGAAAACGGTTCAGATACTCGCCGAGCTTCAGGCCGTGCCAGAAGAGTGGGAAGATTGGGTAGACCGCCAGTTGTCCGGGGGTATGCACCAGGCAGCCCCCGCCCCGACTCACCCAACGGACATCGATCTGCCCGTTTCGCACCAATCCGCGGCCTAACTGGATGTCCGCGGGCGATCCGCCACGACCGACCGTAATCAGGTCCGGGTGCTCGCAGAGGAGCAGGCGTACCTGACCGTCCCGGCGCTGGCTCAACTCCTCGGCAAGATGCTGCTGGAGTGCCAGGCACTGCGCAAAATCCAACCGGCCCAAGAGATGCGCCTCCAGAGCGGGTCCGCGGGAGCGGGCGAGGGACGAAGGGCCGATCATCAGAGAGCTTGAGTTTGGCGCCGGGCAAGGGTAAAAGAGAAAAGGGGTCCCCGCTGGAGGGAAGAGGTCGGATTATGCCAGACGTGGACTGCTGAGGAAAGCCCAACGGGCGAGGTTCGACAAACGGGCTTCGAGAACCGGCAAGAGAGCCAGGGAGGCTGAGTCACGGCCAAGAACCCGAGGAAAACTGCCGACCGGGAGCACGACAACCAGCGGTTGATCGCCCAGAACCGCAAGGCTGGACACAACTACGTCGTTCTTGACGCGTTGGAGTGCGGCATCGTGTTAGTGGGGAGCGAGGTGAAGAGCCTGCGGGCGGGAAAGGTCTCCCTCGAAGAGGCCTATGGTCGCGTCCGGGCAGGGGAGGTCTGGCTCATCGGCTGCGACATCCCCGAATACATCCAGGCCAATCGTTTCAATCATAACCCCCGGCGTCCGCGTAAGTTGCTGCTCCATCGACGGGAGATTAAGCGGTTTGCCGTTCAGGCCCGTGAGAAAGGGTTAACACTTATCCCTCTAAAGATGTATTTCAGGGAGGGGCGTGCAAAAGTCCTGTTGGGGCTCTGTAAGGGGAAGCAGCTTCACGACAAGCGGCAATCGATGAAGCAGGCCGATGCCCGACGGTACATAGAACGGTCGTTGCGGCGCCGTTAGTCGAACCGAACCCCAGCCCCTGGCGGCACTCCACGAACTGAATGGGCATTTCGCACGTATCACTAGAGACGTCTTCGGGCGTTGCGTGGTGTATTCTTTGTAGGTTGGCCTCGCCGGCAATTGCTTCATACCACCCAAGTGACCGATCGAGGTTGGAGCAGGCATTTCCCGTGGCCGCTACCTGACCGATGTGACGTTGTATGTTGCAGCTAAAGGACGTGAAAAAGTCGTTCATCCAGCCGGATAGCTCCGAGCTGCGGATTCTGGACATCCCCGAGTTCGAGGTCGCGGCTGGCGAGCAGGTGGTCGTGGTCGGGCGGAGCGGCTGCGGCAAGACGACTCTCTTGCACGTCATCGCCGGGATCAGCCGGCCGACGTCGGGCCGGGTGAGGATCGACGGTTGGGACATGGCCCTGTTGGAAGAGGCCGAGGTCGATCGTTTCCGGGCGGAGCGGATCGGCTACGTCTTTCAGACCTTCAACTTGTTGCCCGCCTTTTCCGCCCTGGAGAACGTGCTCTTGGGGATGACGTTCGGCAAGGCTCGGGCGGAGCGGGACCGGGCCCGCCAGCTCCTTCACCGCGTCGGCCTCGGGCATCGTCTGACGCACAAGCCGATGCAGCTTTCGGTGGGAGAGCAGCAGCGGGTCGCCGTGGCCCGCGCCTTGGCCAACCGGCCCCAGCTCCTGTTGGCCGACGAGCCGACCGCCAACGTGGACATCGGCAACCAGCAAACGATCATCGACCTCTTGCGGGAGGCGTGCCAGGAGGAAAAGGTGGCGTTGGTCCTGGTGACTCACGCCCCCGAGGTGGCCGAGCAGTTCGAGCGGATCGAATACCTGGAAAACATCAACCTTGCGTGGACGGCCCGATGAGCCTCTGGAAGATCGCCTGGCGGAGCATCCAACAACGTTCCCTGGCCTCGGCCCTGACGGCCCTGTCGATGGCGTTGGGGGTGGGGCTCGTGGTGGCGGTGCTGGTGATCCACGGCGTGCTCGGCCAATCGTTTCGCCGCAGTGCCCAGGGCTACGACCTGATCCTCGGCGCCAAGGGGAGCCGCCTGGAGCTGGTCCTGAGCACCGTGTTCCACTTGTACCGCCCCACGGCCAACATCCCGGCCAAGGACTATTACACCGTCCTGAGCCGATATGAAGCGGAGATGCTGGCCATTCCCGTGTGCATGGGAGACACGTTCAAGCAGCACCGCGTCATCGGCACCACGCCCGACATGTTCGACGAGCTGGAGTACAGGGACGGCAAGAAATACGAGTTCCAAGAAGGAGGCCGGAACTTCACGTGGGACGGGCACTTCGAGGCCGTGATCGGGGCGACCGTGGCGCGGAGGACCGGCCTGAAGGTCGGCGGGACCTTCCCACCGGTTCACGGCGACACCCTGGGCCACCGCGACCAGCGCGACTTTACGGTCGTCGGGATCCTCAAGCCCACGGGAACTCCCAACGACCGGGCGATCTTCGTGAACGTCGAAGGTTTCTACGACCTCCACAAGAAGGAAGCGGGCGACTCCCATGCCGGCAGCCACGAGAAGCCCGAGGGACCTTCGGCTACGGCAACCGCCGAGAAGGCCCCCCCCGGCTCCGCCGGCTCCCGCGACGGCGCTCCTCCCGCGGGAGCTTCGAGCCGAAAGCCGCGCTTCGACGAGTCGCGGGAGGTCACCGCAGTCCTCGTCGTCTTCCGCACTCCCAACATGCCGCGCCGGGTTGCCATCCCCAAAGAAATCAATCGCGACCGGGAGTTGCAGCTTCAGGCCGTCGCTCCGGCCGAGGAGGTGACGAAGCTCTTCGAGGGCATCATCGGCAACGTCCAGTGGATCCTCCTGTTCTTGGCCATTCTGATCGTGATCGTCGCCGGGATCGGCATCCTGGTGAGCATCTACAACTCGATGAGCGACCGCCGGCACGAGATCGCCATCATGCGGGCCCTGGGAGCCCGCCGCGTCACGGTGATGATGACCGTCTTGTGCGAGTCGATCCTCCTGGCCCTGGGCGGTGGGGCGATCGGGGTGCTGCTGGGCCATGGGCTGACCGGCCTGCTGGCCCCGATCATCGACAAGCAAACCGGAGTGGTCGTCAGCCCCCTCCAATTCCAAACCTCCGAGCTGGTTCTGATTCCCGGCCTGATCCTCCTGGCCACCGTGGTAGGCTACCTGCCAGCCGTGGTCGCCTATCGCACCGACGTCGCCCAGTCGTTGATCGCCTCCCCCTGACGCCATCATGAGTAGCGACTACAAGAACCCGTACACGCAGGTCGTCGTTGCCCAGCCTCTGAGCGGAGACGAGCTTCCGAACGCGCGTTATCGGGCGCTCAACGGGCTAGCCATCGCGGGTCTCGTGTGCGGGGTCCTCTCCGTCTTGACATTCCTCTCCTCGTTGCTGCTGGTTATTCCCGCGGCGGCGATCGGCTTGGGCTGGCTGGCCCTGCGGCAAATCCGCCGCAATCCGGAAGAGGCCATGGGCGTGGGCGTGGCCTGGACGGGCATGACGCTGGCGGTCGTCCTTTCCGGCGCCGGCTATGCCTGGACGGTGTACCATTACTACTACAGCGTGCCGGAAGGATACGAGCTGATCACCTATCCCATGCTCCAGCCCGACGGCAACGATCCGGAACGGCGGGTCTCCAGCGATGCAGAACTGCTCGACAAGCGGAAGGTCTTTCTCCGGGGGTACATGGTCCCGACCAAACAGCAATCGGGCATCAAGGAGTTCATGCTGGTCGATGATCCGGGGGCCTGCACCTTTTGTGCCCCCACCCCGAAGCCCACACAACTGATCCGGGTAAAGCTCACCGGAGCCTTGAAGACGACCTACACGACCCGGCTGCTCGGCGTGGGAGGTGAATTCACGATCCACACCAACCCCAAGGAGGAGGGGTTCAGCGGGATCGTCTATCAGATCGACGCCGACTGCCTGCGGTGATCTCCGAAAGGGGTGAGCCTGCCTCGGTAGCGACTCCAGAGACCTTCGCGCAGGACAAGCGAGGGTGTATATTTGCCTCGGCTCGGCGGGCTGCAACGTTCGGAGTGGTGCAGCCTTAAGTCGATCGGTCCAACCCGCACTCCGTGGTCCCCCTCATCCGTTCCGGGGAATGGCCAGCTACGTTGTCCGTTATGGTGCGATGCGGTTGCTGGGGGTCTTCGCGCCCGCCAATGAACAGCCGTACCTTCGCGGCATGAACGTGATCGTCCGCACCGACCGGGGATTGGAGGGAGGTCAGGTCCTCTGCGAGGCCGACCCCCCCATCTGCGAGAAGTTCAAGGACTCGCCGCAGGGACAGATCTTCCGCCCGATGACCGCCAACGACGCCAACGAGCTGGCACGGATCCACGACCACGAGCGGGAGGAGTTCCAGGTCTGCCTGCGGTCGATCGAGCAGCTCGGGCTGGAGATGCAGTTGGTCGACGTCGAGCACATCTTCGGCGGCGAGCGGATTGTGGTGTACTACCTGGCGGACGGGCGGGTCGATTTCCGCGAGCTGGTGAAGATGCTCGCGGGCGAATTCCAGACCCGGATCGAGATGCGCCAGATCGGCGTCCGCGACGAGGCGAAGCTCCTGGCCGACTACGGCGACTGCGGCAAGCCCGTCTGCTGCAACTGCCACCTCGTCGAGATGCCGCCGGTCTCGATGAAGATGGCCAAGCTCCAAAAGGCCACCCTCGACCCGAGCAAGATCTCCGGCCGCTGCGGCCGCTTGAAATGCTGCCTCCGCTACGAGTACGAGATGTACGAGCAGATGCAGAAGGCGCTCCCGCCGATCGGATCGCGGGTGATGACGCCCGAGGGCCGGGCCAAGGTCGTCGGCCACGAGGTGCTCGCCGACCAGTTGCTGGTCGAGACGGACGACCGCCATCGCAAGCTCGTCGCCGCCGACAGCGTGAGCCTTGTCCCGGAGGACAACGGCTCCGACAGCCCGCGAAAACCGACTTCCTCATGAGCCATTCTTCCCTAATCCAGCCAGCATCGTTCGAGGACCTGAGTTCCGTCCCCCTGCTTGGCCACGTACCAGAATCGGCACCATGATCGACCCGTCAGACCCGTTTGCCCAGCTTCTCCAGGAGGATCGGCGCTACCGGGCCGACGCGTATTTCTTCGTCTGGGAGGCCCTCAACTTCGCCCAGCAGGAATTGAACATGGGCGCGGAGGCGGTCAGCGAGCCGGCGGCCCCGGCTGCCGAAGACGAGGAAGTTAAGAAACCCCAGCGCCACGTCACCGGCCAGGACCTGTGCGAGGCGATCCGCCGCTACGCGCTGCGCCAGTACGGCTACATGGCCAAGACGGTGCTGAATAGCTGGGGCATCCACACGACCGGCGACTTCGGCGAGATCGTGTTCAACCTGATCCGCATCGGACGGATGCGGAAAACCAAGGACGACCGCCGCGAGGACTTCGACAATCGCTACGATTTCGAGACCGCCTTCCGTCAGCAGTTCAAGTTCTCGCCGGCGGAGCAGGACCTCGGGGGCACGGGCACGGGGCAATGAATCGCAAGCGGCACTCGACTCCCGCCAATCCTCCCCCGGCCCCTTCCCGCCGGCCGCCGCGGGGCGCCCCGCGGCCGATCGTTCCCGTGCCCAATCCCCCTCGGCCCAACAAGCTGCTGTTGGCGATCGCTTCGCTGGTCCTCTTGGCGTGGCTGGTCTTCCTGGCGGTCTTGGCCTTGCTCACCGGCTCGATGCACCGTTGATGGGCACGGCTGTCGCAGCCCTCGTAGGGTGCTCTGCGAGCACCTTCCATGTGTTGTAGCGCGCAATGGGGCGGTGCTCAAAGAGCACCCTACGGCTGTTTGAACTCGGCGGTCCGGCAGCGTCCATCCTGCGATCCCACTCCCGGCCGCCCCCCGAAGGACCGTAGGTTTCGAGTGGTTTTTGGGCCGAAAAGTCGATTTCGGGAAACATCGAGGGTGGGGCAGAATTTGCGCCCACGCGCGTCGTCACAAGTATTCTACACGAAAGCGCTTACGCTCCTGCGTAGCGACGCAAGTTTATACCTCCAACGAGTGATGCGCCCTTAACGGCGGTGCGTTGTCGTAACTCTCATTCCCAAATGACTTTGCGGCGATCCGTCGGATCTGCAACATGCGCGCACCGGGTTTTTGGCCAGGTTACGGCTTTCCCCTCGTCGTGGGGTATTAGAAACCCATTTCAGCATAACGGCTTACGACGACGGACCCCCAGGTGACCTACGCGCGAACCCGCCGGACGATGAACACATTCGCTTTCAGAAGGGAGATAGCCCCGGCGTCCCGCGCGCATGTTTTGACATTTCGCGAAGGCGAACTTCCCGACACATAAGTGCCCGTGTAGATATGCCTTACGTCGCTATGTACCACTGAGAGTGGGGACGATCCACTCGGAGGATGAGCGCACAAAACGAGCGCCGAGAGAATCGCTTCGTTACCCCTTTCTTGGCTTAATGCGCATACCTCTAAAGAACGATATGAATACAACGTGATCGGACTGGTAGGACGGCCTTTCCAGGCCGTCTTGAAGAAATGACGGCCTGGAAAGGCCGTCCTGCTTCCCGCAAGCAAGGCACGACCCCACGCGGCGCAAGGCCTGGAAGTGTTATGCTACGTCTGCTGACGTGCGCGAAAGGGCGCCGATCAGCGAACAGTGGAACGTTATGGAGATCGCCGCGAAGTGCGGGGACAGGACCCGGTTGTGAAGTGGGTCGCCCTGATGTATCTTCCTCTAGGAGAATAGGTTATCACATGATCACCAGACTCTCTGTCAGGAACGTACGTCTTTTCGCCGAGCGCGACTGGCATTTTCCACTCTCGCCGCTGACGGTGTTTTGCGGCACCAACAGCGCTGGAAAGTCCACTCTCCTCAAGATGATACTCTTGTTGCGTCAGAGTCAAGGTATTCAAGAGGGATACCAAGAGACTCGCGCCGTGTTGCGGTCCGTGGGCACGCAGGTGGATCTTGGTGATTACGCTACACTAGTATCATGGAACGATGCCAAGCGGGACGTTCTGCTCGGCATCGACGTTCAAGACACGGCGTCCGAAAGCACGCTTGCGTTTCTGCGTTCACTAGATCTTTACGGTAAGCCCGAATCGCCAAAACAGGGACAATCTCCGTCGACGGGCGCCACATATACAGTGTCCTCGCAATTCTGTTTCGGGCCGGTACAACTTCGCGTGAGCGGATCAGGGGGCCAGAGGGACACACACCGCACGATAACATTGCCGGCGCAGCTCAAGAACGGTACCTTCTCCGTCATCGCGGACGACCATACGCTGCTATCTTGGCGCGTTGAGCTAGACTCCTCGGAGAATGAGGACGACGACAAGCCCGAATACAAAGTCATTCTTCCGCGTAAGTACTTTGCGAAGGTCGGGGGATTCAAGCTGATGCAGCCGAGCGAGCTTGGTCGCGACAGGCTCGCAATAACAGCCTTAATGTGGGGGATTCTTCCCAGCAGCTTGATTGCAAAACATCCGAAGAAGAAAGGTGGAGCAAGGCGTGCGAAGGGAAGGCCCCCAGAAAATGAGGCGCCGGACTCCGAAGAAGAGAAGGAGCGATGGGGCGCATTCCCTCTGCCGCCGCATATTGAGGATGCGCAAGACTGTGTCGCCCGCGCGCTGCGCAACGTGCAGTACATCGCCCCGCTTAGGTCGGCTGCTAAGCGGTTCTACGTCAGCCAACTGGGCAGCGGTTCCGTCCTCGATGCGGCTGGCGAATACCTCCCGCACATACTCAAAGACCAACACCAGACTCGTAAGCCCGTGCTGAACTGCCGGCCGGACTCTGGTTCGCGGCTGAGAGAGGAGCCTCTCGTGGATGCGCTTAACGGCTGGCTTCGTCATCTGCGATCGGGCGAGGCCACGAGTGCGGAGGGCGGGACCGCAGAGCTTCGCGTGGCAACAACGCGACAGGTGCTCGTTGAAATCGGACTGCGCAGTATCGTCGGCGAGGGCACATATGCTCTAGCAGATTCAGGATTCGGGTATTCACAGGTGCTGCCCATCCTTGTGGCAGGGCTCCTCACGGAACCAGGGGGAACTCTGCTCGTGGAGCAACCGGAACTGCATCTGAACCCGGCGCTTCAGGTGCGCCTTGCAGACTTCCTCGTCGCAATGGTCCGTACCGGACGTCAGTTGGTGATCGAAACGCACAGTGAGCACATCGTCAACGCCATCCGCGTGTTGATAGCAGAAGATGAGGCCGCTGAGTTGAAGGCGAAGTGTTTGCTGTACTTCATTGATGCTGGGGAGCAAGGCGCGGTTGTGCATGACTTGGGTGTGAAGGAGGATGGAACGATTCCAGAGTGGCCACCTGACTTCTTTGGCGAGGCGGTGTCGCTCAGCGGCAGACTGATGCGAGCACAGGCGCGGTTTCGGAACCGCAGCACAAGAGGGACGGAGTGATGCCACCGCTATTGTCTCTATCACCGCGGATTCTCGACCAGAGCTTCCCGCGAGACGATCACGAACTGCGAACAGCAGCGGTTGCGTTGGGAAGAATTCAGCAGTGCTTGCAGGATGACCTGGCCCGCCTTCTACTGACGCTCGCGTTCCGCGACTTCATCGGAAGCTTCCATTGGGAACGGCCCAATCCGTACCCGCTGTTACACGACGTTCATCGCCTGCTGAACCAATTGTGGCTGCAGCCCGCCAGGGTCGTGGAGGTGGATACGACCGGCGTCAAGGGTTACAGATCGCACCCGATCCCGCTCGGATGTGAAGGCTGCGGCCTCATCGAGTTCTGGTCTGATGAGATGGGGCGGCTACTCGTTCTTCACGACGCGTGCTGCGATGGGGGTCGTTTCTTTGCGGGGGTGGCGTGCGCATACGCCTTCGCTGGGGACGAGTTGGGTCAGTACTGCAATCCGGAGCAAGCGCGCGCATTTCCACTTGTCGGTCCCGACGATCTTCAAAGACTCGATGATGCTTACGTGTGGGTCGTTCCCAATGACATCCACCAGAGACAAGTAGGCTTTCGAGAGGCATGCAGACACGCGTCGGTGCTCGGCGCAATCGGAATAGACGAGCCTAGCGGGGGAAGCCATTACAAGGTCAGGTTTCCGAGGGCCAGGAGCTGGACGCTGGACGCCAACGTCGATCCTCTTCCAGACCGATTCCTGAAGGAGTTGGAGCCGATAACCGGTTTTCCCCTGCAAGTCATCAAGACCGCATTGACGACCGGCAGACTCCCGCGTCAAGTGTTAAGGTTTACGCGATAACGGGGAGGAAAACGGGGGGGAGGAAAACGGGACATCACTGATTACCGGCTGTCTCCAGTTCACCACAATCAATGATGTCCGCTTTTCTGTCCCCTATCGAGAGGCACAAAGCAATGCCGATAGAGCGATTCAGAGGCGGTCCATTTGACCAGCAAGACAGGCAGGTTGATTGGGAAATCACCGAGGAATGGATTCTCTGGAGCGTCGATCCTGCCAATCCGGCGGATTCCGAGACCGCTCTATACCATCTGGAGGAAACAGACGAGGGAAAGGTGTACGTCTTTAAGGGCTATGCGAACCTGCGCAAGTAGACGCAGCTCCCGCACGCCGTGTCTGAGAACCGCGGCGGGAGGCTTCCGGCGCGCCTGGGGAAGCGAGCCGGGTGGTTCCGTTCGCCCTCGGAATCGATAGTCGGCGTAGGTTATGCTTTAGCATAACACTTGGCTAATGCGGTGGAATCCGCGGGACAGAACGCTGCCAACCAAGGGCGTTGTGCTGAAGCACAACCTACGACACTACTCGGCGGGGTCGGGAGACCCTGGCCGAGCGCGGGTTATGCTTCAGCATAACACTTGGCTAATTGAGGCCGTGCGGGAGTTGACGAGTCCAGCCCCGTCAGGGGCGCAAGCCGATAGCCCAGGGCGCGAGCCCTGGGTGCCGGGAAGCCACTCTGAAGCGAAAGCCCCGCAAGGGGCGACAGAAGCGCCGCACGCGATTTCTTTCGCCCCTGCCGGGGCTCACGGGGCGTGAGCGACCCCCCGTCCCAGGGCTCACGCCCTGGGCTATTGTCTATCGCCGCTACGCGGCTGACGAGCACAGGCACAGCCCCCCGGTTCTGACTCGGCCAATTCCAGAACAAGTAACCGAATTCCTGACTTGGCCAATCCGGTGGAATCCGCGGGACGGAGCGCTGCCAACCAAGGGCGTTGTGCTGAAGCACAACCTACGACTACTACTCGGCGGGGTCGGGAGACCCTCGCCGAGCGCGGTTGACGGGGTCGGGAGACCCTCGCCGAGCGCGGTTGACGGGGTCGGGAGACCCTCGCCGAGCGCGCCGCCGCCGCGCGGCCGGCAAGGCCCAGCGGCTGCCTTCACTGAACTACCCGGGCGGGGTTGGACCCGTAGGCGTTGTTCTCGACGTAGGTCTTGGCCGAGGCCCTCACGGCCGACTCGGGCTTGTCGTGCCGCGGAAACCAGTTTCCGAAGACCCTGCACGACTGCTCAGGGACGCCGCGGATGACGACGGGCGTGGTGGGGGCGCGGAACGTGTTGTGGTGGATGAGGATCGTGGTGCCGGCGACGTCGGTGCCGTCCTTGCGGTCCCGCCCGCCGTGCATGTCGAAGCAGTGGCTCAGCGAGGTGCCGAGTTCCACGTTGTGCCGCGACTCGTAGCTGCAGCCGGGCACGCCCGTGCCGGCGATGGAATGGCGGTTGGAGTCGAAGAGGTTCCGCTCGATCAGGGAGGAGGCCCGGCCGTGGGAGACGCCGTAGCCGAGCCCCTGGTACTGGCAGTGGTGGATGAAGTTGTGGTGGACGTGGTGCTTCTCTCCGCCGGAGAGGTAGATGCCGGCGTGGCTGAAGGCCGAGATCTCGCAGTTGTCGACTTCGAGCCCGTCGTGTTTCGCCACGACGCCGTTGGAGGTGGGGAACTTGTAGTAATACTCGTGGCCGCGGCCCTCGGCAAAGGAGCGGCGGTGGTGGTCGAGGTAGCGCTTGGGGTTGGGCCCGCGGATGCGAAGTCCGGTGATCCGCGCGTTGGGGCCGGCGACGCGGAGCAGCACCGGCGTGGCAAGCGCGTCGCACGAGATCAGGGCGCCTTCCGAGCCGCCTTCGCCGCGGTTGCTGGCCAGCGTGACCCCGGCGGGGACTTCGAGGACGAGCTTCTCGACGTAGACCCGCGCGGTGCAGTCGATTTCCACGTTGCCGGGCAGGAAAACCACGTCGCCCGCCTTGGCCTTGCCGAGCGCTTCAATCAGCCCGTCGAGGTCTGAAACGGTGAAGTCGCCCTTGGTGACGATCCGCTTGTAGCCCGCTTTGCCGCCGATCGGACCCAACTGGTCCGGTTGGGCGCCGTAGGTTTCCTGGCCCAGCGTGATGGAGGTCGGTTCTTCGCCGCGCAAGCAAGGGGCCAGCGCGAAGAGCACCAAAACGGCCTTGATCCAGTTCATCGCGGCGGTCTCCGGTTCTTGGACTGCCTGGGCAATCCCGCGTCACACGGCGGACGGAGTCATGCTATCACGTACCAGGACCGCCGGCAACACGCATC
>Ga0153916_10002748_pt1 | contig 12900 bp, 3 predicted proteins | sample Opewatmetagenome_FD_109642 | JGI IMG/M metagenome (GOLD analysis project Ga0153916, IMG submission 109642) | Freshwater wetland microbial communities from Ohio, USA - Open water 3 Core 3 Depth 4 metaG | ecosystem: Environmental > Aquatic > Freshwater > Wetlands | place: USA: Ohio, Lake Erie, Old...
ACTTATTGAGTCAGGAGACGAAGAAAAAAGATGGGGCACTGTCGGCGTATCCGAGAACATCATCGAGGCGTCCTATCAGGCGCTTGTTGACAGCATAGAATATAAACTGCTCAAAGAAGAGGGTTAGTACCCTAGTTTTTTTCTGTAAGAGACCTCAATCCTGATCTCCAACTTGCAGTCTGCCTGAAATTTATGAAAACCCTGCAAAATCAACATGTTGATTCAAAAAGCATAAAAATTGGCTGCAAAAAAGTACAAAAAAAAAGCAAAAAAGTACAAACAATTTTTTCCAAAAATAAGATCGGAATATGATATAGTGCCACAGTTGTAGAATCTGATAGTCTCGGAGGAACCCAATGGACTTCAGATTTACCCGGCCCATAAGAATCATCTCACTCACTGCATTATTCTTTTTCTGTTGGACATTCGGGGGTATTTTCGATATTGTCGCATTCGCTGCTACGGACAGCAAGCAGTCAGCAGGAAGCAGTAAACAACTAACCAGTCAGTCTTCGTCTCAAACACAGCCAAAGATACCAAAACCCGAGGAGAAATTCCAAAAAACAATCGACGACATAGAAAAAATCCTCAATGACACTTCTACTGACACAGATACGAAGAAGAACAAACTCAAAACAAAAAGGTCGGAGATTGAGGGACTCGACACAGCGATCAAGAAACAATTCAGTGACACTGAGAGATTCTTAAAGGAAAAAGGACTGCCACCGGAGATACTTGATCGTCATTACAAGTTTGTAAAGCATTATGAGGACAATCTCAAAGAGTTAAACAATAACCTTGCCGCTGTAGATAAATCCACGACAAAAACAGAAGCTGATGCTGCGATAAGCAGGGCAAGGGCACATCTTGAGAAGGTCAAAGTGCCGAGCAAGCGTGTCCCGTTAGATCCGAATAAACTTCCACATAGAACGGCGGAGCCTGTATGGAAGGACCCGAGGACAAAGCCGGAAGAATTTCAAAAAGACCGTGAAGCGTTAGCAGTAAATAGTAAAGTGTTAAGAGACTATAAAATCGCTTCACTCTTTACGCCTCACGATTCACCTATTCTTGTCGCATCAAATGGCTCATTAGATGGTCTTTTGACTTCGAACGTTGAACAAAGAACATCGAACATGCTCATTGCTCTTGCTGATCCACCAACCGATGCAGATTTAGCCGAAACTGTCGAAGTGAATTTCACAAACGAAATCAGTCAAATTGCAGAAGTTCTTAATAATGATCCAGTATTAATCTATGAATTTGTTAAAAATAATTTTAAATATGAACCATATTATGGTTCACTAAAGGGAGCACAACAAACTCTAATCGAACAGGCGGGAAATGATTTCGACCAAGCCTCCCTCCTTATTGCTTTATACCGTTCGATAGGAATCCCTGCAAGATATGTATACGGGACTATTCAAGTGCCTATTGATAAAGCAATTAGCTGGGTAAGCGCTCCCGATGCGCTAACTGCTATTAAGATTTTTGCCACAAATGGTATACCTGTTGCAAAAAATCCTGAAGGGGTTATTACAGCTCTACAGATAGAACACGCATGGATAGAAGCCTTTTTGCCTTACGATAATTATAGGGGCAAAATTAGTTCTCCTAGTAATGGCAAAGGAACTTGGATTCCTCTTGATCCGAGTTTCAAACAGCACTTTCCAAATCCATCTGGAATAAATCTTTTCCAAGCGAGCAGCATGAGTGTAGAAACTATACTGCAAAACTATATAACTGAAGTGAAAACAAACCTCCCCGTTCGTGAATATCTTTCCTTGATAAAAACTAAAATAGAACAAACCATGCCTGACAAAAGATTTTATGATTTGATATGGACAAATTACATCGATAGCAGAGAATTGGGGTTACTTCCAAGTACCTTAGAGTATGAAGTTATAGTTACAGGATATAAAACCTCGGAAATAAGTGATACTTTAAGACATAAGATATCTTTTTATACTACTGGGTCTTCCATTGAGGAAGGTTTATCTTATACAACTACCCTTCCAGAAATAGCAGGTAAAAGAATTACACTTTCGTATATTCCTGCCACATCAATAGATGAAAATACTATTAATCAATATGGAAATCTATACGGTACTCCTCCTTATCTAATTCAGGTAAAACCAGTTTTAAAAATTGAAGGCCAGATAAAAGCAATTGGTGGAGCAATTGGTATGGCTGCATCTCATGAATTAAAACAGACCTTATTAATGCCTCATGGACAGGTAGAAGATGTTGTGACTACACCGATTATTGCTGGCGCTTATTATGCAATAGGCTTAAACCCGCAAAGGACTCCTGCAAAAACCTTATTTCAACGTGCAGATAAATATTTACAGCTCCTCGATACCGCAAGTGCCTCCACAGATAAAGATGAAATAGTGGGAGAATTCTTGCATCTTTTGGTTACAGGATATTTAGAGCAGAAAGACCTATCTAATAAATTTATAGCTCATACCATGCAATTTAGAGATTTTAAGAGGACGACAGTTGCTGTCTTAGGAATTGATTTATCTGTATCGTATATTTTTTCGATACCACTTAAAAGCGACGTAGGTCAACTATTTATCGATATTCAAAGAGATGTATCGAATCCTATAGATATGAGTGGCACAGGTCGAGCGATTAGAGACTTTATGATAATGGATGGAATGAACGCATCGTTTTTAGAAAGTTCGATATTTGAAACAGTATTTGAAGTTGATGGTATATCGACCTTAAAGGCTTTAGCATTAGCAAATTTAGCAGGAATACCAGTTTATAAGATAACCAATGATAATGCAAATACCTATTTGCCTTTGTTACAAATTAGTGCAGACGTAAAAACAGATATTGTGAATGCGCTTAATATGGGATTACAGGTAACAGTTTCCCAGAGAGAGGTCCAATTAAATCAATGGAGAGGAGTAGGATATATCGTAGAAAATCCTCAGACTGGTGAAGCTGCCTATTTGATATCAGGTAACTTGGCGGGAGGCTCTTTAACTGGTGTTATTGCGAATGTTAAGTCAATGATCAAAACAGGCAGCATGACAGAAGCAGAGGCCCGCCCTTATATCAAAAATTTAGTTGAAAAACGGCAGGTAGTTATTCCAGATCCTTTGAAAGGTAAGGGGACAATTAAGTCGCATTGGTCGCCTTCCAGATTTCACCCGATACTTAAAGTTTGGAAGTGTCATACCGGTGTAGATATAGGTATACCGCAAGGGAATGATGTTATCGCAGTAGCTGATGGCACGACTACGTTAACTGATCGTGGCTCAAAAAGTTATGGCAAATATATTATAGTTGATCACGGGCTTGGAGTTTATACACTTTATGGCCATCTCTCTCAGTTCAAAGTTTCAAATGGTGCATCTGTAAAAGAAGGGGATTTAATAGGATTATCCGGGAATACTGGATTATCTGAAGCTCCTCATTTACATTTTTCAGTAATTATGACAGGAGATCCGAATAAAATATTTGAATGTGATTCATCTATAGATCCCGAGTTATTTATAGGTATCCAATGATTTAGATGAAACAGGAGATTATATGCTGAAAAAAAGAAGAAAAGTTTTGAAAACCATGATGTATACTTTTGTCCTTTTAGGCTTTATTATTTGTGAAAGCAAGATTATTTTTGCTTTCGCACCTATTGGTCAGTTAAAACCTCAGCTAAAAGAGATAAGAGTAAAGAATCTTAAAATATCAATGCCAGCGTTGTCGCCAGATGGTCAAAAAATTGCTTTTATAAATTTTGCTTCTGCAAAGGCGCCAACGTTGAAAGAACCACTGCCTGGGCCAGCAAAAGGTAATTTATGGCTTGTAGATCTGGTGAGAGATAGGTTAATTAAGTTAAGCAATAGAATTATATTAGACGATGAGCCTAATATATCGTGGTCTCCAAATTCAAAATCTGTAGTATTTGGTTCTAAGGGAGAGATATGGATTGCAGATGCTAAAACTAAAAAGAATACTCAAATTCAAGAACCAAATAGAAATAGAATAAAGGCATATCCTGGTTACTACGAAAATTATTTCCATTCACCTGTATGGTCTCCAAAAGGAGAAATAATTGCTATCAGAAATGTTAATGATATCTGGTTATTTAACTTGTTTTCTAAATCATATGAAAAAATATATTCACCACCTAAAGAACTTAGAGGTAAAACAAATATTTGGAGTTTGCCATTAATTGTATGGTCAAATGATTGTCATAAACTTGCTTTTGATCAGCTTAAATTAGTTTTACCTCCCGGTAAGAAACGAGAACAGCTTATCGAAGGTATTTCTTTTTTAGAGATTGATAAGAAAGTAACTCAGACAATAATAGGTGTGAACGAAAATATTGAATATTACCCTCTTTTCTCGCCTGATAACAATTTTGTAGCTTTTTTTTCTCGTAAGGATTGGGATTCACCGCCAACCATTTTCATCAATGATTTGAGGATTAACAAGAGCATTAAAATTGCAGAATGTGAGGATGAAGGTCATATGCTTTCATGGTCTGAAAATGGATCGAAATTGTATTTTGGAACAAAAAAGGCTCTATGGGTTGTAAAGGTAAAAGAAGTTGCAAAACCAACAATAGAAAAGAAAATAACTGTCAAAGGAGTTAGTGATTTATCAGATGTATTTTGGCTTCCTAAAGGAGATACTCTGTACTTTTTAAAACCTGTTGAATCTGGAAAATATTTATTAGGAATTTTAAAGCTATAAATTGAGAATAATAAACGTGAAGCGAATAATATTCTTTTGTCTTTTAATAAGTATCTTCATCGGTAGGGGTGGTAGTATATCAGCCCAAGATTCTCCAAAAGATAAAGGTCTTTTATGGCTTTTAAATAACCAAGATATTACAGGCTTTTGGGGTAATCCAATACGCATACCATTCAGAGATACTTGCACAGTTATTGATACACTTTTATATCTGAAGGCAACTGATAGCACAAATTATAGTAATGGGATTCAATGGATATTAACCAGTGATGTAATAAATATAGATTCGCTCTCACGAAAAATATTAAGCCTTTCAACAACTGGAAATACAATTCAAGAAGATGTTACAACCTTAACATCTTTGCAGGATACAAATGGTGGATGGGGTTTATATTATGGGCAGAAAAGCGATCCAATGGACACCGCCCTTGGGCTCCTGGCCTTAAAAGCTGTCGATTATTCCGATCAAACAGTTATCCAATCTGCAATTGATTATCTTATCTCAACACAAAACTCTGATGGTGGTTGGGGCTTCTATCAGGGAGATGATAGCAATGTATACATGACGGCGCTGGTCTCCTCAACCCTTCAACAATTTCCTCAGACAACGTCTACTGCTACGGCGATTAACAAAGCAATAGCTTATCTTATTGCTCATCAGAATGCCGACGGTGGTTTTGGAGAGGGCGGAGGCACTCCGCCCCTACAATCAACCGTATATGAAACATCTCTCGCATATCTTGCTTTAGTCGGTGTAACCACCGATGCGACGGTTCTCGGCAATGCGATCAATTATCTCACATCCTCTCAACTTCCCGACGGCTCATGGGAGGATGATCCGTATTCGACAGCACTTGCCCTACGGGCACTGGCAAATATAAAACCGAATATGTCGATTTCATCTAATGACATCACCTTCTCAAATCCAACACCAACGGCGGGAGAGACAATCACGATTACTGCAAATGTTAAAAATTCCGGCATTGCACAAGCCGACAATGTCTTTGTCCAATTCTACGATGGTGATCCAGGTGCAGGAGGAAATCTAATCGGCGGTACGACGATCACATCCCTCCCTGCATATAGTAGCGGTCAGGCTGCGATCCAATGGACAATCCCAACCGCCTCGGCACAAGCAATCTATGTTGTTATCGATCCTCTCAATACCATTGACGAACTGAACGAATCCGACAACACATCCTCAAAGAACCTCACCTCCTCAACATTGCCCGATTTAAGCATAACCGCTTCGGATATAACCTTTACCCCCTCATCCCCGATGCCTTTGGAAGCTGTTACCATTACAGCCATAATCCGTAATAACGGAGAGACCGCAGCAAACAATGTGACCGTAGACATTTATGACGGAAACCCGTCCTCAGGCGGAATTCCCCTCGGCAATACAACCTTTACATCAATTAGTGCCGGAGGAACGGGAGCATTCAATCTCACAACAAACTTCACCTCAGGGAACCACGACATTTACATAGTTGCGGATAAGGCCAATACAGTATTTGAAGGCAACGAGCAAAACAACATAGCCGCAAAGACACTTCAGGTTCAGGAAGGCTTCATAGAACTTTCAATAATGAGTTCCGATATAACTTACATTCCCGCCAATCCCGTTGAGGGGAATATCGTAACCCTGACAGCGATCATACATAACGAAGGTCTGCTGGAGGCGGACAACGTGTTGGTAAGATTCTATCTTGGCGATCCTGATTCAGGGGGAACACAGATCGGTACTGATATAAATATCCCCGCAATATCATCAAGAAACGTTGCGGTTTTAAGCATACCCTGGGATAGCACAGGACATGCCGGCAACAACGATATCTATGTGAAGGTAGATCCTCTCAACACCATCACAGAGATGAGTAAACTTAACAACAAGGCATACAAGACAACAAAGGTTGCGGCTCAGACAGGGCCTGACCTGACGGTAGCACAGGGAGATATAAACTTCGTCCCTCTGACACCAAACATGGGAGATATGGTGACTATTACAGCAAAGATAAGAAATACCGGAACGTTGAATGCGAGCAATGTATTCGTAGAATTCAGTCTCGGCGACCCCAACGTTGGAGGCACACTGATAATAGGAAGCCAGACGATCGCAAGCATAGCGAAGGGAAGTTATGCAACCGCCCAGATACAATGGAACACAACAGGATTTTCAGGCAGCTATGAAGTCTATGCAAACGCAGACCCGTTCAATGGCGTAGCAGAATTCAACGAGATCAACAACACGGCACATGCGCCACTTGAGATAAATGCGCCTCAGGGGCCCGATATAACAATAACATCGATAGATACAACCAATCTGATAACAGACACACAGACCCTTGCGGTATCAGGTTCAATCAAAGTGACGATCCAAAACAAAGGCAACCAGCCTACAAATGTGCCCTTCGATATAACAGCTTTTGAAGACAGGACAAATCCCCCCTTGCCCCCCTTTGCTAAAGTGGGGATTTCCGACACCGACAACAAAGTCGGCAAGATCACATATACAAACAATCTCGCAGCAGGCGCTACAGATACCGTCGACATACTCATCTCGGGCAAAATTCTCTTCAGAGACAATCTCATCTATGTAATGATAGACAGCGGCAATTCGATTTCTGAATTGAACGAGACGAACAACACGAGAAATACGGGCGAACAATGTGAATACAAACCGCCTGTGGGGACATTTAATCCTGTGGAGAAATGGCACTGGCAGGGGGTTAAAGGGTACCCCACCTTCAATAAGGTAATGATGACGCCTGTAGTTGCCAGGATAGCAGACACAAACGGAGATGGTGTCATTGATGATAAAGACGTTCCTGCCGTCATATTCAGTGCCTTTGAATCGAATAATTGCGGAATAAACTGTCCGGGGATTCTTACTGCGGTGAGGGGAGACACAGGAGAGGAGATATGGAGTGTTACAAATCCTTTTTACAGGACCTCAGCGGGGGGCTCCTTAGCGGTCGGAGACATCGACAATGACGGAATGCTTGAGATCATCGCTGTTATTTTTGGGGGTGACGGATATTCTAATTGGAATAAAGCAGGTATTTTCAATCATGACGGCACCCTCAGGTGGGTAAGCTCCCAGAGCATGTACATTCCTTGGGGAGGTGCTTCAATCGCAGATCTCGACGGCGACGGCAAACCGGAAATCATAATAGGCGCAACAGTTCTCAATAACGATGGAACCCTGAGATGGCAAGGCACTAAAGGGACAGGAAATCAATACCCCGGCTTGGGACCTCTGTCACTTGTGGCTGACGTAGATATGGATGGCCATCCTGAAGTAGTTGCCGGCAATACCATATATAGATACGACGGAACGGTTTACTGGCAGACACCTTACCCGATCTGGGGTAATGACGGATTTGATGCGGTTGCGAATTTCGATAACGACCCCTATCCCGAGATAGTATTCGTTTCCCACGGAAACGTCTACCTTTTTAAGCGTGACGGCACAAAAATCTGGGGACCTGTTGCGATTCCAGGTGGAGGAAATGGTGGTCCTCCGACCATTGCAGATTTCGACGGGGACGGCAGCCTCGAAATAGGCGTCGCCGGATCCTCTCGTTATGTTGTATTCAGATCAGATGGCAGCATTCTCTGGCAGAGTGTAACACAGGATCTAACTTCAGGGGTGACCGGTTCGTCAGTCTTTGACTTTGACGGAGACGGACAGGCTGAGGTTGTCTACAACGATGAGATAGCATTGAGAATTTATAGAGGCAAGGATGGGATGGTTTTGTTCTCAACACCGAATTCCACGGCGACAACATTAGAGTATCCTGTAATAGCCGATATTGACAATGATAACCATGCAGAGATCGTAGTAGCCGCGAACGACTGGTACCCCTATATCCCTAAAACTTCTCACGGCATTCGCGTTTTTGAAGACGCTAATAACACATGGGTAAACACCAGGAAGATATGGAACCAGCATACCTATCATATAACCAATGTAAATGACGATGGAACGATCCCAAGACACGAGCAGAACAACTGGGAGATATACAACAATTACAGATGTAATTCTTTATTACCAGAAGAAGTTCTTGACACCGCCGACATAACAACATCTTATATAACAATAGGCCAGAATAATTATCCAACGTCGGTAACCATATCAGCACGGATCGGAAATGGAGGTGCCATAAGCCAGGTTGCAGGCGTGGATGTTGCCTTCTACGATGGAGATCCGTCACAGGGAGGCATACTTATCGGAACAGCAAAGACCACCAGGGTTCTTGATATAGGAGAATACGAGGACGTTTCTATAACATGGAACAATCCATCCTCAGGGAGCCATACCATCTTCGTTGTAGCGGACAAAGACAACGAGTTCAACGAATGCAGGGAAGGGAACAATAAAGCATCGACAGAGGTCTTCATTGGAATAACACCTCCGGTTTATTACCCCGACCTTTCCATTTCTCAACAAGACGTAACCATAATCCCACCCAATACCATTGAAGGCCAGCCTGCAAGGATAACAGCTATAATCCATAATACCGACAATCTCGGTGCATCGGATGTGGTTATATCCTTCTATGACGGAGACCCGCAGAGCGGCGGAACACTCATCGGCTCACTGACAAAATCGCAGATAGATGCAGGAGCAACCGCTCTTGCAGAAATCACATGGAATACCTTCGGACAATCGGGAAGAAACTATATTCATGTAATAGTAGACCCTAAAAATCTCATATCCGAATCCAATGAAAACAACAACTCAACATTAATATCAATTGATGTTTCACCTCCGGCAAAACCGGATTTGGCCATAACATCATCCGACATGACGTTTTCAAGTCTGAACCCAAGGGAAGGAGACCCGCTAACACTGAATGCAGCTATACATAACTTTGGAACTGATGCGAGCGATATTGAAGTATCTCTTTATGACGGTGATCCATCTTCAGGAGGAACACTCATCTCACAACAGACAATAAGACAGATTATTCCCTTTGGCGGAACATATCCCCTGAGTTTCAATATAGATACAATCAGCCTTACGGGGAATTATAACTTCTATATAACCCTTGACCCGAATAACAGAATAGACGAAACAAACGAGACAAACAACACCGCATGGAATTCTCTTACAATCGGATCTTCAGGTCTGAATTTAAGTATCTCAACAGATAAAACTTCATACACTGCCAATGAAGACACACTGATAAGCGTGAACATTCAGGACATACTCGGCTCAGACCGCTCGGGCATACTAACCGTCAAAGTCGTAGATTTGAACAACAATGTTGTCTCGACAGTAACGACCAATCAAGCGGTTACCCTTAGCCCCAATGAAAACAAGGCATTAACCTTCACATGGAACACAGGCCAGACACTTGCAGGCAATTATAAAGTCTATAGTCAATTTACAGAAAACGGAAACACAATCGCAAAGGCAGACACGCCTATTACCATAAATGCGTTGATAACCATATCCTCAAGGGTAACCACCGACAAGATATCCTACTTCCCTCTTGAACCGGTTACCATCACTTCAACCATACAAAGCACAAGCACGAATTACATATTTGAAAACCTGACGGCGACAATAACAATCAGCGATCAGCAGTCAGCTATCAGCCTCTATACAGAGACACGGACCATACCTATCCTTCTCCCCGGCCAGCAGACAGAACTCAAGACTTACTGGAATACATCCATCAATCCTCCAGGAATTTATCCGGTAACCCTTGAAGTAAAGGATTCGACCGGGGTTGTTTTATCAATCAGTACAACAAACATAACGATAACCGATGCCATAAAACCTTCAAAACTCCTTAAAGGACAGATATCGGTCGATAAACAGAGCCTTTTACAGGGTGAACCGGTAGCAATAACGTACAGCGTGACCAATATCGGAAACATTAACCTCAATCAAATAGATTTATCCATACTTACAGTCCACGTGGTTGAACTGACTGCATATGACACATTGACAGACCAGACTTCACTTCAGATGGGGCAGACATATACAAATACACAAAATCTAAGCACAAATAACTACACAGCAAAAGACTATCTTGTCATCCTGAGGGCGAAAATATCAGGAGTTGAAGAGACACTGGCAGGCACATACTTCAGGGTGGAAGGTGCGCCCTCAGCCCCATCTCTTAATTTACCCCATGACGGTTCTGATATCGAAACATACACACCGGTACTTACGGTAAACAATGCTTCCGACCCTAACAATGACGATTTAACATATCAGTTCGAGCTATATTCCGACAACGCCCTCACAACCCTTGTTTCATCATCAGGAGTAATCTCTGAAGGAGAAAACATAACCTCATGGCTGGTTCCTATAAATCTCCAGGAAAACCAGACCTACTACTGGAGGGCGAGGGCATATGACGGAAGGCTCTACGGAGAATGGATGATGCCTGCCTCATTCAGGGTGAACCTTACAAATGAACCTCCGACATCTCCGACACTATCGTCACCAGCCGACAACTCAGAAGTGGACACATTGACACCCATACTCACCATAAATAACTCATATGACCCTGACAGCACGAACCTGACCTATAACTTTGAGGTAGCCCTTGATGCAGACTTCACACAGCTTGTGGCATCTCAGATAGGGGTATTTGAGGGAGAAGGCAAGACCTCATGGCAGGTACCAATTAATCTGAATGAAAATACATATTACTACTGGCGTTGCCAGGCAGACGACTGGTTCATAGAAGGCCCGTGGATGACAACTGCAAGGTTCTTTGTAAATACGGCAAACGACGCGCCGTCATCTCCTTCTATCATCTCTCCTTCAAACAACTCCGAGATAACGGCTCTCTCTGCCGACATCACAATATCAAACAGTACCGACCCCGACTCTACAAATCTCACATACATATTCCAGATAGATACGGTAAACACATTCGACTCACCTAATCTCATCAGATCGGAAAACATACCCGAAGGACAGGGGACACCCACATGGCATATAGATAACCTCAATGACAATACCTATTATTACATCCGTGCAAAGGCAAGCGACGGCCTTTCGGAAAGCCAATGGTCGGAAGTTACGGGCTTCTTTGTAAATACGGTCAATGATCCACCGACAACACCTGTCCTTGCAAACCCCTCTGACGGATCAGGGGTCAATGTATTCACACCAACACTTTCTGTCCATAATTCAACGGATATAGACAGAGATGTTCTTACATACGAATTTGAACTCTATCAGGACGCAGCAATGACAAACCTCGTCGCAAGTATAACCGGGATCGAAGAAACCCCTGAGATCACCTCATGGACAGTACCGGTTAATCTCACAGAAAATAACACTTACTACTGGAGAGCAAGGGCATATGACGGAGAATTTTACAGCAACTGGATGACGCTTGCCTCATTCATGGTGAATACTGCAAATGATGCTCCGTCGGCTCCAACACTTCATTCACCTTCAGAAGGAAGCAGCCTTGACACGCTCAATCCTGCACTTTCGATTAATAACGCCTCAGACCCTGACAGCGACACGCTTACATACGACTTCGAGATATATACAAACGGAACGCTTATTCAATCGATAACAGGGATACCTCAGGACATCTCCGGAATCACATCCGTAACATTAACTACTGCCCTTTCTGACAACACGACATATAACTGGCGGGTAAGGGCATATGACGGAGACAGATACGGCGCATGGATGGATATGACGACATTCTCGACACATCTGCCGGTTACCAACATAACAGCAACGATAAACTTTGATCCTAATACACTGAACAAGAAAGACAACGGAAAATGGGTGGTTGTCTATATAGAATTGCCGACGGGTTACAACGTATCCAATATACAAATCTCCTCGATTCTACTCAATGGAACAATCCATGCAGAGGCATGGCCCTACAGCATCGGTGACTATGACAAAGATGGTATACCGGACCTGATGATTAAATTCAAACGGGCCGATGTCATCAACCTGCTTCCAAACGGAGACAGGGTACAGCTTTTGGTAAACGGCACAGTCGGAACAACCACATTCGAGGGTGTTGATACGATAAGGGTGATAAAATAGCCTTGGAAAAGCAACCGATAACTACTCTTCTTTTTTTATCGACTCAATAATCCTCTCGATTCTTGATTTCGGCGGGCCGCTGAAGGCTTTCTTTAATTCCTCATCAGTAAATTTTTCTCTCAGGAACTTAATGACATCCA
>Ga0153916_10002749_pt1 | contig 12900 bp, 10 predicted proteins | sample Opewatmetagenome_FD_109642 | JGI IMG/M metagenome (GOLD analysis project Ga0153916, IMG submission 109642) | Freshwater wetland microbial communities from Ohio, USA - Open water 3 Core 3 Depth 4 metaG | ecosystem: Environmental > Aquatic > Freshwater > Wetlands | place: USA: Ohio, Lake Erie...
CCGCTCGGCGATACCACCCGACCTCGTGCTGGACTCGGTGGCGGATCTCCCCGACGCGCTCGGGGTCTAGGACCTGTCCCTCGTGCACCGCAGAGCACGCGAGAGGTCGCAGAGACGGCTGCGCTTTTCCACGGTAAGGGTAGCGGTGTCTCCGCGTTCTCTGCGTTCTCTGCGGTGAAGTCGAGCAACGACGTTACAACCCCAGAGCACGCAGCGATCGCAGAGATGACTGGTGGTTACCACGGTGCCGCAGGTCGGGTACCGTGCACACCGGTCGGCTGTGTCCGCGTGCTCGGCGACGTCGGCGGTTACGCCGACGGTCGATGCTAGAGCGCAGACTCGTCGACCGGCACGAGATCCAGGAAGCGGTGGCCCTCCAGCTCCATGGTCTCGCCGATCCGGAACGCGATGGGGTGGTGGAACTCCGGGCCGTCGTACGCGAACGTGTGGAACTCGCCGTGCTCGCCGGAGGGATCGAGGTCGTCCGTGATCCCGAGCTCGGTGAGCAGATCCGCGTCCAGCTCGCGGCCGAGGAACCGGGCGGCGCGCATCGCGAGATTCACGCTCACGACCAGGGCGTGGTAGCCGCGCTCGACGACCTCGTGCGCGACTTCGATCGACGGCTCACCCCACAGCAGCTCCACGTGTTCGAGACCGGCGGCCGTAACCCGCTGCTCCCACCATTCCCGTACGTCCGCGAGGGCGATGTTGCCGAAGACGAGGCCGCGGCAGCCGCGGCGCTTGAGCTCCTGCAGCAGGCGCATGAGCACCGGCTCGAACGGCGCGGGGTGCGTGGCGTAGAGGACGGGCTCGAGCCCGAGGGCGCGGGCCTGGGCCGTGATCAACTCGTGCCGCACGCCGTGGAACCGCACCCGTCCCGTCGCCCCGTCGTAGATGCTCGCGAGCCAGCGCAGGTCGAGGCCCTGGCGACGCGCGCGGTCGAGCGCCAGCGTCGAGTCTTTTCCCGTGCCGCTCATCAGCGCGTACGACATGGGCGAGAAGATACCGCGCGAACCGGGACCGGCCAGGGCCAGCCCGATGGCCAATGTCCAGAGCTCAATGTCCAATGACCAAGGACCAACGGCCACCGCCAACTGCCAGCTGCCAACCGCCAACCGCCCACTGCTAACTGCCAACCGCCGGGCCACATCCACTAGATTGCATGCTGCCCCAGCACGGAGTCGCAGGTCGGCATGACCGAAGAGCAGGACGCCAAGCGGCGGGTGCCGCTCAAGAGCGTGTGGCAGGAGGCCCGCGAGCTGGTGTGGGCGCACCGGCCGCGGCTCGCCGCCGGTCTCGGGCTGATGCTGATCAACCGGCTCGCCGGCCTGGTCCTGCCGGGCTCGTCCAAGTACCTGGTGGACGACGTCATCGGGAAGTCACGCGTCGATCTCCTGGTGCCGATCGCAGCCGCGGTGGGGGTGGCGACGCTGGTACAGGCGGCGACGTCGTTCGCGCTGTCGCAGACCCTCGGCGTCGCGGCGCAACGCGCGATCGCCGACATGCGGAAATCCGTGCAGGCGCACGTCGAACGACTGCCGGTGCGGTTCTTCGACTCCACCAAGACGGGCGTGCTGATCTCCCGGATCATGACCGATGCCGAGGGGATCCGGAACCTCGTCGGCACCGGGCTGGTCCGGCTCACCGGCGGCCTCGTCACGGCGAGCATCGCGTTGGTCGTGCTGTTCGTGACGAACTGGCAGCTCACGCTGATGATGCTCGCCGTGCTGAGCGTGTTCGGTGGGGCCATGGCCTACGCGTTCCGCAAGCTGCGGCCGATCTTCCGGGAGCGGAGCAAGATCAACGCCGACGTGACCGGCCGGCTCGCCGAATCGCTCGGCGGGATTCGCGTGGTCAAGGCGTACGTTGCCGAGCGGTCCGAGCGGGCCGTGTTCGCCAAGGGTGTGCACCGCCTGTTCCGCAACATCGCCGCCACCATCACCGGGGTGTCCGGGCTCACCGCGTTCACCACGGTCGTGATCGGCGCGATCGGCGTGGTGATGATCCTGGTGGGTGGGCGCGCCGTGCTGGCGCAGGCGATGACGCTCGGGGATCTGCTGCGCTACGTGCTGTTCACGGGACTGGTCGCGTTCCCGCTGGTCGAGATCGCCGAGATCGGCACGCAATTCTCCGAGGCGTTCGCCGGGCTCGACCGGATTCGCGACCTGCGCCGCATGGCCACCGAGAGCGACGAGGACCGCGACAAGCCGGGGCTCGACGAGGTGGAAGGGGAGATCGTCGTCGAGGACGTGACCTTCTCCTACGTGCCGGGCGTGCCCGTGCTGCGCGGCGTGTCGTTCCGGTCGGCGCCCGGCACGACCACCGCGCTGGTCGGCTCGAGCGGCTCGGGGAAGAGCACCCTGATCTCGCTCGTGATGGGGTTCAACCGCCCCGAGGCCGGGCGGATCCTGGTGGACGGGCACGATCTCGCGCACGTGCGGCTGCACGACTACCGCCGATTCCTCGGCGTGGTGCTGCAGGACAACTTCCTGTTCGACGGAACGATCGCCGAGAACATCGCGTTCGCGCGGCCGCACGCGAGCCGCCAGGAGATCGAGCGCGTGGGGCGGATCGCGCACGCGCACGAGTTCGTCATGGAGTTCGGGGACGGCTACGACACCGTGGTGGGGGAGCGCGGCGTGAAGCTGTCCGGCGGGCAGCGGCAGCGGATCGCCATCGCGCGGGCCATCCTGGCGGACCCGCGGATCCTGATCCTCGACGAGGCGACCTCGAGCCTCGACAGCGAGAGCGAGGCGCTGATTCGGGATGGACTCCGCACGCTGCGCCGGGGCCGGACGACGTTCGTCATCGCCCACCGGCTGTCGACGATCCGGAGCGCCAGCCAGATCCTCGTGCTGGAGCAGGGGCAGATCATCGAGCGCGGCACGCACGCGGAGCTGATGGCGCAGCGCGGCCGGTACAAACATCTCCACGACCGGCAGCACCAGGTCGAGGAGGATCTGTTCATCAATCCGGGTGAGGATCCGGCCAAGACCGCGGACGAGGAGCGCCTCGCCGTCCCCCAGGCGCCAGGCGGAAGCCCGCGGGACCTGTAGCCCGCCGCCCGCTGCACGTTGCGCGCTACACGCTGCACGCTCCACGTCACCGCATCACCTTCGGAATCTCCGTGACGATCGTATAGACCCCCAGGCCCGCCATCGCGAGCGCCACGACGGCGCCCGCCACGGTCAGCACCCGGGGGTGCACGTAGCCGTTGAGCAGCGTCGTCTTGCGGGAGGCGATCAGCATCGCCGCAAGGCCGATCGGCAGGATCAGCCCGTTGAGCGCGCCGACGGCGATCAGCACGGCCACGGGCCGGCCGACGGCGAGGAAGACCGCGGTCGAGATGGCGATGAACGCGATGATCAGTGTGGCGCGGTGCCGCTCCCACGCCGGGCGCACCGTGCGAATGAACGAGACGGACGTGTAGGCCGATCCCACCACCGAGGTCATGGCCGCGGCCCACATCACCACGCCGAAGAGGCGGTAGCCCACCTCCCCGGCCGCGAGGCGGAACACGGAGGCGGGCGGGTTGGCCGGATCGAGGGCCAGGCCCCGCGAGACGATCCCGAGCGCGGCGAGGAACAACACGATCCGGAGCAGGCTCGCGACGCCGATGCCGAGCCCCGCCGAGCGGGTCGCGCGCCCGACGGACTCGGGGCCGGCCACCCCCGCGTCGAGCAGCCGGTGCGCCCCGGCGAACGTGATGTACCCGCCGACCGTCCCGCCGACGATGGTCACGACCGCGAGCACGTCCAGCCGGGCGGGCACGAACGTGCGAAGCGCCGCCTCGGCGAGCGGCGGCCCCGAGATGACGGCGACGTAGCAGGCGAGGAGGATCATCACCACGCCCATCGCCTGCGCGAACCGGTCCATCGCCCGGCCGGCTTCGCGCAGCAGGAACAGGCCGATCGCGAGCGCGGCGCTGAGCGCGGCGCCTGCCGCGACGGGAAGCCCGAGCATCGCGTTCAGGCCAAGCCCCGCGCCCGCCACGTTGCCGATGTTGAACGCGAGCCCACCCAGGGCAACGAGCACGCTCAGCGCGTGGCCGAGGCCCGGGAGCAGCCGGTTGGCGACCGTCTGCGCGGGCGCGCCGGCCGCGACCAGCACCCGCCAGATGTTGAGCTGCGCCCCGAGGTCGAACAGCACGGAGACCAGGATCGCGAACCCGAAGCTCGCCCCCAGCCGCTCGGTGAACACGACCGTCTGGGTGAGGAACCCGGGCCCCACCGCCGACGTCGCCATGAGGAACGCGGCACCGACCAGCACGCGGAGCTGCGCGCGTCGCGCGGCGCGATCGGCGTCGCCCGTCACGCGTGCCCCGTCGAGCCGAACCCGCCCCGGGTGCGGCCCTCGTCGGCGCGCTCCACCTCCTCGACGGCTGGAAACCTGAGCTCCACGAACACCGCCTGCGCGATCCGCGTGCCCGCCGGCAGCGTCACCGCCTCGTCCCGCAGGTTGTGGACGATGATCCCCAGCGGACCGGCGTAGTCGGCGTCGATCAGCCCCGGCGCGTTGGGCAGGATCAGGCCGTGCGTGAGCGGCAGGCTCGAGCGCGGCAGGATGAGCATCGCGAGCCCGCCCGTCCGGTCGTGCGGCAGGTCGGCCGCGAGCTGGAACCCGGCCGGCAGCACGCGCGTCTCGCGCGCGGCGATGCGCTCCTCCCGCACCGTCGCAAGGTCGTAGCCGAACGAGCCAGACGTCGCCCGCACGGGCAGGCGGCCGGCGGGATCGAGGCGCTTCAAGGGTATGGTGGGCATCGGGTAGCTCCGGTTGGGGTCGGAAGCTAGCGCGGCCGCCATGGCTCTGGACACCCCGGCCGGGCGCGTCATCTTTCGAGCGGCCCGGGCCCCGCGGCGCCCGCACCCGATCTTCCACAGGCGAGACCCCCGTCCATGACCGCTGCGCAGACCTCCACCGTTCGTCCGCCGCCGCCGGTGTTCTATCGCTGGGCCGTGCTGATCGTCATCAGCCTGGCGATGTTCGGGAATTACTACGTGTACGACGCGGTGAGCCCGATCGCCGACCTGCTGAAGGCGCAGCTCGGCTTCTCCGACTCGCAGATCGGCCTGCTCAACGCGATCTACAGCGTTCCCAACATCATCATGGTGCTGATCGGCGGCATCGTGATCGACCGGATCGGCGTCAAGAAGGCGACGTTGCTGTTCGGGGTGCTGTGCCTCGCCGGCGCGGCGATCACGTCGTCCACCGGCGTGCTCGCGGTGATGGCCACGGGCCGGCTCGTGTTCGGGATCGGCGCCGAGTCGCTGATCGTCTCGGTCACGACGGCGATCGCCAAGTGGTTCAAGGGGAAGGAGCTGTCGTTTGCGTTCGGGGTGAACCTCACGATCGCGCGGCTCGGCTCGTTCGCAGCGCTCAACTCGCCCACCTGGGCCAAGTTCGCCTTCGCGAGCTGGCAGACGCCGCTGCTCATCGCCACCGCGCTCGGCACGTTCTGCGTCGTGGGCGCGGTGCTCTACTGGGTCATGGAGAGCCGCGCCGCGCGCGCGTACGAGATGGGTCAGGCGAAGCCGACCGACAAGGTCGTGTGGGGCGATCTGTTCCGGTTCGGGACGTCGTTCTGGTTCGTCGTCCTGCTGTGCGTGACGTTCTACTCGGGGATCTTCCCGTTCCAGACGTTCGCCGTGAAGTTCTTCATGGAAGCGCACGGCACGACGCGCGAGCTCGGCGGCAGTCTGTCCAGCATGCTGACGCTGTTTGCGATGGTCGCAACGCCGCTCTTCGGGCTCTTCGCCGATCGGTTTGGCCGTCGGGCACTGCTGATGATGTTCGGGTCCCTGCTGCTCACCCCGGTGTACTTGCTGATGGCGTACACACGAATGCCACAGCTGCTCTTCGGGACCGTCTCGATTCCGTTCTTTGGCTGGTTCGTATGGCAGATGCCATTCTATCTACCGATGATTCTGATGGGAATCGCGTTCTCTCTGATCCCCGCGGTGATGTGGCCGTCGGTCGCCTACATCGTGGACGAGCGGAAGCTGGGGACCGCCTACGGCTTGATGACGATGATCCAGAACATCGGACTCGCCGGCTTCAACTTCCTGATCGGTTGGGCCAACGACCACGCCGGCGCGAGCGCCAGCAACCCCGGCGGGTACGGCCTCGGCATGTGGATCTTCTCGAGCCTCGGGTTCCTCGGCTTCCTGTTCGCGTTCCTGCTGCGCCGGTCTGAGACCGGCCCGCACGCGCATGGACTGGAAACGATTCGCGCGGGGCGGAGCGGCTGACGGGAAACGGGAAACGGGAAACGCGGCCCCAGGCTCGTTTCCCGTTTCCCTGTTCCCCGGTTGTTCGCAGCGCCCCGTCCTACTGTACCGTTACCGTCCCCGATCCCGACTTTCCCTCGCTCGTCGCCGTCACCGTGATCGTCCCGCGCTTGAGTGCGCGCAAAATCACCGACTGGCCCCAGACGAACTCGAACCGCGCGACGGTCGTGTCGGTAGCGGCCCACGTGATCGTTCGCCCCGAGAGCATGGCCCCCTGCGCGTCCCTGAGGGTCGCCCAGAAGCCCGCGCTGTCGCCGACGCTCACGATCTGGGCGGCGGGCGTGAGCTCGACGGTTGCCACGGGGTTGTCGTTGCCGCCGCCGCCGGTGCTGTCGCTCTGTGCCACTGTCACGACCATCGAGTCGGCCAATCCTCCGAAGGCGGCAACCACCCACGTGGTGCCGAGGGCGGCGGCCACGAGCTGTGCGGAGTTGTTGTGGCCCTCGATCGTGGCGACCGCGGGATTCCGGCTGAGCCACGAGACCGCGGGAGCCGTCAGTGAGTCCCCGGCCCCGCCGAGCACGGTCGCGAAGTAGCTCACCGTGTCGTGCAGCGCGACGAGATTGGGACCGAACACGTAGAGCCCCGCGCCGCCCGACCCCGACTGCGGCAGCGTGAGGTCGAGCTGGGTGGTCTCGCCCATGGTCACCGTGATCGGGGTGGAGTAGGCCACGCCGGCGCTGAAGCCGCCTGGCGGATACACCTCCACGATGTAGTCGCCGGCCGCGAGATAGTGGATCGCGTAGTTACCCTGGGCGTCGGTGCGGCCGGTGGACGCGGCGTACGTCATCGCGGGGCCGAAATCGCTCGGGATGTAGCGGTACGCCGTGATGCTGGCGGTGGGCACGGGGCCGAGCACCTCGCTCGGCGCGTTGGCGCCGCGAATCGTCCCGGCGATCACGCCCGTTCCGGCGTCGTTCACCGCGCGGATCCAGGGAATGAACAGGAACTGGAGATCGTTCAGCGCGAAGCCGTACTGCGGGATGAAGCTCCGGCCGACGTCGAAGTCGAGCACGACTTCCATCTCGGTGCCGGGCACGAACAGCGCCAGGGGCTGCTCCACCAGTGCGTGGAGCGTCTTCTCGCCCGAGCCCTGCCAGTTGACGACCGCCGGTGTGCCGTCCGCCAGGGTGACGCTCGAGGAATCCACGTCGATCACCAGACGGACCGCGGCATACTGGGCCGCGGGGAGGTCGCCCTCTCCGATGAGCGTGGCCTGCCCGCCCTGCAGGGCCAGCAGGTCGAACCGCGCGCGCGGCTCGGCGATCGTGACCCACTCCGCGCCGCCCGACGTGTCCGCCGTCGTCGCCGCGGCGACGCTCACCACGTAGACGTCCACCCGCTTCACCGCGTCGAACGGGAACGGCGCGTCGGTGAGCAGCACCCGTGCGCGCGACATCCCCTCCCCGGGCCCGCTCTCGTCGGAGCACGCCCCGCCCGCCGCGACGAGGGCCAGCACGGCAACCAGCCTGATCCAGCGCATGTCCACCCCCTGCGAAATCGTTACACGGTGCGACAGACCCGAGCACTCCGCTTCGAGAGGGGATACCCGGCCGGTCGGCCCGGCGTCACACGCCGCGCGCTCTCGCTTCGGAAGACTGCGCCGCGGGAGCCCTTGCGCCGCATGCCCGAGAGCGTCCAGCGTGCGGCTGCCCGCGGCCATTTCCCGTTTCCCGTTTCCCGTTTCCCGTTTCCCGTCTCCCGACTCCCGACTCACGAGCGCCGCCTCGCCGACGTGCGCACCAGCACGACCGCGCACACCAGCGCGCCCCCGAGCCCCGCGGCGGCATCGAGCGGATCGGCGCTGCGGTAGGGGACGAAGTGCTGCGCCACTTCCACCATCACGGCGAACAGTGTGGCGAGCAGGACCGCCCAGAATACTCGCTGCCGGCCCACCGCCGCGAGATTCCACCAGATGAAGCCCGTCATCACGCCGAACAATGCCGCGTGAACGATCTTGTCCGCCTGGGGGACGTCGGAGGCCAGGTGCGGGGCGCGGATCGGGGCGATCATCAGAACGGCCACGACCAGCCCGTAGATGACGAGAATCGTCCGGCGCAAGGTCGCGTGGGTCATGTGCCCCGGCGGCGGTCCGCGGGCCCGGCTGGTCGGGCAACTCGCAGCATCGATCCGTACGGTTGGTACCCCGCATGGTGCACAACCGCCCAGCCGATCGCGACCCCTGCCGCCTGCACCAGGAAGTCCGTCACGTCAAAGAACCGGCCGGCTACGAGGATCTGGCCCAGCTCCGTGCCGGCCGCGACGTAGATGCCGGGCAGGAGCCCCCGAAGCCACCCGGTCCGTCTCAGGGGCCAGACGCCGAGCAGCCCTCCCAGCGGCAGGTAAAGCAGGAACCCCTCCGCGAGATCTGCCACACTGAACAGATCGACCCGGACGGCGCTTGCCTGGAGGGGCACCAGCCGGTCGAGCGAGAGCTGCGCGCGCAGCACCGCCGGATCGGTCTCGAGGTGGAACGGCCTCCACGACCACAGCAGCAGGACGAATACGTAGACCGCCGCGAGGCCGAGCGGGCGCCACCGGCCCCGGACCCGGCGCGAGAACGGCGGCAGGAACCGCACCGCGAGCCAGGCACCGGCGGCGAGCGCCGCCGCATGCCCGAGCACGGCCCCGGCCTGGAGCGGGAGCGCCAGGGGTCCGTGACTCAGCTCGCTGACGAACCAGAGGAGCGTGCCCGTAACCACGGTGAGGCGCGCGGCGCTTGCGTACGGCCACCCCAGCTCGACGAGCGCGGCCACCCCGAACACGCCAACCGGCAGGAACAGCGGCACGTCCCCCAGGGGAATGGTGAAGATCGAGCCCCACGAGAACTGCGCCAAGGTCGCGTGCATCCGGACGAACGGGCCGCCGTAGACGCCGGGCAGCGGCTCAAGGCGGAACGGCGCGAACACGGCCTCGAACGCGACCGCGGCGAGGTAGCCGCCGAGGAACAGCAGCGCCGGGACGCCGACGTACGATTTCCGTGCGCGGCCCGCGCGCAGTGCCGTGATGATCCCGACGATCACCACCGCGCCGAACAGCGCGCCCACGGTGTTGCTGGTCACGTCGAGCGCGCTGCTGGTGCGGGCCGGCATCATTGACTGGGTCAGCTCGATCCCGGCGCTCATGACGAGGCCGGTGAGCAGCACCGGCAAGGCCGTCCGCCGCAGCGTGCTCCGTGTGGCGGTCACCACCCAGAGGGCGCCCCACCCGGCGAACAGCGCGACGTTGCGGACGGCGTCCACCGCGTCGCGCGGCGTATAGGTCGGGCGGAATGCCCGGGCGAGACGCCCGGCGGCCGCCCCGAGGCTCCCTTGGAATTCGAAGGGGGACAGCGTCGCGAGCACCAGAATGCCGACGTACGCCAGCCGGGTGAGCAACACGATGCGGGCGTCGATGCGCGGCTCCGCGCGCGCGCCCCGGCCGTGCGGCCCGTGCGGTCGTGCGTCGGTCGTGCTGTCGGCGCTCATGTGATCGGTCGATCCTCGGCTGGTGCTCGCTAATTGTACCCACGCGGTTAGTCTTCAGCGGACCCGATCGGCGCGCCGCCGGAGGGGCACAGCGTCGTGTACTCCCACTGCATCTTCTGCCAGAGCGCACTCGGCACGAACGAGGTCATCGGCGTGTTTCCGGTCGGCCGCCGGCTCGCGTTCGACCCGGACAAGGGCCGCCTCTGGGTGGTGTGCAGGAAGTGTGAGCGCTGGAACCTCTCCCCGCTGGAGGAGCGCTGGGAGGCGTTCGAGGAGTGCGAGCGGGTGTTTCGGGCGGCCCGGATGCGTATGTCCACCGACAACATCGGGCTCGCGCGTCTCAAGGAAGGCCTCGAGCTGGTGCGCATCGGGAGCCCGCTGCGGCCGGAGTTCGCCGCGTGGCGCTACGGCGACCAGTTCGGCCGCCGTCGCCGGCGAGCCATCATGTGGACCGGCGTCGGCATCACAGCGCTCGTCGCCGTGTACGCCGGCCTGGCGGCGGCCGGGGTCGGCATCGGGGCCATGGGGCAGCTGCCCCAGATGCTGTTCAACATTCCGGTGCGTGCGCGCATCCGTACCCGGGACGGGCGGGTCCTCAAACTGCGCAGACCGCAGCTGCAGCAGACCAGAATCACCCCCACCCCCGACGGTACCTCCTGGAGCCTCAGCGTGAAGCACAGCAAGGGTCGCGAGGAGTTCGCGGGCCCGGAAGCGCAGCGGGTGGCGGGGATCGTCCTTCCCAAGCTCAACTACATGGCCGGATCGTCAAAGGTGATTCGCAGCGCCGTCGACCGGATCGAGGCCGCCGGGCATCCGGAGGTGTTCCTTGCGCAGCTGCCACAGGCCGTGCGCGTGATCGACGGGCTCCCCGGGGTCAACCCCAAGAAGCATGGGCTCGTCCACCGGCTGCCCAAAGACATGAAGCTCGCCCTCGAGATGGCGCTCCACGAGGAGCAGGAGCAGCTCGCGCTGGCGGGCGAGCTGGTGGAGCTCGAGCTGCAGTGGCGCGCGGCCGAGGAGATCGCCGCGATCGCCGACGACATGTTCGTTCCCAAGGAGCACGAGGAGTTCATCGAACGGCATCGGCCGCCCGATCCATCATCCGGGGGAGCGGCACCACGCGACGCGTGAGTGACGGGCAGGGTTCGGGAGTCGAGGTCGACCGGCGCTAGCCGCCAACCGGTTTCGCGGACCGCCGACTCAGCGTCCTGACGTTACAGCAGCTTCCCCCGTTGGATCATCGCCGGGGTGACGCCGCCCGGCAGCCAGCGCGGACAGCGGTGCCACAGGCGAGGCGCTTGCGGGACCACCCCCTGAAAACACGCGTGGCGGTCGCCCCCCGGCGGGGCGACCGCCACGCGATCCTGCACGCGATCCCCGTTACCGCAGCACGAGAAACAGTTCCGTGCCCTCACGGGCCGCATTGATGAGCAGCGGACCCTCGGTGTCATGCACCGCGCTCTTCAAGTCATCGATCGACCTGACGGGCTGGTGGTTGACATTCGTGATCACGTCACCCTTCCGGAGCCCCGCGGCATAGGCCGGGCTCTGGGAGCTCAGGTCCGAGATCACCACCCCGGCCGGCTCGTTGCCCGCCGGCACGGTGCTCAGCTCGACGCCGTCGAACCGCGCATCGAGCGCGCTGCCGCTCTCGCGCGCCGTTTCCCGGCGGGCGAGGTGGGTCTCCACCGTCATGGGCTTGCCGTTGCGCACCAGACCGAGCCGCACGTCGCTGCCGACGGGCATCAGGCCGACCTGATTGCGCAGTGCCGCGGCGCTGGTCACGTCCATGCTGTCGACCCGCACGATGACGTCGCCCGCGTGGATGCCCGCCCGCTCCGCGGGGGAGCCGGGCTCGACGCGCGACACCAGAGCGCCGCTCGACTGCGCGAGGTGCATCGCCTGCGCGACGTCCGGGGTGACATCCTGCACGTAGACGCCGAGCTGCCCGCGCACCACCTTGCCATGCTCGATCAGCTGCGTCATGATCGCGCGGGCCATGTTGATCGGAATCGCGAAGCCGATGCCCACGTTCCCGCCGGTCGGCCCGGCGATCGCCGTGTTGATGCCGACCAGATCGCCCTGGAGATCCACCAGCGCGCCACCCGAGTTGCCGGGGTTGATCGACGCATCCGTCTGGATGAAGTCCTCATAGCCCTCGATGTCGAGTCCCGAGCGACCCACGGCGCTCACGATCCCCGCGGTGACGGTCGAATGGAGTCCGAACGGATTGCCGATGGCGACCACGTAGTCCCCGACCTGCAGCTTGTCCGAGTCCGCCGGCTTGAGCGCGGTGAGCCCCTTGGCCGGGATCTGGATCACGGCGATGTCGGCCTCGGGATCGCGACCGATCACCGTGGCGTCGAACCGCCGGTTATCGGCGAGCGTCACCGTGATCTTGTCCGCGTGATCGACCACGTGGTTGTTGGTCAGCACGTAGCCCCTTGCGGCATCCACGATCACCCCGGATCCCGCGGCCTGGTACTGCCGCTCCACCGGATGATCCGGGGCGTTGAAGAACTGGCGGAAGAACGGGTCGTCCGGCAGCGCCATTGGACTGCTCGCGACCTTGCCTTCCACGCTGATGTTGACCACACCGTCCGCGACCCGCTTCACGAGCGGCGCGAGGGTCGGCACGACCGGCGTTGCGGCGGCCGCTGTCGGGGCGGCCGCGACTTCCGGAGCCCGGGGTCCCTGCGCCTCGGCGCGCTGGTCCCGCAGGCCGAGCACCAGCGCGGCTCCGGCGGCGAACGCCACGATGGCGGTCCCCGCGAACAGGCGGCGTACGCCGCGATCATTGAAGTACGTCATGGTTGGTCCTCCTCCTTCTTCTCTCCGCTGTGCTCACTCGTCTCGGTTCCTTTTCATCTCTGTCCGCCGAGGGGCGGCCGAACGTCACTGCCGCGCGACGGCGGACCGAGAAGGCAAGTGGCGGGCCGTTGGTCAGGCCGTCACAAGTCGTTGAATGGCAGCGCATTGCGGAATGGCAGCACGGCGGACGCGTGGGACAGCTTGTCCGGTCGGACGCGTCAGATGGTCCTCCGCTCCCCCGCGCGGCCGTAACGCGCGAGAGGCGCCTCGCCTTCCTTGTGACATCGCCAGCCGGTCATCGCGCCGACGGGCATGGTGCGGCGTGCTCCGCCAGC
>Ga0153916_10002750_pt1 | contig 12899 bp, 8 predicted proteins | sample Opewatmetagenome_FD_109642 | JGI IMG/M metagenome (GOLD analysis project Ga0153916, IMG submission 109642) | Freshwater wetland microbial communities from Ohio, USA - Open water 3 Core 3 Depth 4 metaG | ecosystem: Environmental > Aquatic > Freshwater > Wetlands | place: USA: Ohio, Lake Erie, Old...
GACCATGTGCGAACCCATATGGATGCCATCGGCAAATAATGCCATCGATCCATACGCTAAACCAGTTACGATTTCGACTACCATCATAATCGAGGTAATGATGATGACGGCTAATGTTCGTTGCTCACCTGAGCGGATCTTGTCCTGACCAAAGATATGAGTATGTTGCCATTGTGCAATTGATTCAGTGTGCATTGATTCTTCCTAAGAAAATGATTTATATTACCGATTGATCCATGTTGAGTTTACTCATCCTGCTGCTAATGAGCCGTCCGGATTAATCCATTTATATAGTTCCTCAACTACCAACGATCTAATGGGTTATGCCAAATATTTATAACGATAAGAGAGCATTTTATCTCATGGATATGCATTTTGGGAAGGTGATGTTTTTTCCAGCTCGAAGCGTGAACAGTGGTATTTCCTTGGAACACCTGTGCTGTCACATGCAGTCATCAGAATTGCAGTTCCCTCGATCCCTTATTTAAGCCAAGGATTGGATTGCACAGCTTTACCCCATGAGAATATAATTAGATATTCCATTCAAATCCTGCACCACAATGAATAACGGAGGACTAATATGTCAGAACGCAAGAAAGTCACCCTGCCCTATCTGTTCAATAAGGTGGCCAATCATGAGCCCATCACCTGGCTCACCTGTTATGATTACCCAACCGCTTATTTGCAGGAACAAGCCGGCATGGATATGATCCTGGTGGGCGATAGCCTGGCGATGACCATGCTCGGTTATGAAACTACTTTACCCGCCACCATGGACGATATGATCCGCCATTCAGCGGCAGTCAGGCGGGGAGCACCTAACGTGTTTATCGTGGGTGACATGCCGTACATGAGCTACCAGCCAAGTATCGAGACTGCCATTCGCAATGCGGGGCGTTTTATGGCTGAAGCAGCTTGCGATTCAATCAAGCTGGAGGGCGGTGTTGAAATGGCTGACCGTATCCATGGGATCGTCAGTGCCGGCATCCCTGCCATGGGTCACCTGGGTTTGACGCCCCAGAGCGCTTCTGCGCTGGGTGGGTACCACGTTCAAGGTCGGGCTGCCCGCTCAGCCAAAAAAATTATTGACTCTGCCAAAGCCCTTGAGCAGGCAGGCGCATTCGCAGTGTTGCTTGAGATGGTGCCTGACCGGGTGTGCAAGATCATCACCGAGCGGGCTGAGAATTGCATCATAATGAGCCTGGGTTCAGGTCCCTATGCGCACGGACAGCTGCTGATCTACCACGACTTGTTTGGTCTTTACCCCCGCTTCAAGCCGCGCATGGCCAAGGTGTTTGGCAATGCTGGAGAGGTGATCTTGAACGGCCTCAAGCAATACGTCCAGGAAGTCTCCGATAAATCCTTCCCTCAGCCGGAGCACTGGTTCACCATGAAAGACGAGGAATATGAGGAACTGATGGGCATGCTATGAAGTATGCTTCCAGGACAGGTCACCTGAAACTCGAGGGTGCTTACTAGGTGCTGGGGCGGGCGCGAGATCATCCATCTGGAAATTGGCCAGCCAGATTTCGAGACCTTTGATAACACCGGGTGGCAGGCATGCGCGCCATTGCGGAAAGGCAAACGCATTACACTCCACCAATTGGTATAAGACGTTTACGCGAGGTGATCGCTGAGAATGCCGGTAAATGGCACGGCTTGCATTTTATCCCCGACCAGGTGGTCGTCAGACCGGGCGCCAAGCCCAACTGATTTTTCCCGGTAATGGCTTTGATCGAGCAGGGTGATGAGGTGATCTATCCCAACCCGGGCTTCCCCACCTATGAGGCTATGATCCGCGTGGCGGGGGGACTACCCATCCCCGTGCCTCTCAAGGAAGAGAATAACTTCTTTTTCGATTTGTAGGTTTTTCATCACCTGGTCAACGATCACACCAGGCTGGTCATCCTGAACTCACCCAGCAATCCCACGGGTGGGGTAATGCCGAAGGCAGACCTGGATGAGATTGCTAGCGCCGCTCAACAATACGATTTCTGGGTGATGTTAGATGAAATCTATGCCCGCCTTGCGTACGATGACACCCACATTCCGTCCATTGCTTCCCTGCTCGGTATGATGGATAGGACGATCATTGTGGATGGCTTCTCCAAAACCTTTGCTATGACCGGTTGGCGCTTGGGATATGGCATTATGCCGGAAAGTCTGGTGCATGTTGTCCAGCTGCTGCTGACCCATTCCGTTGGCTGCACCGCTGAGTTCGTCCAAATTGCCGGGATCGAAGCCCTGACTGGACCACAAGACCAGGTTCGAGCAGTGGTCTCTGAATACCAGATACGGCGCGATGCGATTGTTGAAGTATTAAATGCCATCCCTGGGGTCACCTGTAAGCGCCCGCAAGGAGCATTTTACGTCTTCCCGAACATCAAGTCCTTTGATACATCTTCGTCCGAAATGGCCGACTTTTTATTGGAAAAAGCAGGCGTTGCTGTTCTGCCTGGTTCATCGTTTGGCGAATACGGTGAGGGCTACCTGCGGCTCACCTACTCAAATTCCATTGAGAATATCCGCAGGGCAATCCATTAGATAGAGGAAGTGGTCAAAAAATTGCATTAACAATTATTACTTTATGGATGATCTAGTGGTCAGGCGCTTCTCTTATTATTCAGCCCAACCTGAGCTGCCGGGTGAAGATTATAGTACAGGATGTCATAGTCAGGCGGAACAAAGATCATTACAGAGTTTTCCATGCTCACAGTGCCTAAATCATCCAGATCACCAGCATGGCTGTGAGATATAAAGTGTACGTTTTGGGATATCTACCACTGATGACACGCAAGAGCTTGATACCCCTTTTTAACCAAACCTTCCATTTGACCAAACAAACAAGGTCGTTAAAAACCATTCCAACCCAAAGAATAACTTAGGAGTATGCGATGATCCTGTATGTTTTGAGCATCTTTGTATCGGCATTCTTGCTTTTTCAAGTTCAGCCAATGATTTCGCGCTACATCCTGCCATTCTTTGGTGGGACCCCGGCAGTTTGGTCAACTGTTCAATTGTTCTTCCAAGTTTTTCTGACCGGCGGCTATGCCTACGCCTTCTGGATCATCAGGCGTATTTCAGCCAAACAACAAGCACGCCTGCATATAACCGTGATGGTGATTTCACTGGTTGTAGTGGCTGCGCTTGGTTTTTTTTGGCCGTCGCCTGTAACACCGGATGCAAGTTGGAAGCCACTAAATCTGGATACCCCCATCCTGGACATCTTCAAATTGCTCTTCGTGGCCGTCGGTTTACCCTATTTTTTGCTGTCCACCAATAGCCCGCTCATGCAAGCCTGGTTTGCCCGATCCCAACCGGGACGCTCTCCTTACTGGTTGTATGCTCTGTCGAATATCGGCTCATTGCTAGGACTGCTGGCTTACCCGTTCGTCATCGAGCCAAACCTGACATTGAAAGCGCAAGGCTGGATGTGGGCAGGCGGTTATTTGCTGTTTGTTCTGTTGGCTGGTTATGGGGCATTTAAGTCTGGGCGCATTACCCCAACAGAACCCGACATACCAAAAACCACTGAAGCAGCGACGGCCTCTGCAATGCCTTCCAGGCAACTGCACGTGCTTTGGATTTTATTAAGCGCCATCGGCACGACCCTCCTGCTGGCTATTACCAGCCAGATCACCCAGGAAGTGGCAGCCATTCCACTATTGTGGGTCCTGCCGCTGTCAATCTACCTGCTTACCTTCATCCTGACCTATTCCAATGAACGCTGGTACAACCGTAAATTATTCGGGGGATTGATCATCGTAGCAAGTATTGGGTTTCTTTGGGCATTGGTGAGTGTAGAGGCGAATTATATTATCCGCACCAGTGCCTTTTGTTTCTTTTTGTTCGTGAGTCTGATGATTTGTAACGGTGAAACCTACCGCCTGCGTCCTGATCCGTCGCGTCTGACTCGCTTTTACCTGATGACATCCATCGGCGGTGCATTAGGTGGGATTTTTGTGACCTTGATCGCTCCGATCGTGTTCAAAGGCTATTGGGAACTGCCGATCGGTTATGGTCTGGTACTGGCGTTAGCCTTGGCGGTGTTCGTGACCCGCAAAAGCACCCAACGGGAATTGCAGATCCGCTTCATTTATAACGTGATGATTAGTGTAACCATTTTACTGGTAGGTGCATTAAGCATCTACGGCCTGCTTGGCGGGAAAGCATCTAGCGATGTTTATCAAGCCCGCAATTTTTTTGGCGTGGTTCGCGTGAAGGAAATCTATCCAAATGATCCCGAATGGCATGGTTACAACGTGTCGCATGGTATCACCATCCACGGCTTACAATTCACCGCACCTGATAAGCGTTACCTACCAACTACGTATTTTGCCAGGCAAAGTGGAATTGGCCTGGCGATGCTGAATCATCCCAAGTACGGCCATGGGATGCGCGTGGGGATTCTTGGGCTGGGAATAGGAACACTGATCGCTTACGGTCAACCCGGGGATGATTTCCGTTTATATGAAATTAACCCGGTTATGGTGGATCTGGCTGAAGGCCAGAATGACTTTTTCACTTATCTGGCAGATAATCCAGTAAATAAAACCATTATCTTAGGAGATGCGCGTCTTTCATTGGAGAATGAGGTGACAACGCGCGGCTCAAACAATTTCGATTTATTAGTACTGGATGTTTTCAACAGCGATTCTGTGCCTGTGCATCTGCTTACAAAGGAAGCCTTCGACATCTATCTAAAACACCTTGCCGTCGATGGCGTCCTGGCCGCTAACATTTCCACCCGTTACATAGACCTGATACCCGTGATGTGGAAGCTTTCAAAATACTACAGCCTAACAATGGTTGTTATTCCAACTGAAGGCGATGGTAGAATCGTGTTTCCGTCTCTCTGGGTATTGATGACACATTCCCCAAAGCAGTTTCAGATTCCGGCGATCGCCGAACGAGTTTTTTCGATGAAGGATTACAGCACGAATATCCCGCTATGGACGGATGATTTTAACAACCTGTTCCAAATTTTGAGATAGAGAGGATATTCAGATCTTCTCACGTACGAGCACAAAATTTGATAAGAATTATACAGGGGTGTAGTGATTCTTTTATTCTCCTGCGGTTGATATTATTTTCAGTGGGTAAGTATGACTTTTTAACCGTTTTAATAATTGTGGAGCTAATTATTGTCTATTGTACTTCCCATATTCAATTGTGGTAAAATGTCACTCACTCCGCGAGTAATAGTGGCGGTAAAAGACATAAGCCTGGGTAGCTTTGAGTAGTTTTGTGGATTTCTCGTACCCCCATTTGAGGTGGATGAGCGTTGAACCCTCATGTGTGGCTTGAAAAGTTGCGGGCGTGGCCAAGTGGTAAGGCATCAGCCTTCCAAGCTGATATTCGCGGGTCCGAATCCCGTCGCCCGCTCTATAAGTTCTGATAAACATGGAACTTAGCACCTTAACATGGGCCCATAGCTCAGCGGCAGAGCGGACGGCTCATAACCGTTTGGCCGTAGGTTCGATCCCTACTGGGCCCACTAATCAAAATAGCCCCTTTTCGGGGCTATTTTGATTCCACATTTTGTGCTTCGCTTTGGTATAACCAAGGCTGTATAAAATAAATTTCTCTCAGGCGTAGGCTGCGGCCAATTGCACACGGGTGGAGTTCAATCGACCCATAGCCGCTTCAGCTACACAGCGAATCATCATGCACTCCAGGCGTGCATCCCGTGCGAAAGCGGTTTTTAAATCCTCAACCATTAGGCGGATCACCCGGCTGACACCTGAGCTGCGTGCGGTTGAAGTCAATACATGTGGTTCGATGAGGGCAGAGATACTGAATGGCTCACCCGGGTTGATCTCGCAAACCGGCACTTCCGAGCTGCCTCCTTCTGTCTGCGGGCTGCCAATCGGGTGGTAAAGGACAACGCTTCCTTCTACCAGAAAATAAAGGGCATCGGCAGGCTTACCCTCTTTGATAACCACTTGCCCATTCTCTAATTTAATTTCCTCTGCAATCATTGCCAGGGCTTTTAATTGCTCATATTCCAACCGACCAAAAAACGGATACCTTCTAAGTAGTTCAATTGAAATCATGCCTCGTCCTCCTTGAGCGAAGTAGGTTTACTCTGCCTGTTATGCCATCCCAAACTTTTATCTCACCAGAAAAGTTAATATCAATGAGAAAGTGATACTAGCAGAATTAAAAATAAATCGGGCAAATATCACGACCGTTCGGATGCGGAAATTATAGCAGGATTAACCAGATTGTCAAAGGAAAATCCTGGCAGCATAGTCCAGCCTCGTAGTAATAGCAGCTTATGATCGATCTCGATGGGCTTTCGCACACTATGATAGTTCCATAAAAATAAATGCACCCCGGCACATTCAGCTGGGGTGCATTGCCTTTATGATAATACTTAGTTTCTAAGCACGATTGGCAGGAGCAACGGTCTCGTCAGATACTTTACCCGTGTGGTGACCGGCTCGCCATAGGCAAATACACCTTCATCACAGCGGACTGTGTAACTATCATTAACGATTTTATTCCCACCTTGAACGTTCACCTGGAAGGTTAAATTCAGTGTCTCACCAGGGTCGAGTACCGGTAAACTCCACAGGACCACATCACCTACCACTTGCCCACCGGAGCTGGCACTCCCGGAGATAGGGGAAGTATTCGCTGGGATGGTATCGGTAACCACCAGACGCGTCGCTTGTTGCCCCAGGTTGGTCACATGGATTTGATACAGTAGTGAAGTACCCACCAGCACCGGATCGGGTGTGGCGATTTTAGAGATACGTAATACAGGTTTATCAGTGATATACGCTACAGCCGTGACATTCACCGGTTGCTTCAAGCTGGTATGCGTGATGGTGGCAGTGTTGGTCAGCACACCCTCGAAGAAATCATCCACCATTGCAGTGAACGTGATCAGCTTCTCGGAATAAGGGGCAATATCACCAATCCATTCAAGACTGACGATATCGCTAATCAGGCTGCCTGGACTCGCCACCGCATCTCGCTGGTAAGTGCTATTCTGCCAGGGGAAAATATCATCCACCTGCACTCCATCGAGATCGTTGGGACCTGAGTTCACCACATGTATTACATAAGTCAGAACTGTCCCTTCCCCTGGCGGCGCCCAGGTGGGGGTAACGGTCTTATAAGAGTCGATCAATCCCACTTCGTGCACGGTTGTCGTGACGGGCTCGCCAAGGATTGAAAGTGAGTTGGACCCATTTTCATACCATGTGGTACGGTAATCATCGTTGATGATCAACGTACCACTGACCAGGTCTGGGTCTGTCTGGACTTTAAAGGTGCGATTGAGGGCATCTCCCGGGCTCATAGCCGGTAAAGTCCACGATATCACCGTATGCCCACCGATAATTTCTGACTTTCCTCCATCACTGATGCTACCTTCGTCCAAAGTTACATTGGCTGGAACGGTTTCAGTCAAGACCGGATATGGAGGTACAGAAGTGCTCAAGCCACTGTTGAACACCTGGATCGTATAGGTCATGGTCTGCCCGGGTCCAATTTGGGGTGGGGCGGATTTGGTCGGGATCAGATGGGCTAAATGTGTAATATGCCCAACTGCCGTAGCGGTAATAGGCTCCGTGACGTAACCATTAATCTCAAGCTCATCCGTGACAACCACCGTGGCGGTATAAGGTGTCCATTCTGCACCGCCAATCGTGCTCTGACCCTCGTCGGTGGTAATCGTAATCATATCGCCTACAGCCAGATCACCATTCCAGACATAATTTACACATTTTTGCCAAATAGTGCATGTTGGGCCAGGGGCTAGTACACCAGCTGGTTTACCCGCAGAAGGTATCACTTCCAAAGCATCCACCTGACTTACACTGATGCGCCCGAAGGTAAGCAGTGCAGTAACATCCAGGGCATTTCCGGGACCCAAGTTGCGGATCGTCAAAGTGGGTGTCACAGTTGCAGTGCCGCCACCGGGCTTGTGCGCAACCAGGGGATCCAACGTAGCAGTTGCATCAAAAGTCGGCCCGACGATCAAGCTCGGAACAGAGATTCCAGGGGCACACACTCCTTCCGCACTGCATACGGCATAATCGTCATTCAGCACGATGATATCGGCAATATCGGCGATATAAACTGTGAAGGTCACCTGTGCAGATTCGTGCGTATCCAAATCGGGCAGGTGCCAGGTGACTATGCCATCCTCATACGAATCACCCCCGCGTAAGTACTCCACGTCAGTTGGGACGGTATCTGTGATTACCAGATCAGTCGCCATTGAGCCCAAATTGAAGACCGTTATCGTGTAGGTCATCTCATTGTTCGAGCCGGGCGGGTCTGGGAAGCTACCCTTGGAAAGGATAAAGATCGGGTCAATCACCGTAGTCGTGTACGGTTCCCCAATACCAAACTCATCCGCGCTGTTTACACTATACGTATCGTTATGGATGACAGTGCCACTAGGCACATCCCCGATCATCACGCTGAAGGTGAATGCAGTCGTCTCTCCAAACCCCAGATTAACTAAAGGGTTCCACGACACTGCTTTGCCTAGTGAGTCATAGGAGAAGCCCGGACTCCCACTAAGAAAGGTCGTGTCCGCAGGGACAAAGTCGGTCACGTTGATGGGTGTATCTTCTGCTGCTTGCCCTACATTGGTGACCACCAATTCATAAGTGAGTGGCTTGTTCTTGCCAGGCAGGGCTGGGGTGGCGGTCTTAGCAATCTCAAATATGGGGTGGTCAGTGACGCGCGTCTCAGCCGTGACGGCGACCGGTTCAGATATCAACGGATCACTGATCACAGCAGTATTGGAAACGATCCCCTCATATCCTGGTAGGACGGTGACACTGAAGGTGATGTTCACGGAAGTGTCAAAACCGACCTCTCCATGCTCCCAATATATGACCCCATATCTGACCACCGGTTTAGGCAGCATTGACGACTGTACATCACCTTTAAGGGTCGTCTGATTGGGGACGGCATCTACCAGGGTCACATCTAAGGCGGGATATGCACCTGTATTTAGGATCTCCAGGCTGTATTCCAATACCGTACCATCTGTATCAGCAAGGGTAGGGGTAACCACCTTGGTGGAAAGCGTCAGCTTGGGGTATCCTGCTGGGGGTGGAATCGGGCTAATAGCAAGCACCCTGTCAGCGGACTTATGGGCGAAAACCACTACCGTCGCAACCATGAATATTCCGATCATGATTATGGCGATTAATTGGATCGCCTTTTTAAGTTTCATTCTCATAACTGCCTCCTAATCAAATAACTGCTGCATCGGGAATATTTACAGTTGTAAACCATCCCGATTGCATGGGAGCGCTGTGGAGAATGTTCATCCAAGCGACTAAAAAACTGTCTATACCAGTATTCATTCAATTAGTTGCAATTTTCAGTCCATTGTCCAACAAAACCTAGGACTTCTTGTGGAAAATTAAACCAACGAAATGTAACCCAAGTTTCCCCACTGGTTATGCATTGAAAATATCAATGTTCATCAGTAATATACCATAGAATCGGCAATTAAAATAAGCAAATTGGATTTATTTGCAATATATTTGGTATTTCTTGAAAATATTTATGCTCGAAACCAAATCTTAAATCTCGATCCCAATCCAACCAGGAAGTTCCGATACGGTATACTTGGTAATTAGGCAACATTATTGCAACTAGGAGAAATATCCCTGGCAATAGAGTGCCTCATCGACATACACCAATTATCATGCTTCCAAGTGACCTATGAATTTCAGACTTCTTCCACACAGTGGATTGGTTCGATACCTGCCTTTGCTCAGCCTTGTTTTTAGCTTGCTCATACCAGTTTCCAAGTCCCCAGCAGCCCAATCAATTGAGGTGATCGTCGAAGAGCCTCAGCTAAACCCCGCATATACCACCTGCCCACAAACCTATTGGTATCCCTTTAATAACGATCGTGGTTATATTGCCTATCTCACCTTGAATACTGATAACCCCTTGCACTCCACCAACCATGGGGAATGGCATCCGGTCATTCCACAGGTTGGATACTACCGGGTGGAAGCCTATATCGCTGGTCACGATTCCATCACCTGGTGCACCGGTGGGGGGCGAACAATCAATCATGATTCCAGCGATGCCCATTATTCCATCCATCACGCTCATGGGGTTACCACCCGTGCACTGAGCCAGTACCCACTCAGTAACCAGTGGCTAGACTTGGGGGAATATTATTTCAATACAGGGAATAGTGGTTATGTAAGCCTTATCGATTTGAATGGCGAGACAGAGTATAGCACCACCGTCTCGTTCAGCGCTATGCGTTTCACATTCACGCGCCCCGCCGGATCATTAATTTTTCTGCCCCTGGTCGGCTATGCTGACCCTTCCGGTAGACCACCACCCGATGCGGGTGTGATCCAGGCGCAAGGGTTCGATGTTTGCGGGCTGCCCTCTATAACCAAAATGCAGACCTGGTGGATCGAGAGCCCCTATTCAGTCTATGGTCTCTATCTTGGTGGAGTTCAACTGCCATCCATGTGTGCTGGGGTGGACGCGGCCTGGGTGAAGGCGGTTCACCAGCAAGGTTGGAGCTTCATCCCCACTTGGGTGGGTCCACAGGCACCCTGTTCGCCGTGGTCTCAAAAAATGAGCTCGGATCCAGCAGTCTCTTATCAGCAAGGCCGCTCCGAAGCTGATGCTGCCTCAACTAGGGCGGCCTCTCTGGGTCTTACCAATTATGGCTCGGGAGGCACAGTCATCTATTACGACATGGAAGTTTTTGGAGGAGCTAGCACGGAATGCCGTCTCGCAGCCTCCTCTTTTTTGAACGGTTGGGTGGAGCGCCTCCACGAGTTGGGCAATATAGCTGGAGGCTACGGTGCACACAACTCATATGTTGAAGATTGGGCGAGGCTGGCGAATATTCCTGATGATGTTTGGGTAGCTTCGTGGTATGCAGATACCTTTGATCCTTATGCCTCTGTGCTTGGTATCCCCTGGCTTGAAGGCTTGTGGACCTACCACCAGCGCATCCGTCAGTATGCAGGTGACCACCATGAAAGTTGGGGAGGTATTGGGATCGCCATCGATAGCGATGTTGCAGACGGTATGGTGGCCATGCCACCCTCCAGCCCGCTCGCCATTTCAACCATCATAGCAGGACCATCTATCGAGGATGTCGGCTGGCTGTCATTCGAGCAAGGCTGGCTGGTCTCAGATAATCGCTTGTATTGGACGAATGACCGGGGTAATAACTGGGCGGATATCTCACCTGCACCCGTTCAGTTGGCTTATTTCCTGCCCTCCGGCCAAGCATGGGCTCTCTCAACCCAAAATCAGGAGCAGGTGAGCCTGTATCATTCCTCCAACTGGGGTGCAACCTGGGAAAGCCTTGACCTGGCTCTCCCATCCGATTCCTGGCGGCCACTCCAGCTTCAATTTACCTCACCCACCACGGGCTGGGTCGTGATGCAAAAAGAGACCAGTCAGGCATTCGACGTTGGCATTCTTATAAAAACCACTGATGGTGGACTCACCTGGCAATCCTCCGATCTGCCTACAGCCGAAAAAATCAACTTTACTTCTCAATCTGAGGGTTGGCTCCTAAATCCCACTAATAATGAGCTCTTCCAAACTACAGACGGCGGTCTCACCTGGCAGATTGCTCAACTCAACCAATATGCTCTTTCCCAGCCTTTCCTACCAGAAGGGACTACTTTATCAGGATGGCAGGTGAACGGTCTTGGTTGGGCAGTGATATCCAATGGATCCTGTACTAGTGAAAAATCCTCCCCCGACTTTAGCTGTCAGATAAACACTGTTCTCAGGCAGACCCAAGATGGTGGTAAGACTTGGGAAGAAGTTCATCTACCCAACGGATTGCCTACAAAGTATTAAATACTCCCATAATTAATTAATTTAGTGGTATAAGCACTAATAATCAGTCTACGCGAAAGGTAACACATGACCTTGCGTTCCTATCTGCATCAATTGGCTAAATCGGGTGAAATCCTCACCGTGAGTGCACCAGTATCCAAGATGTACGAAATGGCTGGGATCCTTAAAAGAACCGAGCCACAACCAGTGCTATTTGAAAATGTGAAAGAGAGCCCGTTTCACATTGTTGGCAACCTGATGTGCTCGAAAGCAACCTTTGCAAATTACCTCGGAATCCAGGTAAACGATATCATCCCCACCCTCATCAATTCGATCGAGTCACGCACTCCCTGCCCGGTTGTCCGTTCAGCACCCTGCCAGGAAGTGGTCATCGAACACCCTGATCTGGATGCCTTACCTATCCTTCGCCATTGTGCCCTGGATGGCGGTAACTATATCAGCTCGGGTGTATTCATCGCCCGCCATCCTAAATATGGTCAAAACCTGGACTTCCACCGAGCTATGCAGTTCTCCAAGACCGAGATGGCTATAAGGGTGGTGCATGGACGTCATTTTCATCGGTTTCTGGAGGAATTGGGCAGCCTGGATGTCGCGGTGTGTATTAGTGTGCCACCACACGTGTTAGTGGCTGCTGCCACCTCTGTCGAGCTTGGCGTCGACGAGTTGGAAATCGCCAATGCACTTTCGAGTCTTTGCTGGAATGAGCCTCTTAACCTCGTGCATGCCAAAACGGTCGATCTGGTTGTTCCTTCCGAGGCCGAGTTTGTCCTCGAAGGCACGGTCTATGGTGACCGTCGTCATGCAGAAGGACCATTCGTCGATTTAACTGGGACGTATGATATCGTCCGCAATGAGCCGGTGTTTGAGGTCAAAACCATCACCCACCGCAAGGATGCCATCTGGCATGCATTACTACCTGGGGCGCTTGAGCACAAGCTGCTGATGGGCATGCCACGTGAGCCCACCATCTTCAAAAAAGTCAATGAGGTCGTCAGGTGTCTGGACGTCAATATCAATCCGGGTGGCTGCTCTTGGTTACATGCCATCGTGCAGATCGA
>Ga0153916_10002751_pt1 | contig 12898 bp, 13 predicted proteins | sample Opewatmetagenome_FD_109642 | JGI IMG/M metagenome (GOLD analysis project Ga0153916, IMG submission 109642) | Freshwater wetland microbial communities from Ohio, USA - Open water 3 Core 3 Depth 4 metaG | ecosystem: Environmental > Aquatic > Freshwater > Wetlands | place: USA: Ohio, Lake Erie...
GCCACGCTCGCCGGCACCGTCCTGCCGCAACATGCGCTCGCCGTACTCGGTGCGGGCGAAGAGCTGGAGGTCGCTGCCGGCGACCACGGAGCACGGTTTATCCTGGTCGCCGGGCTCCCGCTCAAGGAACCGATCGTGCAGTACGGGCCCTTCGTGATGAACACCCGCGAGGAGATCGAGCAGGCGTTTGCGGACTATCGTGACAACCGGCTGGTGCGGAAAAAGGCCCAATGGATCGCCAAGTAAACCTAAAGGATGCGCGGACGGAATTCGCTGAAAATAATTGATGCAGGAACGGCGGACTGATCGTGGATATTGACACCGCCCGCGAGCCACGCGAATCCTTAAAAAATCACAGAAATAAGGAGTTGTCTGATGAAGTTTTATTTCGTACCGGGTACCTGTTCAATGGCTCCGCACATCGTGTTGCGTGAGGCCGGATTTTCCTTCGAGCCCGACAAAATGGATCCGGCCACTCGCCGGACGGCGAGCGGTGAGGACTACCTGAAGATCAACCCGAAAGGCTATGTGCCTGCCCTGCGCCTTGATGACGGCCAGGTGCTCACCGAAGTCGGAGTGATTCTCCAGTATCTCGCCGACCAGAAACCGGAGTCCGGTCTGGCGCCGCGTGCCGGAAGCCTGGAGCGTTACCGGCTGATGGAATGGCTGAGCTTCATCTCCAGCGAGCTGCACAAGACGTTCGGTCCACTGTTCAACCCCAAGGTCACAGCAGAAATGAAGGAAGACCGCTTGAATCTGCTCGGCCGGCGCCTCGATTTTCTGGTACAGAGCCTGGGCAACAAGCCATTCCTGATGGGTGACAAGTTCAGCGTGGCGGATGCCTATCTGTTCACGGTCCTCAACTGGACGCACCGCCTTCAGGTCGACCTCGGCAAGTGGCCGACCCTCAAGGATTACCTCGCCCGCGTTTCCGGCCGCCCGGCAGTGCAGGCGGCGATGAAGGCGGAAGGTCTCATCCCGTAAACAAACCGGCGTTAACCCAAGCCCAAATAAAAAAGACCCCGCCCGGAGGGCGGGGTCTTCGCAAAAGCGTCGCGCAGTGCCGAAGCTTAAACGGGCGAAACGTTCGCAGCCGACGGGCCTTTCGGACCCTGCTCCAGCGTGAACTGCACCTTCTGGCCTTCAGCCAGAGTCTTGAAGCCACTACCCTGGATGGCGGAGTGATGCACGAAGACATCCTTGCCACCGTCGCTCGGGGTGATGAAACCGAAACCCTTGGCGTCGTTGAACCACTTCACTGTTCCTGTAATCACGGAAATACCTCTGTTGGTTGAATTGCGATATTTTGCAGTTCATTCCTGAAAGCGAAATCGCGGGAGTAGCAACCAAGGAAACTGGAGGAACTTCCGATCTGACTACAAGGAGTGCACTGCAACCTTATTTACTTTACGCATTCATCGCCGAAAAAGCCACAATTTTCTTTATCGACGGATAAAGCCCGAGCCACTTAGGACGCAATAGCCACCCGCAAGTAGTATGCCGGATCAATGCCAGCCGCCGCCGGCTCCAGAACACGCTCAATCTCGCAAGGCCGGTCATCGGGCGTACGCCGGGTGGCGAGATTGGCGATCGGCATCTGCTCATAGGGGCGTCGGTCGGCCTGATAGACCAGCATGACGTGCGGTTTGAGCCGCTGCTGACGGTTAATCGCCGCGACCACGCCGATCTCGCCGCTATTGAGTGCCACGACACTGCCAATCGGGTAGATGCCGAGACACTGAATGAACCGCTCGACCAGCTGGCCGCTGAAGAGCGAGTTGCGCCATTCATACATTTTCTTCAGCACATTGTGCGGCGACAGCGCGTTGCGGTAGGCACGATCGCTGGTAATGGCATCGTAGTGGTCAACAATCGCACCGATCATGCCGAATTCACTGATGGCATCGCCGCGCAGGCCGTTCATGTAGCCGCTGCCGTCGTAGCGCTCATGATGGCTGCGCACCACATCGATCGCGGCTTCCGGAACCTCGCGCGTGGCGGACAGCATCTCGACACCCCAGGCAACGTGGCGTTGCATGATCGCGGTCTCTTCGGGTGTGAGCGCCCCGGGCTTGGTCAGAATCTCGTCCGGAACCTTGACCTTGCCGATATCATGCAGGAGCGCGCCCAGACCGAGCATCTCCAGCTGATCATGCGGCATGCCCAGCTGGCGGCCGAAGGTGAGTGCGAGGATGGCGACGCGCAGGCTGTGCAGGGCGGTGTACTCGTCCTTGCGCTTCAGTTGCGCGAAGCACATCAGCGCGTCCGGATTGCGCAAGACGCTTTCGGTCATGCCGCGCACCGCGCGTTTCACGCCCGGCAGGTTCAGGCTGCGTCCGAGCTTGGCGTCATGCAGAATTTCCTGTATCAGCAGGCGCGACTCGACGAAGGTGTCGCGCACCAGCTCCGCCTCCTGCTGCATGGACGTGAGATCGGCATACAGGGGTCGCGCTCCGGGGTGATTGTTGAGCTTGAAGATCTCCTGCTCGACACGCAGCGATGTACTCTGCCCCGGACGCCATTCGCGACGATCCTTCTGGTCCGCAGGCGGCGCCCCCGCCTGCTCCGGCTCGCGCTCGAGCACATAGACCTGGCGGCAATAGTGTCGCAGGGTTTCGATTTCCTCCTCGGAACGAATCTCGAAGCCCTGGAACAGAAACGGCGTGTCACGCCACGGGCGATCAAGCTCGCAGACGTACATCCCGATGCTCAATTGAGCGACATCGATAGCGACTTTCATGCTTCGTGTCCGGCACGGTCATTGATGCATCTCCAGCCGTTCAGCCAATCTGCACGGCTCCGCACCTGTAATTGATTGTTTTTTCATGCAAAATATATACCGGCGGGAAAATCGCCAATATTTCTTGGTAACTTTGATGAACGGCATAATTTTACCGACGAACGGATTTATAGCCAAGGCTGCGTGAATTCAGGATGACGGATATCCGGCACGCTGACGCCAATTGGCGTCGGAGCACTGCTTGGTTGTTCGCCCGGATGAGTGTCCCTGTCTATCGAATGTCCATATCGACAGACCATCGAGGGGCTGTGCTCTGCGAGTTTCGCCAGCCCGGTTTCATCCACCCTTTCTCGCCTGGACACCTAGCGGCCGCCGGTCCGGCGGCACATGGCCATCGCCAACTCCCAGTCCCAGGAGCATACGTTTGAAATCGAAACTCAGGATGGTGTTGCGGAAGTAGTCGCTTGCCAGCATGCCGGCCATGCGGAAGCCAAGTTGCCGCTCCAGCGGAAAGTGCTCAAGGACCACGGCCCGGACCGCGCGCCGGCAGTGCCCGGCGACACACAGCTCCGGCAAACGCACCACCCGTCCCGTCACCTCGCCACCCCCGCCGGAACCGGTAACCGCCCCGTCCGGGTCCGCCAAGACCGGAACGCGCTCAGACATCGATTCTGCCACCAGGCAATCCGCGCCACTCATACCCGTGTCGACGAGCAGCATGACGGGCCGACCCTCGCCGATCTGGGCCGCTGTGACCGGGTAGTGGCTGCCCGCGAGCCACAGACGTTGGGTCTGGCCCGGCAATGGAACGGTGCTGGATCCCGGCACGTCGAGGATCATCTGGCCAACGGAAAAATCCAGAGTCACTGTGAAGCGTTTGAGTATCTCCACCCCGAGCACGCCGTGAATCGGAAAATCGAAAAACGGTGCAAACACATCTGTGATATCGAGCGACAGGGACGGCACCTGAACCAGAGTGAAATTGCCGAGTGTGAGCTCGTCCACGATGGTGTGCTGTACGATCGCCTTGCGACCGCCGGCAAAGGCCATGCGCTCCGTTCCGCCGGACACAAGACCACATGCCGCCGCGAAGGCGTGATCGAGCAGCAATTCTCCGGCCGCACTGTCCACGACGAGGTTGACGGCTCGCCCCTGCACCCGCGCCGTGATGACCGGAAGCGGGCCGGAACCCAGAAACGGCGTGCAACTGTTATCGGCGGCGCCGGAGGTGCAGGCATAGGCGCCGGTCTGCGCAAGCTGACGCGCCTTGTCGGCGAGCCCCACGCGGCCGAGTTTGCGGTAACAATCGGCAGCGCGATCGTAATCGCCGTCGCGATAACTCGCTTCCGCGAGCAATCCGTATGGCAGCGGGAAATCCGGCGCCAGCCGCAGCGCCGTCTCTGCATGCCGGCGTGCGGCGGCAAGGTCGTTCGCCAGCAGCGACAATTGTGCAAGACGCAGGATGACATCCAGACGATCCGGCACGTGCTCCAGCGCCGCTTCGTAGAGCACGCGCGCATCGTCAAACTGGCCGCGCGCGCAGTATTGTGTCGCATACCGGATTTGTTCGGCGTGGCTCAACTCTCGCGGCAATGAAGTCATGCCGTTACTCTAGCAGCGCTGACACCACGGCAGGAACCGAACCCGAGTCGGGAAAGGTCTTCCCCGGCATGACCGCATCTTCAGAGGCGGAAATCGCCCGGTTTCCAGTACGACCGGAACAAACTCGATGGCGCACAGAACTCGGGGCTTGTGTCGTTGCAGGATTGTTCTAAATTTAAAGCATGGCGATGGAACACTTTGCCCAGCGTCTGCTCAACCCCTTTCGGGGTGCGGTGCATACGATCCGTCATGGCGCCGCGGAGGCGGTCACAGCCGATGGCGTGCATTGGGAAATCTATGTGGCCAACGATGACCTGCTGCAGGGCCTGGACCCGGCACAACATGTCCAGATCAGCGAGATTCGCTACGGCAGCTGGTCAGCGGCCAAGGGACTGAAGCGCGGCCGGCTTTCGTCCTCGGAGGACTTTCGCCGCATGGAAGCCGTGGGCACCGCGCTCTACGAACATCTCACTCACGTGCATCAGCAGGTCCCATTCGACTACCGCGACCACTTCGAACTCTGGCTGCTCGATACCCGGTTTCAGCCGCTGGCGTTACTCGACAGCGCTATTGCCGAAAGCGACATCGAAGTCGGCCTGCCCATCACCTGGCATGCCGGAATCGCTGCCTGCCGGCATTTTACCAGCGCGGCCCTTCAGGCTGATGCGCTATCGCCATCTTGCGCGGGTGACTACCTCACGCGCTACATCAATGACCGCGCCGGCCACGAACCCGCCGCTCAATGGTTCCGGCGCGAGCCCGCCGGCGACGGTATCGGTTTGCGCGGGATCGGCATGCCATCCATGCTCGCGGGACGGGCGCTCGACAAGATGGCGTTCCCGTCGCATTTCCTGGCCGACCGCGGACACGATGCGGTGCACGAACAGCTGGTTGCAGACTTCCTGGCGTGGCAGGCGCCATGGATGCTGCTGATGCCGAACCTGGATGCCGAGATGCGCCGCGCCCTCGAACAGCAGGCGCGTCAGCAACCGTTCGTGGTCGAGCAGCAGTTCCGTCTCTATCCGCAGATCATCGATGATTCCCCGATCCTCGCAGCGCGCGTCGAGGCGGCACTGCGGCGCAGCCAATCACCGCCGGAGCAGCAGGACGACGCCCTGTCGACGTTTTACATCGAGCTCAACCCGATCGCGGATGTCTGAGCAGATCTGGCAGTAAATTGTATTCCCGTTACGACGGCAGGATGTCTCCATTCACGTAGAGCCACTGGCCGTCTTCCCTGACAAAGCGGCTCACCTCGTGCAGTCGCTCGGCCTGCCCGGGCGGCTTGTAGCGCGCCACAAACTCGACCACGCCTTCGCGGTCCTGTCGGCCGCCGCCCTCGGTCCGCAGGATCCTGAGGCCCAGCCACTTGCCGGAACGCGTCGACTCCAGGTTCAACGTGTCGGGCCGCGTCGAGACGTGCCAGGTGCGGAGCAGATAGTCTTCGCGCACCAGCACATAGGCCGAGTAGCGGGAACGCATGAGTTGCTCGGCCGTTTCCGGCTGCAGACCGGCGTCGATGTAACGGCCGCAGCAGGCGCCATAGGCCATGCCGGAACCACAGGCACAAAATTCAGGTTCCATCATCACGGATTGCTGTTGCCCGCTTCGATTGTCGGGCAGCGACGCCGGGTGCCGCGCGGTCAGCCAGCGCGTGATGCATGATTTCTGTCTACCAGCCGCAACAGCGCGTAACCGGTGACCGCCGACAGTATCGAGCCCGCGAGGATGCCGAGACGCACATCGGTGGCGTGTTCCTGTCCGGCATGCTCGAAGGCCAGCGAACCGATGAACAGGCTCATGGTGAATCCAATTCCGCACAGCAACGCCACCCCGTAGAGCTGCACCCATCGCGTACCGCTCGGCAGGTCGGCCATGCGCAGCTTGATCGCCAGCCACGACGCCCCGAACACACCCAGCTGCTTGCCCAGAAACAATCCGGCGGCAATACCGAGCGGAACCGGTTCGAGCAGCGTGGCGAAGCCCACCCCCTGCAGCGAAACACCGGCGTTCGCGAATGCGAACAACGGCAGAATCACGTAGGCCACCGGCGGATGCAGGTCGCGCTCAAGTTCACGCAACGGCGACTGTTCCGGTTTGTTCGGGTTGCGCATCGGGATGACCATCGCCAGCGCCACACCGGCGAGCGTGGCATGCACGCCCGACTTCAGCACCGACGCCCACATGACCAGCCCCACGAGGAGATAGGCCGCAACGTTCACGACACCGCGACGGTGCATCAGGATCAGCACGACGAGCGCCGAACCGGCGATCAACAGTGAAGTCAGCGACAGCTCGCTGGTATAGAAGATCGCGATGATCACGATCGCACCCAGGTCATCGAGGATCGCGAGCGTCATCAGGAACAGCTTGAGCGATGTCGGCACCTGCTTGCCGAGCAGCAGCAGCACACCGAGGGCGAACGCGATGTCGGTGGCCGAGGGAATCGCCCAGCCATTCAGCGCGACGGCGTCGTTGCGGTTCAGGCAGGCGTATATCAGCGCCGGCACTGCCATGCCGCCGAGCGCGGCGATCACCGGCAGAATCGCCTGGCGCGGGCGCGCCAGTTCGCCTTCCAGCACTTCGCGCTTCAGTTCCAGGCCGACGACAAAGAAGAACACCGCCATCAGGCCGTCGTTGATCCACAACAGCAGGGGTTTGAAGATTTCAAACCCGCCGATGCGGATCGCCACCGGGGTGTCGAGAAACGCTGCATAGTGAGCGGCCAGCGGTGAGTTGCTGAGCAGCATCGCCAAGGCGGCCGCGACCACCAGCAGAATCCCGCTCGCCGATTCCAGTCGCAGGAAGTCGCGGACCAGGTCTGCCAGGGAGCGCTCCATCTTCATTTTGGGTGCGGAGGGCGGCGTTTTTTTCATTGCCGGACATGATAGTCGATGTTGCAGTAGGCGTCAGTCCGGGTCATGTCCCATGGTTTTTGTCCGTCGACCCGGCAGTCTGGACACCGGTTCCGCACCCGGTGCTATGCTGCACAGCGATTGCCGCGATTCCCGCAGCCCGATAGCGACCGTATATCGAGACCCATGGCCCGATCCCAGACGATCACCGAGCAACGTCCCGGCAGTCGCAACCTGCGGGTGCTCGCGCACCTGGCGGTGTTCATTCGCCCGTACCGCACCACCCTGATCGCCGCGCTCACCGCCCTGGTGATCGCGGCCGGCGCGGTATTGGGTTTCGGCATGGTCCTGCAGCGCGTGGTCGACCACGGTCTGAGCAGCGGTTCGGGCACGGAACTCAACCAGGCGCTGCTGCTGTTTCTCGTAGTGGTCATGGTGATGGCCGCTGCCGTCGCGGCACGCGTTTACCTCGTCAACTGGATGGGTGAGCGGGTGGTCGCGGACATCCGCAAGGCGGTATTCAGCCAGGTACTGAAACTCGAACCGGCGTTCTTCGAAGCGACGCGCACCGGCGAAGTCATATCGCGCCTGACCACCGATACCTCGCTGCTGCAGGTGGTCGTGGGTTCGACGCTTGCCATTGCCGCACGCAATGCCCTGCTGTTCGCCGGCGGGCTGGTGATGCTCGCCATCACCAGCCCGAAGCTCGCGCTGTTCGTGCTGCTCGGCGTGCCGGCGGTGATCGTACCGCTCTGGCTGCTCGGCTATCGGGTGCGGAGACTGTCGCGCACCAGTCAGGACCGGATCGCCGACATCAGCGCGTTCGTCGATGAGGTCCTGTACGGCATCCGCACCGTGCAGGCGTTTTGCCACGAACCGGTCGACAACGAGCGTTACGCGAAGACCGTGGAAGCGGCTTTCACGGCGGCGATCCGCCGCTCACGCGTGAGCGCCCTGCTCACCGGCCTGGTGATGGCGCTCACGTTCAGCGCCATCAGCGTCGTGCTCTGGGTGGGTGGCCACGACGTGCTCGCCGGCCGCCTGACCGGCGGACAACTGTCGGCGTTTGTCTTTTATGCCGTGCTGGTCGCCGGCTCGGTCGGTGCCCTGAGCGAAGTGGCCGGCGATCTGCTGCGCGCCGCCGGCGCCACCGAGCGTCTGGTCGAGCTGCTCACCAGCGAACCGAAGATCGCCGCGCCCGCCCAGCCGGCGACGCTGCCGGAGCCGGCGCGCGGCGAGGTCGAGTTCCGTCGGGTCAGCTTCTGCTACCCGTCGCGTCCCGATACCGAAGCCCTGCACCATGTCGAACTCAAGCTGCAACCCGGCGAGAAGGTCGCGCTGGTCGGACCCTCGGGTGCGGGCAAATCGACAGTGCTGCAGCTGCTACTGCGCTTCTACGACCCGGACTCGGGCGAGATCCGCTTCGACGGAGTCGACGTACGCAGCGTTGACCCGCAGCGACTGCGCCAACGTATGGCGCTGGTGCCGCAGGATCCGGTAATCTTCGGCGCCGATGCCTGGGAGAATATCCGCTACGGCCATGCCGGCGTGTCCGATGCCGACGTGCGCCGGGCCGCCGAGGCGGCGCACGCGGCCGAATTCCTCGACCAGCTGCCGCAGGGATTCGGCACTTTTCTGGGCGAACGCGGAATCCGCCTGTCCGGCGGACAGCGCCAGCGCATCGCCGTGGCGCGCGCCATCCTGCGCAATCCGGTGCTGCTGCTGCTCGATGAGGCAACCAGCGCGCTCGATGCCGAAAGCGAACGCCTGGTGCAGGCGGCGCTCGACAAACTGATGCAGGACCGCTCGACGCTCATCATCGCGCACCGCCTGGCGACGGTGCGCAAGGTCGACCGCATTGTTGTCATGGATCAGGGGCGCATCGTCGCCAGTGGCCGCCACGAGCAACTCATGGCTGAAGGCGGATTGTATGCGCGTCTTGCCACCCTGCAGTTCCGCGACGCGCTGCCTGCCAACCCTGAATCGGGCACGGGAACGACTGCCGCAATTGCCGGTAACAGGCCAGGTTGAGAAAGCGGCGGCGGACTTGGGCGTCGGAGGATTCTGAACGAACCATGCTGCCGATCGACAAACTGCTGAGCCGCATGCGCTGGGATCCGGCCTTCCGCGCCGGACGATTCGAAATCGGCTACTACGACCGGCGTCAGAACCGCATCCTGCGAGTGGCGTTCGGGGATGTCCGGCTGTCGCCCGCCAAGCCGCGGATGCTGGAACTCTACGACGCCGAAGGCATCTTGCATTGCATTCCCTTGCACCGCGTACGGCGCGTCTACCGCGACGGCCGGGTCATCTGGGAGCGACGACCGATGCACGAGCATCCGCAGGATGACGTCGCGCACTGATCCACGTAGACAGCATCGATCACCGGCTCAACGCAATGGCTTCCGCAACAGTTCCAGACGCAAGTCGTCACGGCGCGGCTGACCGTAACGTTCCTGGCCGTAGGGGAACCGCCTGAAGATGCCGGTACGCCGATAGCCGCGCCGCTCGTACCAGGCAATGAGCTCGGTGCGCAGCGTGATCACGCTCATCTGCATGTGCCGGCAAGTCCATTCGTTGCGCGCGAAGCGCTCGGTCTCAGTCAGCAGCGCGCTTCCGATTCCCTGGGTCTGCAAGCCGGGACGCACGGCAAACATGCCGAAATAGGCGGCGTCGCCCTGCTTCTGCACATGCGCCGAGGCCAGCAGTTCACCGGCGCGCTCGCACAGAACCACGCGGCTGTCTGGAGCGACGATCAGCTCTGCCACTTCCTCCGGATCGGTACGCTGTCCGTCGAGTAAATCCGCCTCAGTGGTCCACCCGGCGCGGCTGCTTTCGCCGCGATAGGCGGACTGCACCAGCGCCACGATCGCGTTCACGTCCGCAACCGTGGCGGTGCGGAAGGTCTTTGCCGGTGCCGCGCTTTCGGTCATGAGGGTTATCGTTTGCACCTTGCCCGCAGGCTCAGATCCGCCCGCCCCGGCGCGCGACGCGGGTCGGAACTCCACGGGACGGCAGGTGTGCGCCCACAACCTTGCTGGCCCCGCGTTGCGGGCCCGTTTCAAACCACGCTGCCGAAACTCTTGTCGATCGCGCCAGCCGGCACCTTGAGGCCGGCAATCCGGCAGCCTTGTGCCACCGGGCCACCCGGCAACAGTTGATAGAGATGCTTGATGCCGCCCTGCGGGTGAAACTTCTCTTCCAGCGCATCGTGCAACTCGCGCATGTTGCGGGAACCATTGGTGTGTTGGGAGAAATAGGCCTGAAGGGCGCGCGTCACTTCCCAGTGCTCGTCCGTCAGTTCCAGCCCCTCGTCGCGGGCCAACGTACGGGCCACATCCGGCGTCCAGCCCTCCGGAGCGTTGGGGAAATCGGGATTCTTGGTGGATACGCCGCTTTCGGCTTCAATGATGGAATTTATCAGACTCGCCATGGCTCAGACCTCCATATCGTCATCATGAAATGCCGGCACATTATCCAGCCGATGACGGGCGTCGTACGTTGACGAACGTCAATTTTGCTACTGTCCGTCCGGCACCGGCCGCAACGGAACCTGTATCGCCAGGAACGCCGCGCCTTCAGCGAGCACGGGTCAACCGGCGTTCAGCCAGGCAAGCGCTTCGTCGCTGTTATCGAACAGCCTGGTTTCAGCATCGCTGAATGCGGCACTGACCCACGACAGCCACGGCGCCCATTGGGTGGCGGAGACGATGCCGATGCGCCGGAAATCATGCGCGTGGGCACGCGTGAACTTGACTTCTTCCCACGCGACATCGAGCGTGTAGCCGGCCATTTTGGTGAAGTCGAGCAGCAACTTGATCTTTGGGGTCTTCTTGAGCTCCCGCCCCACCGCCTGTTCGAGCTCGCGATAGTCGGCAAGCGTCAACTCGCCATAAACGTGCACATCCAACAGATCTTTTTTTTCGTTGACCACGATCATGCGCATTTCTCCGGCTGCCACGGCAGATTATCCGTATGGTTAATGTACCCATCCATAAGGCGTAACGCCATGACCTGAATCAAAGGGCCGCTTGCGCATCCGGTTCCGGCGCCGGCCCTGGCGGCGCACACCCGGGATTCAGGCGCGCGCCGGTCGCGCCGGATACTGCTGGCATCATCACGCTGGTCGATCCGCGGCCTCCCAGGCGATATCGCAGCACAAGACCCGTCGTTCGCCACCGATGTCGATCTCCACGGACAACGTCACGCACATGTGCGCACCGGTCAGCGACAGGTACGGTCGCGACATCATGATCTGTCCGGGTTGTCCGACGGCGCGACGGAAATACGGCCGACGAAACCAGCGGGCACCCGAGGCATCTTCAAGCGGCGCGAACCTCGGATCGGCCAGTGCCGCGCGCGATGCCGCCACCTGATTGATACCGATCTGCGCACCTTCCGCATCCAGCAGGTAACAGCGCGCCACTCCCCGTTCAGCGAGGATTTCGGCGCAGGCGCGCTCGACAGGGACACCGGACTGAAGCGCGGACGCACATCGTTTGAAAGTGTTGAAGTAGGCAGCCGTGTTGGCGTGCTGCGCCTCGGCTTGCATCGCCGCCACTCTCTTGAACCGCTCACACAGGCTGGACAGAAGACAGGGAGTGCGCGACCCGGTCGCCGGCAACGCGCCTGGCTTTCCGAAGTAATAACCCTGTACCAGGTCCACGTCCGCATCCATGGCAATGAGTGCTTCGTCTTCGGTTTCGATACCCTCCATGACCACCAGACTGCCGGCCTCGTGGATCAGGGATACCAGGCCTGGCAGAATGCGCCGCGCCTGCCGGTTGTGCGTCGCCTGGATGATCAGCGAACGATCGAGCTTGACGATGTCCGGCGCCAGTCGCCAAAGGCGCGCGAAATTCGAATGTCCGGAGCCGAAATCGTCGATCGCCACCAGACAGCCCAGATCGCGATAGTAATCGACGGCTTCGGCCAGGAGCGCCTCGTCGCGAATCGCATCCTCAAGAATTTCAACCACGAGACGATGCGCCGGGTATTCGTGGCGACGCAGCAACTCGGCGAAGAATGCGCCGTAGTTCTTGCCGTGCACGACGACTTCCGGGTTGATATTAAGAAACAGCCAGGTGTCGCTCTCCCTCATGGCCGCGTGGTTGTGCAGGTGAAGCGCCCGGCACAGACGATCGAGATGCGTGATCTCCGCCTCCGTGCCCGCTCTGGCAAAGACATCCAGCGGAGACACCGGCTCCTCTTGTGCCGTGCAGGCACGCAGCAAGGCTTCGTAGCCGACTGCGCGCCGATGGGTAATGCTGAATACCGGCTGAAAGGCACTGCTGAGCCGCAAGCCCTTGAATGTTCCCGTCGCTCCGGAGTCGCACGGCTGGATTGCTGCCTGCACCGCGTTCAGCGCGGAGTCGCTACTGCTACCGGATATTCTGGTCGGTGTAAGTTTGCGAAACATTGTTCTCAGGTGCGTTCCGGCACGCGTAACCTATCCATCTTGTCATTGGCGGCTGAAGATAGAGCAAATTGCATGCCAGTGCCCCGAGAACGTGCGCCAAGGCCGGGCTGGCATAAAACAAGGCAAAACGCGCCGGCGTGCACTGCGGGACCGGCGACAATGCGCACCAGAGTCGCGCACCCGCCATCTCAAGCGTGTGATTTTCGCACCAAGACAGGGCTAAACGACTTACAGTCCGCACGTTTCAGCAGATGATGAAGGCATGGCGCAGATCTGCTTGCC
>Ga0153916_10002752_pt1 | contig 12895 bp, 8 predicted proteins | sample Opewatmetagenome_FD_109642 | JGI IMG/M metagenome (GOLD analysis project Ga0153916, IMG submission 109642) | Freshwater wetland microbial communities from Ohio, USA - Open water 3 Core 3 Depth 4 metaG | ecosystem: Environmental > Aquatic > Freshwater > Wetlands | place: USA: Ohio, Lake Erie, Old...
GATCTACCGGCCGGCGCAGATCATCCGGCGGATCGAGCCGGTTCGAGGTCGCAGCGTGGTCCGCGTCCGCACCCGGCCGCATTTCCGATACGGCGCCGTGGCGCCGCAGAAGATGGCCGGCAGCAACAGCATCCGTTACATCGGGCCGGATTTCGTGCTGCGGCTGACCACCGACGCGCCCTTGGCCTACATCGCCGACGAGTCTGCGTTCGTGTTGCAGACACCGGTCACGATGATCCTCGGCGGCGACGAGGTGATCGCCGATTCGCTGCCGAGCCTGGCGCGCCATCATTATGAGGAGACGCTCGAATATTGGCAGGATTGGGCGCGCTTCCTCAACGTCCCCTTCGAATGGCAGGGCCCTGTTTTGCGCGCGGCCCTCGCGCTCAAGCTCTGCGCCTATGAGGAGACGGGCGCCGTCGTGGCGGCGCTCACCACCTCGATTCCCGAGGCGCCACATAGCAGTCGCAATTGGGACTACCGCTTCTGCTGGCTGCGCGACGCCTATTTCGTGGTGCGCGCCTTCAATCGTTTGGGCGCGACGCGGACCATGGAAGACTTCATCCGCTATATCGCCAACCTCCTGGCGATCGAGCCGACGCCTTCCCTGAAGCCGCTCTATCCGATCGTGCCCTCCAGCCCGGTCGAGGAAATCACGGTCTCGACCCTGGCCGGCTATCGCGGCATGGGGCCGGTCAGGGTCGGCAATGCGGCGGCGCTGCAAACGCAGAACGATTCCTATGGCAGCGTGATCATGGCCGCCGCCCAGATGTTCTTCGACGAGCGCCTGCCCAACCGCGGCGATGCCGCCCTGTTCGAGCGGCTCGAACAGGTGGGAACGGCAGCGGCGACACTAGGCCTCCAGCCCGATGCCGGACCTTGGGAATATCGCGGCCGTCAGGCCGTCCATAGCTATTCCGCCGTCACCAGTTGGGCCGGCTGCTATCACCTCTCTCAGATCGCGATCAGATTGGGCTTCGCCGACAAGGCGACCCATTGGCGGCGGACCGCCGACAGCCTCCGGATGCAGATCCTGGAACGCGCCTGGAGCCCGACGCTCAACTGCTTCGTCAGCGCCTTCGACGGCAACGAGATCGACGCCAGCCTGCTGCTCTGGCCCGAGCTCGGCTTCGTTGCGCCGAAGGATCCGCGCTTCCTCTCGACCTTCGACGTGATCGAGAAGCAGCTCCGGCGCGGCTCGCACATGATGCGCTATATCGCACCGGACGATTTTGGCGCGCCCGAGAGCGCCTTCACCGTTTGCAGCTTCTGGTATGTCAACGCGCTCGGCATGGTCGAGCGCAAGGAGGAAGCACGCGAAATCCTGGATACCCTGCTCGCCAGCCGCAATCAGTCGGGCTTTCTCTCAGAGGACATCGCGCCCGCCACCGGCGAGCTTTGGGGCAACATGCCGCAGACCTACTCGATGGTGGGGCTGATCGGCGCCTGCATGCGGCTCAGCAAGAGCTGGGAGGAGGGATTTTGGAACGGCTTGTAATCGTCTCCAATCGCGTCCCCTTGCCACGCCAGCGTGGTGCCCAAGCGGGCGGCCTCGCAGTCGCGCTGCGCGACGTCTTCGGCAAGGCCGAAGGCCTCTGGTTCGGCTGGAGCGGCGAAACGACCGATGCCACCAGCGGCGAGCTGCGTTTCACGCGATCCGGCCGCATGACCTTTGCGGTCATGGATCTCGGGCACAACGACTATGAGCGCTATTATAACGGCTTCGCCAATGCCTGCCTCTGGCCGCTGCTGCATTACCGCCTCGGGCTGCTCGATTTTCATCGCGAGGATTATCACGGCTATATGGCGGTCAACCGCGCGATGGCGGCGGCGCTCAAGCCGCTGCTGCGGCCTTGGGACCGGGTCTGGGTCCATGATTATCACCTGATCCCCTTGGGGCAGGAGCTGCGCAAGCTGGGCGTCAACAACCCGATCGGCTTCTTCCTGCATACGCCCTTCCCGCCAGCCGATCTGTTCGAAGCCCTGCCAGCACGTGACAGCCTGGGCGAAAGTTTCATGGGCTATGACTTGATCGGTCTGCAAACCGAACGGGACCGGCGCTGCTTCTTCGATTGCATCACGCGATATCTCGGCGGACGGGTTCACGCCGATGGGCAGTTCGAGGCCTTCGGGCGCAGCAGCCGTGCCGATGTGTTCGGCGTCGGGATCGATGCGCCGGCCTTCGCCAACCTCGCGGCGGAGGCCGAAACCGCGGAGGAGACCGTCCGCCTCAAGGAAAGCCTGGCGGGCCGGCAGCTCGCCATCGGCGTGGACCGGCTCGATTTCAGCAAGGGCCTGCCGAACCGCTTCCATGCCTATGGCCAGCTGCTCGAACGCTGGCCTGAACACAGATCCAAGATCACTTACCTTCAGATCGCGCCGCATTCGCGCGGTGAGATCGCGACCTATCGCACGCTGCGCCGCGAGCTCGAGCAGATCGCCGGCCGTATCAATGGCAAGCATGCCGAATTCGACTGGCAGCCTTTGCGCTATCTCAACCGGGCCCTGACGCGGCCGGTTCTGGCGGGCTTCTATCGTTTGAGCCGGATCGGGCTGGTCACGCCGCTGCGCGACGGCATGAATCTGGTCGCCAAGGAATATGTGGCGGCCCAACCGCCGCAAGATCCGGGCGTGCTGATCCTATCGCGCTTCGCGGGTGCGGCCGAGGCTTTGACCGCGGCGCTGCTGGTCAATCCCTTCGACGCCGATTCCATGGCCGATGCGATGCACACGGCCCTGATCATGCCGTTCGAGGAACGCCACGCGCGCTGGCAGGCCATGATGCAGCAGCTCAAGGCGGACGGCGCCGCCTGGTGGGCGGGCCGCTTCCTCGCGACCCTCGACATGGCCAGTCGGGGCGCGCACCCCTTATCCTCGACCGGCACCTAGAGCAGCATCAGCCGCATCACAATATTCAAGTCATCCCCGCGAAAGCGGGGACCCATCTTGATCCAACGCGTCGAGCTCAGGGTTGGGTCCCCGCTTTCGCGGGGATGACCGTCTAGCGTGGGGATCGACGCCAGGTTCGGGCCCCGCGCGGTCATTCAGCGGACCCTTATTCAACAAGCCTAAGTCATTGCAGCCAAGGTCGCTGGGCATTGTCGTTCACCGCCATGACCGCGAGTTTGCTGGCGTGGCGCGCCGGCAGGAAAAGATCGTTGTCCGCCATGTGCGCGGTGAGGATGCGCGAGGCCGAGAGCAAGGGGGCGATCCGGTTCGAGCCGGTGAGCGCGAAGGCGGCGGCGCGCGAAGCGTCATTGTCGGCCGCTTGCGCCGAGGCCAACAGCCCCAGGATCACCATTTCATCGCGCCCGACGCAGGGGCAGCAAGGATGATGGAAATGCAGCACGCGCTGCGCCTCGCCATGCAACGCCTCGACAAAGCGCGCAAACTCTTGGAGCGCGCGTTCGGATTCGTGACTCCCGAAGCGGCGCGTGAACTCGCGGTGGATATAGCCCTTGAGCGAGACCGGCGCGATCCAGCAGCGGAAGGCCCAGACCATCAGCCGCTCCGGCAGTTCCAGTTCCGACAATAGGGCGGGCCCGCCGCCGAATTCCTCGCTGCCTGCCGGTCCGTCTGCAATCGCGCTCATGCCGCTCGATTCCTCTCGATGTTGGCCTCGACAGCGGGAGGTTATTGCAATTGAAAATGATTTGCAATTGCATCTGTAATCGATTGTTGTGAATAGAAGTATTTTCAGCAACAGCAGAGACGCCGCCGAAAAATACCCTCAGTGGGCGCCGCCGGGTCGCTTGGCACGCGCGGTCGGTGCGGCGGTCAGCGGATCCTCCGGCCAGGGATGTTTGGGATAGCGCCCGCGCATCTCCGAGCGCACCGCCTTGTAGGAGCCGCGCCAAAAGCCCGGCAGGTCGCGCGTCACCTGGACCGGCCGACCCGCCGGCGATAGCAGCGCCAAGGTGATCGGCACGCGGCCCTCGGCGAGGCTCGGATGCTGCGCCAGGCCGAACAGCTCCTGCAGCTTGACCGAGAGCGTCGGCCCGCCATCGGCCGCGTAATCGATCGCCGCCTGACGACCGGTCGGCAGATCGAGATGGGTCGGCGCCGCGCGCTTCAGGCGGCGCTGCTGCTCGGGTGTGAGCATCGCGTCCAGCGCGTCGCTCAGATCCTGCGCGTCGATCTCGTTGAGGCTGCGCTTGCCGGCCAGAAAGGGCCCGAGCCAATCGCCGAGCTTCGCCAGCAAAGCCTCATCGCCGACATCGGGCCAAGCCTCCTTGCCTTCCGTGGCACGATCTTGCGCCTGCAGGAACGCCACACGCGCGCGCCATTGCCGATGCGTCTCGGTCCAGGGCAAGGCATCGAGCCCCAACTGGCGCAGACCTTCGAGCAAGGCGCGGGACATGGCTTCGGGCTCGGGCCGGTCGAGCCGCGCTTCGCCGAGAATGATCTGACCGAAGCGGCGCAGCCTTCGCGCCTTCACACCGCGCGTCGCCGGATCGAAGGCGATCTCCTCGCTCTCCTCGATATGAGCGGCAAAATCGCTCTCGATCTCGCTTTCCGAGATCGGTGCCGCGAGCAGGATCCGGGCCGACGCCGCCTCGCCGGCGATCTCCGCCACGGCCAGATAGGGTTCGCTCGCCAGCGAATCCGCAGGTTCGAGGCGACCGCCACGGCCATTGGCCAGGAGATATTCGCCGCGCTTGCCGGGCCGTGCCTGGGCTACGCGATCGGGATAGGCCAGCGCCAGCACCGCGCCAGTTCGGGAAAAGTTGGGGCGGGAAAGATCGCGCGGGCTCGCTTTGGCGCCGCGCGTTCCCTCCGGCTCCGCGAGACGCTGCCAGTTCTCCGCCAGGCGCCGCGCATCGCGCGCGCGGGTTCCGCGATCGGCGGCGAATTGCGAGAGGCGATGGCGCAGATCGCTGTCATTGCCGCCCAGCCCATGCTCAGTCAGCAGCAAGGCGATCTCGGCGCCCAGCGCGCCCTCGCCGCGCTCGGCCGCCGCCCGCACCATATGCGCCAGTCGCGGTGGCAAGGGTAGCCGAGCCAGAGCCCGGCCATGCGCGGTGATCCGACCCTGCCCGTCGAGCGCGTCGAGGCCGACGAGCAATTCGCGCGCCGCCGCGAAGCCGGCCTTGGGCGGCGGATCGAGCCAGGCCAGATCGCCGGGATCGGCCGCTCCCCACTCCGCCAGCACCAGGGCCAGCGAGGCCAGATCCGTCTCCAGAATCTCCGGCCGCGCGAAGGGCTCGAGCGCCCGGGTCTCGGCCTCGTCCCAGAGGCGATAGCAGACGCCGGGCTCGGTTCGCCCGGCGCGGCCGCGCCGCTGATCGGCCGAGGCGCGCGACACGCGCACCGTGGCGAGCTCGGTCATGCCCTTGGCCGGATCGTAGCGCGGCACGCGGGCGAGGCCTGAATCCACCACCACCCGCACGCCCTCGATGGTAAGGCTGGTCTCGGCGATCGAGGTGGCGAGCACGATCTTGCGTTTACCTTTGGGAGCGGGCGCGATGGCGAGATCCTGCTCGCCGCTCTCCATGGCGCCGAAAAGCGGCGCCAGAATCACGGCCGGGTCTTCGATGCGCTCCGCCAATGATCGTTCGACCCGCCGGATCTCGCGGGCACCCGGCAGGAAGACGAGGATGCTGCCGCTCTCGGTGCGCAGCGCCGTGAGCACGGCGTCGACGATTTGCGGCTCGATCGGCCGGCGCGGCTCGCGACCCAGATAATGCGTCGCGATCTCGAAGAGCCGCCCCTCGCTGCGGATCAGGGGCGCGTCGCCGCCATCGCTGCCGAGGAGCCGCGCGACCCGGGCGCCATCGAGCGTCGCCGACATCGCGATGAGCCGCAGATCCTGGCGCAGATGGCGCTGCGCATCGAGCGCCAGCGCCATGCCGAGATCGGCATCGAGGCTACGCTCATGGAACTCGTCGAACAGCACCGCCGCCACACCCTCGAGCCCCGGGTCGGCCAGGATGCGCCGCGCGAACAGACCCTCGGTCAGGAACTCGATCCGGGTGCGTGGGCCCACGGCGGATTGGAGCCGGACGCGAAACCCGACCGTGTCCCCGATCGCCTCGCCCCGCTCCTGCGCGATGCGACGAGCGGCAGCGCGCGCCGCCAGACGACGCGGCTCCAGCACCAGGATCTTGCGGCCCTCTACCCAAGGCTCGTCGAGCAGTGCCGGCGGCACGCGCGTGGTCTTGCCAGCGCCGGGCGGTGCGACCAGCACCGCATTCGGCGACCGAGCCAGCGTTTCCTTGAGTGCCGGCAGCGCCTCGTCGATCGGCAGCGCGATCATGCCGGTGATTTCATCCCAGGCGCCAAGCGGTGCAGTCGCTCCGCGGCAGGAGACTGCGGCGGCTCGAAATAGCGGCTCGGTGTCACCCCCAAACTACGCCGGAACATGGCGGTGAAGGCGCTGGGGCTCTCATAGCCGAGATCGAGGGCCACATTCGTGACCGCCTTGCCGGCGCCGAGCCGGGCCAGCGCCTCGATCAACCTCGCCTGCTGACGCCAGGCGCCGAAGCTCATGCCGGTCTCGCGCCGGAACAGCCGCGCCAAGGTGCGGCCGCTGGCGCCAGCACCGCGCGCCCACTCCGCGAGCGCGCGGCCATCTTCGGGATGGTTCAGCAGTGCCCCGCAGATCTTCGCCAGCCTCGGTTCGCTCGGCACCGGGAGATGGAGCGGCAAGGCGGGCAGAACGCGAATCTCATCGAGGATCAGCGCGATCAACCGCCCTTCCGCACCCTCGGTGTCGTAGAGCAAGGGCAGTTCCATCGCGCGCAGGATTAGCTCGCGCAGCAAGGGCGGGACCGACACCACGCAGCATCGGGCGGGCAGCGAAGCCGCCGCCGTGGGCTCGACATAGAGCGTGCGCATCGACACCGCGCTCGACATGCGGATCGAATGATCGGTCGCAGGCGGGACCCAGACCGCGCGATGAGGCGGCACGACCCAGGATCCTTCCGGCGTCGTCACCGTCATCACGCCCGAGACTGCATAGAGGAGTTGCGCGCGGCGATGACGATGCTGCTTCAGCACCGCGCCGGCCCGATAGGAGTCTGCCCAGGCAATGACGTCGCGCGGCGTGTCGTCCAGAAGATCCGGATCCGCCACCGCCGGCCGCTTTGTCCGTTTCTCGATAGTGACTGACATCATAGCGAAAGTAAGACATCGCCGGCGCCGCTACAATCCCCTCCCGTCGCCACCTGACGCGCCTTTCTGGCCTCGCCTTGGAGTCACGAACCTCATGCGCCGCCTCGATCCGACGATCGGCTTCATCAATCTGGGCCATGTGCTGGTCCATCTCTTCATGCTGATCTTCCCGACCGCGGTCCTGGCGCTGGAGCGGGATTGGAACACGCCCTATAGCCAATTGCTGGGCCTCTCGCTCGGCGGCTTGATCGCCTATGGCGGCGGCTCGCTGCCGGCCGGCTGGCTCGGCGACCGCTGGAGCCGGCGCGGCATGATGGCGATCTTCTTCTTCGGCACCGGCCTTGCCGCCATCGCGACCGGCTTCGCGCAAACACCCGCCGGTATCTTCATCGGCCTGACCGCGATCGGCCTGTTCGCGGCGATCTATCATCCGGTCGGGATCGCCATGCTGGTCCGCAACCAGGCCAAGGTCGGACGCACGCTCGGCGTCAATGGCGTGTTCGGCAATTTCGGCATCGCGAGCGCGGCGCTCGTCACCGGTGCGCTCTGCGATTGGATCGGCTGGCGCGTGGCCTTCATCCTGCCCGGGGCGATCGCCGTCCTCGCTGGCCTCTTCTTCCTGCTGACGGTCCGTCCGACGGAAGAAGCCGCCGTGACCGAGAGCCGTCCGGCCGGCAGTCTGCCGCGCAGCCTGCTGGTCCGCGTCGGTCTGGTGCTGTTCGTGGCCACCATCTGCGACAGCGTCATCTTCAACGCGACCACCATCGCCATGCCGAAGGTCTTCGCCGAGCATCTGGCGACTTTCACACACTCGACGATGGGAATCGGCGCGCTCCTTTCCGTCGTCTATGTGGTGGCGGCGATGGCCCAGCTCTTGGTTGGGCAATTGATCGACAAACGCGGCGTGGGTCGCGTTTTCCTCCCCGTCGCGGCCTTGCAGCTGCCGTTGCTGATCGCCGCCAGTTTCAGCCCCGGCCTCGGGATCGTCCCGATCGCCGTCGCGCTGATGTTCTCGGTGTTCGGTCTCATCCCGATTCTGGATGCGATGGTGGCGGTCATTGTCGATGAGCGCTGGCGCGCCCGCGTCTATGCCATGAGCTATGTTCTCTCCTTCGGCGCCAGCCCTCTGGCCGTGCCTCTGATCGCGCATACCCATGATGCGGCCGGGGGATTTTCGATTCTGTTCCTGGCGCTTGCCGTGATCGGCATGGGAACCGTGGCTTCAGCCCTGTTTTTGCCGCAAAGGGCGCTGGTCCGGGCCTGAGCGCTACGCCCTTTTCACTGTCATCCTCGGACCGGCCGTAAGGCCGGATCCGGGGATCCAGTCCCGCCGCCCCTGGATCGCCGGATCAAGTCCGGCGATGACAGAAGGGAGAAGGGCGGGGGAGGAGATGACGCGAGATTCTTCGCTGATCTGGCGTCGAGGCGCCCGATCCGCCATCCTGCCTCCCATGGATGGCAGCCATATGAAATCGGCTCGTCTGGGCGACGGACATCGTTCTATTCTCGCGATGGGACATTCGTTTCGCGCGCCTTCCCGCCATTGTCCCGCCGCTTCCCCGCCGATCCCTTCCGATCTGAAATCCGGTTCATGACCCGCGTCCGGCCTTCCTCGCCCATGACCACGCCGCTGATCGTCGCTTGCGCGCTGTTCATGGAGAATCTCGATTCGACGGTGGTCTCGACCGCATTGCCGACCATCGCCAAGGCCTTCAACGAGAATCCGGTCCACCTCAATCTCGCCATCACCTCCTATCTGCTGAGCTTGGCGGTTTTCATCCCTATCAGCGGCTGGGTCGCCGATCGCTATGGTGCGCGCCATGTCTTCCGCATCGCCATCGTCATCTTCACGCTGGCCTCGATCCTCTGCGGTCTCAGCAACTCGCTGGCCGAGTTTGTGGCCGCCCGCATCCTGCAGGGTATCGGCGGCGCCATGATGGTGCCGGTCGGCAGGCTCGTGGTGCTGCGCGCTGTCGCCAAGACCGAACTGGTGAGCGCCATGGCCTATCTGACCGTTCCCGCGCTGGTGGGACCGGTCATCGGACCGCCGGTCGGCGGCTTCATCGTCACCTATTTCTCCTGGCGTTGGATCTTCTGGTTGAACCTGCCCATTGGCCTGTTGGGAATCCTGCTGGCCACGCTTTTCATCGCCGATGCGCGCGAACCGAAAACGCCGCCACTCGACTGGCTCGGCTTCATCCTCAGCGGCGTCGGCCTGTCGGGGCTGGTCTTCGCCTTCGAAACCATGGGCCGTGGCATCTTGCCGAGCTGGATCGTCATGGTGATGCTGATCGCGGGCCTCGTCACCATCACGCTCTATGTCCGCCACGCCCATCGCGTCGCGCACCCCGTCATCGACCTGACCTTGCTGCGGATCCCGACCTTCCGGACCAACATCTGGGGTGGCCTGCTCTTTCGCATCGGCATCGGCGCCCTGCCTTTCCTGATGCCGTTGATGCTGCAATTGGGTTTCGGCTTGTCGGCGCTCCATTCCGGCATGTTGACCTTCGCGGCGGCGGCCGGCGCGCTCTTCATGAAGATAACGGCCGGTCCGATCCTGCGTCGTTTCGGCTTCAAATCGGTCCTGATCGCCAACGCCTTCCTCAGCGCCGCTTTCCTCGCCAGCTATGCCTTCTTTCAACCGGCCACGCCCGGCTGGGTGATCCTGGTGTTGTTGCTGGCGGGCGGCTTCTTCCGTTCGCTGCAATTCACCGCGCTCAATACGATCGCCTATGCCGACATGCCGGCGGAGAAGATGAGCCTCGCCACCAGCTTCGCCAGCATGGCGCAGCAGCTCTCGATGAGTGTGGGCGTCGGCGTGGGCGCCTTGGCGCTCCATATCTCCGTCTCGATGCATCAAGGCCATCTCACCGCCGGAGATTTCGCCTTCGCCTTCTATGTCATCGCGGTCTGCTCCGCGGCCTCGGCCTTCACCTTCCTGGGGCTCCCCGCCAATGCCGGCGACGAGGTCAGCGGCCATACCCGCCCGCGCGCACCCCGGCCGGCCCTGGCACCCAAGGATTCCTGAGCAATACCAAGGCGAAACCGGGGCAGGGCTTGTGTTGGGAGCCTCTCCTCTCCGACAATCGCTCCCGCCCCGGCGCTCTTCGCGGCCGGCCATGACGTCAATGCGCAAACATAGTCGAACCATGCCCGCCAACCGCAACCTCTTCGCCATCCTCGCCCGCAACTTTCCGAAGGATCCGGCGGCGCCGCTTCTCGAGACCGCCGACGGCACGGTCCACAGCTATGGCGAGGTGCTGGAGCGCAGCGCCCGCATCGGCCGCGCGCTCATCGCCGCCGGCTCCAAGCCCGGTGAACGCGTCATGGTCCAGGTCGAGAAGACGCCCGAGGCCGTGGCCCTCTATCTCGCGGCCTTGCGCATCGGCGCGATCTATCTGCCGCTCAATACCGGCTATCGGCGCGACGAGGTCGAATATTTCCTGGCCGATGCGGCGCCCAAGGTCGTGGTGGTGACGCCGGGTTCGCCGCTCGCCGACGAATCGCTGGTGAAGGATTATGGCGCGCGGATGCTGACGCTCGACGCGGAAGGCCGGGGCAGCCTGATCGAGGCCGCGGCGCGCCAGCCGGCCGAGCTCGATAGCCTCGCCTGCGGCGACAACACGATCGCGGCGATCCTCTATACCAGCGGCACCACCGGCAAGCCCAAGGGCGCCATGCTGAGCCATGGCAACCTCTCCTCGAACGCCGCGGCCCTGCACGAGATCTGGCGCTTCGATCCGCGCGACCGGTTGCTGCACGCCCTCCCGATCTTCCATACCCACGGCCTCTTCGTCGCGCTCAACACCACGCTCCTGAACGGCACCAGCATGATCTTCCTGCCGCGCTTCGATGCGGCCGAGATCGTCCGGCTCCTGCCGCGCGCCACCCTCATGATGGGCGTGCCGACCTTCTATACGCGACTGCTCGCCACGCCCGAATTCGGCCGCGACTGTTGCCACCATATGCGGCTGTTCATCTCGGGATCGGCACCGCTGACGGTCGAGACCTTCAACGCCTTCAAGGAACGGACCGGCCACACCATCCTCGAACGCTATGGCATGACCGAAGCCAACATGATCACCTCCAACCCTTACTTGCGCGAGCGCGTCGCCGGCAGCGTCGGCTTCCCCTTGCCCGGCGTGGAGTTGCGCATCGCCGACGACCATGGCAAGGCGCTGAAGCCGGGCGAGGTCGGCGGCATCGAGGTCAAGGGCCCCAACATCTTCAAGGGCTATTGGCGCAACCCGGAGAAGACCAAATCCGAGTTCCGCGCCGACGGGTTTTTCATCACCGGCGATGTCGGCCGCATCGACGAGCGCGGCTATGTCCATATCGTCGGCCGCTCGAAGGATCTGATTATCTCGGGCGGCTTCAACGTCTATCCCAAAGAAGTCGAGACCGTGATCGACGCGCTGCCGGGCATCGCCGAATCGGCGGTGATCGGCGTGCCCCATGCGGATTTCGGCGAGGCCGTGGTGGCAGTCGTGGTCGGCAAGCCTAAATCTTCGCTCGCGGAAGCGCCGATCATCGAGGCGACGCGGAAGCATCTGGCGGCCTACAAAGCGCCCAAGGCCGTGTTCCTGGTCGAGCAATTGCCACGCAACACCATGGGTAAGATCGAGAAGGCCAAGCTGCGCGAGACCTACAAGGCGACCTTCGCCGGCGCAGGCCGGAGCGGCTGATCGGTGCCATCATTTTGCCCCGAAAACCGGGGTAGAGAACGGGTCGCGCCCCGCTATCCTGGCGCCAAGGCCTTCGCCGACGGGCCTTCGACAGCAGTCGGCAACGAGGAGCGATCACCATGGCGGCACCTCTGATCGGCGGCATTCTCGACCAGATCATCGAAGCTGGCCGTCGGCTCTTGTCGCAGCAAAGCAGCTCGGTCTCCCCGAGCGTCGAGCTCGAGGCGCTCTGCGCCCGCGTGCTGGCGCGGCGAGGCGAGGCGACCGCGCTCGCCTCCGCGAGCGAACTGGCGGCGCGGCTCGAGCATCTGACGCCGGCCGAGGAGGCGAAGTTCTTCCAGACGCTGGCGGAGCGTTTCGGTGCCGATCGCGAGAAGGTTCTGGCCGCGGCCGAGGCCTACCGCAAAGAGGGCAGCCCGGCCCATCTCCGCAGTCTCGGCGAAGCGGTCGAAGCGCCGCGTCAGGAGCTGCTGCGGCGCCTCAACATGGCGCCCGGCGGCACGCGCGTCATCGTCCATCTGCGCGAGCGCCTGCTCGGGCATCTGGCCGAGGAACCGGGCTTGCGCGCCGTCGATGCAGATTTCCAGCACCTGTTGGGCTCCTGGTTCAATCGCGGCTTCCTCCGTCTCGAGCGGATCGATTGGAATTCGCCGGCCTCGCTCCTGGAAAAGATCAAGCGGTACGAAGCGGTCCATGAGATTGCGAACTGGTCGGATCTGCGCCGCCGGCTGGGGTCCGACCGACGCTGCTTCGCCTTCTTCCACCCGGCGCTCGAGGATGAGCCGCTGATCTTCATCGAGGTGGCGCTCGGCCGCGAGCTCGCCTCCTCGATTCAGCCGATCATAGATCCGAAGGCGGTGCCGCTCGACCCGGCCAAGGCCACCCATGCGATCTTCTTCTCGATCAACAATTCGGTGACGGGCCTGCGCGGCATCTCCTTCGGCAATTTCCTGATCAAGCAGGTGGTGGTCGAGCTGCAGCGCGAACTGCCGCAACTCAAGACCTTCGCGACCTTGTCGCCGATCCCATCTTTCCGGCACTGGCTGGGTTCGGCGCTGGCGAGCCCGACGGAACTTGACCTCGATCCCGCCGACCGC
>Ga0153916_10002753_pt1 | contig 12894 bp, 7 predicted proteins | sample Opewatmetagenome_FD_109642 | JGI IMG/M metagenome (GOLD analysis project Ga0153916, IMG submission 109642) | Freshwater wetland microbial communities from Ohio, USA - Open water 3 Core 3 Depth 4 metaG | ecosystem: Environmental > Aquatic > Freshwater > Wetlands | place: USA: Ohio, Lake Erie, Old...
ATACGGCGCCGTCAGCTTTCTGACATGCTCCTGCAATTCCTCCACAAGATCATCACCCGGCGAATAACTTTTGGTTAACACTACTGTTGCCTTGACTATCTGCCCCCGAATCTCGTCGGGTACTGCGGTTATGGCGCATTCCATTACCGCCGGATGTTCCAGCAGGGCGCTCTCGACCTCAAAGGGCCCGATCCGGTACCCAGAACTTTTGATTACGTCGTCGGATCTCCCCACAAACCAATAATAGCCATCTTCATCCCGCCATGCCATGTCCCCGGTATAATAGATCCCGTCGTGCCAGACCTTGCCAGTCAACTGCGGATCTCTATAGTATCCATCGAACATCCCTACAGGTTTATTCCTGTCGGTTCTGATGACAATCTGGCCCTCCTCGCCAACCTCGCAGGATTTTTTACCTTCAGTAATAACATCGATATCGTATCCGGGAGAAGGTTTACCCATCGAACCCGGTTTCGGCGTCATCCAGGGATAGGTGGCAATTGCCACGGTACATTCCGTCTGGCCATAACCTTCCATCAGCTTGATTCCCGTAAACTTGAGGAACTGGTTATATATCTCCGGATTCAAGGGTTCTCCGGCTATGACGCAATACTTGAGTTGCGACAGATCGTATTTGGAAAAATCCTCTTTTATGAGGAACCTGTAGATGGTGGGAGGAGCGCAGAATGTGGTTACACCAAAACGGGAGATGGTTTCAAGCAGGCCTCCAGGAGAGAATTTCTCATAATCGTAGACGAACACCACTGACCCGCCGATCCACTGGCCGTATATCTTGCCCCAGACCGCCTTTGCCCATCCGGTATCTGCTACGGTGAAATGAACTCCGCCATCCATAACATTCTGCCAGAAATTTGCCGTCAGGATATGCCCAAGGGGATAAACGAAATCGTGCTGCACCATTTTCGGCATGCCGGTGGTTCCGGAAGTAAAATAAATCAGCGATATATCTTCGTTTAGCGTCTTTTCCTTACCTGCAGGCCTGACAAAGTTTTCCGAAGCATTTTCCAACCCGCCGTTGAAGTCCAACCAGCCAGCCCTCTCACCGCCCACAACTACCTTATATTTCAGGGTCGGGGATTTTTCCTGGGCCTCATCTACATGGAGCAGCACCTCCTCGTCGTCAATGGCTACAACCATCTTTATGTCGGCAGCATTGCTTCGGTACACAATATCCTTGGAAGTCAATAAATGGGTTGCGGGTATGCAGATAGCTCCCAATTTGTGCAACGCCAGGAGACAAAACCAGAATTCATAGCGCCTCTTCAGAATCAGCATTACCGGGTCGCCTTTTTTGATTCCCGCAGACCGGAAAAAGGACGCCGCCTTGTCACTGTAATACTTCACCTGGCCAAAGGTAAACCTGGCTTCATTCCCTTTGTCATCGCACCAGATCAGGGCAACTTTATCCGGGCTGTTCAAAGCCAGCTCATCAGCCACATCATAGGCAAAGTTGAAATTTTGCGGAATATTTATTAAAAAGTTCCGCATGAAATCTTCATAAGAGTCGTACTGTGTGCGGGAAACAAACCTGTCCAACATAACATGCACCTCGCTTATTAAGAGCTGGTTCGTAAATAAGTTTCGCGAGAGATCGCGCCCGGATTTTGGTCAGGATTGGCTGGTCCGATTGAGCAAAACTGCAGGCGTAGCAGTGCTACACCGAGGTTTTTGCGATTGAGGAGCGGACTAAGATGACCATAAGACGGGATGCGAGCCTGCAAAGTTATTACTAACAAGCTCTGGATTCTTTTCAGAGAATAACGGCCAGGAACCGGGCCGGTTTGCCGTTCATTGCTTGCATTCCATGTTTGACACTCGAATCAAAAAACAGCGAATCGCCTTCATTGAGAATAAGCTCATGGTCGTTGATAACTATTTTCAGAGTACCTTCAAGCACAAAGTTGAATTCCTGCCCGGGGTGACTGTTGAAGCTGGCCGGCTCACCAGCGGCCACGGGTTCGACTGTCACAAGAAAAGGTTCGGCCTTTTTGTGGATAAAATTATAGGCAAGGCTCTGGTATTTGTACTGTTTCCTTCTTTCGACACTGACCCCCTTCCCCTTCCTGGTCAGCGCATACGTATGCAGCTTCGGGCTTTCACCAGTCAATAAATCAGTCAATTCGACATTAAACCTGTGAGCAACCTCATAAAGAAAGCTTACCGGGATGTCGGCTGCCCCACTCTCATATTCCAGGTACTTTTCACGGGGAATGTTGAATTCGTGGGCCAGCGTCTCGGGAGAAATGCCGGCAATCTCCCGCAGCTCCTTTACCCGGGAAGCGATATTTTTGATTTTTTCAGGCATACTGAATACCTCCTAAAATATTTTCCTAGAACTTGTATTTCAGACTTGCAGCCAGCAGATGAATATCTGTTGAATATTTACCGTTTGCTGCACTGCCAAATGGGTCACTGATTCCATTATTCTTGATCCTGTCTTGCTGCAATTGATAGGCATACGCCAGGTCAAGGCTTAACTTTTTCAAGTTCAGGCCTGTCCCGACGCAAAAGAGGTGGGTATCGGAATCGGGTATAGCAGGTTCGAAAGTCGAGTCAGGCACCGGATTCTGTCCATACAGGTAGCCGCCTCGCAAAGTAACCATGTCATTAAGCATATACTGCGCTCCCAGATTAAACGTAAACGTGTCTTTCCAGTTTCTGGTTTGCGTTGATGAATTGCCGTTATCAAGATCTACTTTTAGCTGCTGGAATGATGACCAGCCTTCCCATCTCATGCCGACCTCCAAAGTCACAGGATCGATTCCCCGGTAGGAAAGCCCGGCATAAACCTGTTGTGGAAGGGTAATCTGCGTTCTCGCTCCCGAATTCTGCAATAAACTCCTGATAGGCCCTGGAACTCCGTTAGGGATATCAAAGGTAACACTCCCAGTCGGATCAACTTTAATTTCGCTACGGTATGCAACGCCCAAGGCAATGTCTTTACTCAGATCAGCTGCCACCCCCACGTTAAAACCTATCCCGGTTCCATCGCCCTTGAACTTCTGCCCGGCATCGGGAATAGTTCCGGGTGGAACACCTGCAATACCCGAAAGATTTATTTTGTTCTCAAGGGTCGCATCGAGGATAAGTATATCCACTCCTGCCGCCAAGGAAACGCCAGGGAATATCTGGCAAGAAATCGTGGGGTTAATATTGTAGGTAGCCATCTCAGAATTGGTTGCTAAATATTTTCCTTCCCAGGTATCACCCCAGTCATTACCTAATCCGAAAGGATTGAAAACACCAAGACCGGCACTGACCTTTTCGCTAATCTTATGGGTGATATAGAAAGTACTGGGAAAGAAGACATCATCCTGTGTATCGAAAGTGTTCCCGGACGAAGCGCTGTTGAATTCCCTGCGGGGAAATAGAAGAGTCGTTCCCAGTTCCACCTGGGTTCCGTCAAGCTTGTTCATCAGGGCTGGATTGAAAAAGATCGTAGAGGGACTATCCGTGTGGGCAACCACAGCTGCCCCCTGCCCTAATGATGATGCGCTCTGGGTAAAAATTCCGAAACCCGAGCCATAAGCATTCTGCATTGCATATGAGATAAAAAGAAAAGATAAAATTGCCGAAAATCTTTTCCGGAATTTTTTTTGGCACATTGCTGTCCCCCTTAAAACTTGTATTAAATCAAATTTCTAATGAATTGCCCTTTGTTGCGTATATAATCAGATGTAACAGGCTGATGTCAACCAAAAGCTTTTCGTGAGAAGTCACTTGTTTTAAATGAAAACCATAGGAAGAATTCTAGCCTTGTAATAACGGGAACCTTGACTTACACTCAAATGATTCGAAAAATTCCAATAGATAAGGTTATGAATACAATGAAAAAATTGCTGTTAATAAACCCGGTTGGTCGTAAGAGCGGATTTCTTCTAAGCAAATTCTCCACTTTCCCCCCGCTAAGCCTTGCCTACATAGCAGCAGTTACGCCGTTAAACTGGGAAGTAAAAATTTTAGATGAAAATTTTGACAAATTTGAATTTGAAGAAGCGGACCTGGTGGGGCTCACGGCTTTCACCAGCAACATTACCCGTGCCTATGAAATAGCGCAAATATACCGCCAGAAAAAAATAAAGGTTGTAATGGGTGGTATCCATGTGTCGATGCTTCCTGATGAAGGTTTGACCTACGTCGATACTGTTGTAGTGGGTGAGGCTGAAGGTATCTGGGATAAATTAATTGAAGATTTTGAGAATGACTGCTTGGCAACAAAATATATAGGCCCCCAGATTGACTTGTCCAGATATGGGATCACTCCACGACGTGATTTACTTCATCCAGACTATCTCTGGCAATCTGTCCAGACCTCTCGTGGGTGTCCATTTGACTGCTATTTCTGCTCTGTCTCCAAACATATGGGCAGAGCTTACCGGCAGCGTTGTACTGAAAGTGTACTGAATGAACTGGAATCAATAAGAAGTAAATACATAACTTTTGTAGATGACAATCTGATTGGCTATAGTCAGGAAAGTAGCAGCAGGGCATTAGAATTGTTTGAAGGAATGATTCAGCGTGGAATGCGCAAGAAATGGTGGATGCAGACTTCAATCAACGCAGTCGAAGATGAGCGCGTCATCAAATTGGCAGCCAAGGCTGGATGTATGTTTGTGTTTATCGGTTTTGAGACGATTCGAGCTGAAATGCTAAAAGATATGAAGAAAGGGATTAACTTAAGTATCGGAATAAAAAATTATAAAAAAGTTATAGATACATTTCATAAATACGGCATTGCGGTATTGGGAGCATTTATTATCGGAAATGATAATGAATCTTTTGAATACTACGAGGAATTGGCTGAGTTTCTTGTGGACTCCGGCGTTGATATTGTTCAAATCAGCATGCTCACTCCGATTCCAGGCACTCAATTGATGCAACAACTACAATTGGATGAACGTTTGCTATATTTTGACTTCCCAAAAGACTGGGATAAATATCGTTTTTCATATATGGTACATAAACCGGTAGGGGTAACAGAGGATACTGTTTACAAGGGCAATAATTATATTAAGAAAAAAATATATTCCTTTCCTATTTATCAATATCGACTATTAAAATCATTTATGAAACTTAAAAACCTGACTAATCTATACACTGTCTTCAAAATGAACCAAGCACTTAAAAAAAGTTGGCTAAATTCACATTACCGCCAAAAATATTAATCTATTCCTAAATTTAATAATTGATTTATAAAAAGAGGTTTAGTAATGCTGAGAATCAAATATTTAATGGAAAGCGACGATGAGATCTTTCGCCTTGAATTGAAGACAGATAGTAAGAATGTTGCAAAGCAAGCTCTCTGGGCCGGTTTAAAACCGGGGATGCGGGTGGCGGACATAGGCTGCGGCGCAGGGAAAACAACTGCAATTCTACATAGATTGATCCAACCGTGCGGATCCGCAGTCGGTATAGATGGATCAAAACAAAGGATTAAACATGCCGAAGATCAATATGGCGGCACGGGCATTGAATTTGCGTGCAGAGATATTCTTCAACCCCTTGACGATCTGGCTATGTTTGACTTTATTTGGGTACGCTTTTTTCTCGAATACTATAGGACAGAAAGTTTCGAAATTGTTAAGAACATAACCAACATTCTGAAACCGGGCGGCATCTTATGCCTGGTTGATTTGGACTACAATTGTCTAAGCCATTACGGCCTTTCTCAAAGGCTTGAAAACACTCTTTTGTCTGCAATGAAAGTTCTGCAGGAAAAAGCGAATTTTGACCCCTATATGGGAAGGAAATTGTATTCCTTTCTCTATGACCTTGGCTATCAGGAAATCAAAGTGGATGTCGGAGCCCATCACCTGATCTACGGAGAGTTGCACGATACCGACGCATTCAACTGGCTAAAGAAGGTCGAGGTCGTCTCGGGAAAGATAAGCTACAGTTTTGAAGAATATGCTGGCGGATACCATGAATTCCTTGATGAATTCAGAAAGTTTTTTACCGACCACAGGAGATTTACCTACTCACCCATTATTTCCTGTCGCGGGAGTAAGCCCGTTGCATAGGCGCCTGCCAAAAGACCGACGCGCGCATCAGGGGTTTCAATTGAGCGCAATCTTGTCATCTGGATAACACATATTTTCGTCCCAGCGGGAAACGATAAAAGTATTAATGATATCTCTTGCGGGATTGATTTCCAGAAATTCTACCCCGAACCCTGGGGGCAATAACGATTTTTTCTTTTCCCTTGCGTTGTTTACCCAGGCAACCCGTCCTTTTGCATATATCACCCCTGAATAACTATCCGGGAGCAAAAAGGAAAGCTCGATAGCGCTCCCTTCATTTACCTCTTTTTCAACGGCCACATACATACCGTTCACACTGATGTCCGTACTATTGGCACAGACATCCTTTTCATTTATTTGCAAAGAAACCGGGATGCAACAGGGCACCCTTTTTTTCCGCAAATCCGTGTGGAGTATAGTCAGAGAAGACTCCTCAAGAAGGGGCGCCTTTGCTTTGATGTAGTATCTGATCAATGCTGTAATTATCTTTTTCTCAAAGTGCGTGCCGCTCTTCTGCTCCAATAAAGTAAAAGCCTGTTTAAGCGGCATCGGATCCCTGTAGTGACGCTTTGATGTTATTGCTTCAAAAAAATCGGCGACTGCCAGGATCTTGGCGCCCAACGGAATATCTTTGCCTTTTATTCCCTTGGGGTAACCGCTTCCATCAATTTTCTCATGATGACTGCCGGCAATTTCCGGAACCTCGCGATAAATACCTTCAAAGTTTATCTGTTCAAGGATTTCTCTGGTTCTTGCCGCATGTGATTTTACGTTTTCAAACTCTTCATCCGTCAACCTTCCATCTTTTTTCAGGATTGCATCCGGAACACCTATTTTGCCGTAATCATGGAGTAACGACGCTACCCTGATCATTTCACAATAATCTTTCGGCAACCCCAACTCATTGCATATTCCTAAAGAGTACTCGGTGACTTTTTCAGAATGTCCGGCTGTCAGATTATCTCTCGCATCGATACTTGCAGCCATGACCTGTAAGATGGAGCTGAATTGCTTAACGCGGGCTTCAATAAGATTGGCGTTATAGATACTTATTCCTATGACCGGAGCAATTCCCATCAGTAAACTCATATCGCTCTCAATTAAAGGCCTCTTTGTCTCCAGATTGTCTACAGCCAGAATCCCCAGCGACTCTCCTTCACAAATTATGGGACATACAATAAAAGATTGTGCACCCAGTTTTTTTGCAAACGACAAACTGTGTGAGGAAAGGCTGGACTCAATTTCGTTGAAATCATTTATCAAAAATGTTCTTTGTTCACGGAAGGAAATTACAAAAACGCCTTTTGACTCAGGCCTGTCCAGATGGAATACCGTTTTATGTAAAAGTTTAGATTGTTCATCCGTATAACCAAAACCATTGCGGATAATCAGCCTGGTCTTTTCCGGATTTGCCAGAAGTATCAGGCCACGGTCATAATCCAGGCGATTTTCCAAAATCCGAATTACATTTTCCAGAATATCGTCAATGTCAGTCTGCTTGCTGATGGCTTGCCCTATTTCATTAGTCAAACGTGCATTGTTATAATTTATGTTAATTTGCTCAACAAGAGCATCAGTTGAATCTTTTAGATTTTCAAGTGTTGTTTTTAATTCCTTTTTTTCCAGATAATTTGAAACAACGCTCAACATAATAATAATAATTCCGGAAACCGGCAAAAATATTGTAAGAGTAACAAATGAGCTGAAAACACTTAAAACTATTGCAGTCAGCAGAATAAATAATGCTGCAAGGTTTCTTATTCTCATCCATATTGATGAAACTGTTTTTTCCCATGTAATAATATAACGACAGACTTTACCTCCTTTAAACATACATTCCGGATGTTTAATATCTGGTAATTTATGATTAAATAAAGTGATAATTGTTTCAAAAAACCCGATCCTGTTTTCACATTGAAATGGCTTCTCGGTAACTCCTTCATTAGGCTTGACGGTAATCTCAACTTTATTGGACGAAATCTTTTTAGATTCGTAGACGGATGACCGGGTAATATTAGTCGCCGACTTCCTGACCATTTTAAAAGCATTTGCGGGGCTAATAAATCCCAGAACATATTGCCGCATAACACCCAGTGCATCAGGTGAAGCCGCATAACGTCCTGCTTCACGCGCAATATTTTCATTTCCGGTAATTTTTACGAGATTTTCGTAAAAGAGATCTACCTGTTCCTGGGTAAACCAGTGCGCTTGATCAGCTACCTCATAAGGTTTCATTTTTGCGTAACTTAACAATTCGATTATATTGACGTAGCTGTACTTGCTTTTGATAAGTTTTATGTAAGTATCAATTATCCTACTGTTATACAACTGTTTATTATCTTTCATAATTTAGTCTTTTCATATTTATCATTGGTTATGACGCAATAATTTGTCGCTAAAGCTAAACCAACTGTCAAGATATTGTAGATTCAAAACAAAATAAGTATATATCTTTTCGTATATTATTGCTTTCTTATCAGCATAACTTCTTGGATAGATCATTACTGACATCCGATTTCCTTCATATTTTACAGATATCAAAGACAATGTTAAATACAGAGTCTCTTTAGGAATATTTTCCTGATCCAGCACAAATACTGTTACACTATTAGTCAGTTCGGACATGTTTAAACCGATGTCTGATACATTTATTAAAATAACAGCTTTAAGGCTGCCTTCTTTTTTAAGTGCTAATAGTTGTTTTTCCTTTTTAAAACCAAGACTTTGATATTCCTTACTCAGAGTGTCCTGGCCAATCATGCCTGGTTCCAGGTCCTGGGCATGAAGCATGAGACCTCCCGAGGTATATTCATAAAAATTTTCAAGTTCGTAGAGATCTTCGAGCCTGGCTTTTTCCAGTGACCACGGTCCTGATGAGTCCCATTGACACGAACTCCGCTCAAAATGAAAATAAGCAAGATCATCAATGGAGCAACCTTTAGGTTTACCTAAAAATTTTGCAAACCCGCTAAAGACTCTATTGGGAAATTTATTTTCGGGTCTATAGAAACAGCTGACAAAATTCATATGGGCTGAAAACAGGGAATGGGAATCATTTATCGAGCGACTAAGTTGATCCAACACAACCAACCCTGCTCTATTCGAATTGTTTTTCCTGGCGGCGTGATGTTGTATAAGCCATGTGTTTTCAAAAAAACGAAACATGGCCATATGAGCATAAATTATTCCTTTATCCTGAAACACAAAGTGCCTTGCAATATTGGGATTTTGGGTATAAAGCCTTTCATACGTCTCTCTGAATTTTTCTTTGTTTACCTGGATATAGGAATATTTTTTTGGATAGACAAAACCTGTTTCAAAGAAGAATTCCCAGAGATCATCCAGATCAATTTTATTGCAAATATAGGAATTCCGATTGTCTGCCTGATAGAGAATTGATAATAGTTTGACATGATCCTGAAGGTTCATGTCAAGTATGGCCAAACCGCATCTCACTTTACTTTTGCCGCATGCGCTGCTGTGAATATTTTTATATACAACTTGAGCTCTACATATAATATTTAAAATGTTTGCGAAATTTATCGACAATTCGGGAATAATTTTGCCAGGAAGAAGTACTGAATTGATCTCATCATCTTCCACGGAAAAGCCGGAACCCGACAAATCAACAATTTTCAGGTTAACCGGATTTTTACTGAATGGGTCAGTAAAAATAATATTTGGCGAAGGAACGAGTTTATGCCTGGTACTCCGATATTCCTTGGGTTTGAACCTGCGTATCTGGATCTGGGGTGGCCTTATAACATAAGTCCTGGTATGTTGGCCGCAATTTTGCCGGAGAATCTCACACTCGCCCGTATAAAGAATCTCCTCGCCTTTTTTTATAATAACGGTAACCGGTGATTCAGGATTTATCCATAGGAATGTTTGTGGGGGAGTTCGCGAAACCTCGATCCGGAAGGAGACAGCACTGAAGTCCACAAGTGAACCATGAAAACAAGTGCCGTTTTGTATTAATTGAGCATGAATACCATCACAATAATGCCTTTTTGCTCTCCGTGAACTTATTTCATGACAAACATCAGGAAGGCGGAAACGTAATCCGGTTTCACTTATGCTTTTCAATTCAGCTTCAGCTAAAATAAGCTTCTGCTTATCAGGAATCATTATATTCTGATATTTGTAGGATTTCAGCTTTTGGGTCAGGCTTTCTGTTTCACCCCAAACGCAATCCAGGTAATCATCCAGACAGGGTTGCGGTTTGACTTGAAGAGAGAGAATATTTTCATATTTAACATGTTTCAGATTTACCGTAATTGAACCATCATTAAAGTTTATGTAATTCAACCTGTTAACGATGTATTTCCTGCTCAACTCCCGGCATTTTTCCTGCTCGTCACCTTGATTATTCTGAGGAAGAGGCAGATGATTACTCTCGTTAGATTTTTTCAGGGTTTCATTAATAAAACTCACTTGACTTCACCCTAGGCCCGTCATGTTGTTGGCTGTACATTTACACGAGGTTTTTTTATGACTCCATCTATCGAGATATCATAACTACTGCTATCGTTCATCAGCTGCTTCTATTTAATATTTTTAATATAGGAATAGCTATTGCGCCAAACAGGCGCCCATTTCTTGCCATATATGCACTTAGCATCACTATCATTAATTATGTTTTCACTTATATATCAAAAAGCTATAAAGATGCAAACTTTGTTTTTAATGCATTTCTTATGTAACTAAAAGGTTTAGGCTTTTAAATTTGCCCGCTGTAACACTATATGTTAATTTTTTATTTATTTATATTTAATATGATAAAATATTAACTGACTCATGCATTATTTTCATGTTACGTGAATAAAGCATGGCTTACTTGTGCTGGTCCTACAATACAGTTGTTGTTTTGTAATGATACTTACAGGAGCATTTGCCACGAGATCATGTGCATGAATACTCGGCACTTCAAAAAGGATTATATAGATGGAGGTTGATAAACCGGGATGCAATTTCCCCGGAGAATTAATGCGATATGAATGAAAAAAGGAAAATGCAGAGGAGCAATAAATCATTGTATTAACATGAGCACAGCGGACAAAATTGCATGCATTTTATTCATCATAAAAACGGCAGTCGGAAGTGTTCGAAGTGAACGACTTTGGCCTATTTCGTTGCTGTTCTTAGCGAAATGAGCGTAGAGCAGCAGAAACAGGCCATAAAGTTTCACAAATAAATAGGGAGAGCGGCAAATTTACCGCTCTCCCTATATGGCTATTGCTATACTCCGACTTGTTATTTTCCGGACGCTTTTGCAGCAACCTGCATACGAATAATCGCCCTCTCAAGGGCAGATTGGTGCTGGACAAAATCCTTGTCTTCGCGGGTCAGCTTTTTCAGCGCCTCTTCTGCCCTGCCGAGTGCCACCTTTGCCCGCTCCAGGTCAATTTCATCGGCCCTTTCCGCAGTTTCAACAAGTATGGTCACTTCATCATTTTCCACTTCCAGATAACCCCAGTTAAGGGCAACATAGAATGTGTTCCCATCTTTAGCATATGACAGCTCACCGATATTCAGGGAGGTAAGAAAGGGTGCATGTCCCGGCAGAACCCCAAACTCACCCAGCGTACCGGTAGCGGTAATCATGTCGACCTCTTCGGAAATAACCTTCCGGTAAGGTGTCATCAGTTCCACTTTTAGTTTCTCGGCCATCGACCATTTATCCTTTCAAAAAACCGCGTAAAATTCCTTGCACGATACCAGTGTGGCAGGGTTGAGGGTTGCGGGGAGCATTGTTGCGTTATTCGGCAAGTTTTTTTGCCTTTTCCAAAACCTCACCGATTGTTCCGACCATATAGAAAGCCTGCTCGGGGATGTCATCATGCAGACCTGCGACAATTTCCTGGAAACCTTTTATGGTATCCTTGAGCTCCACGTATTTGCCCGGAGTTCCGGTGAAAGCTTCAGCCACATGGAAGGGCTGCGACAGGAATCTCTGGATCTTGCGAGCACGCGCAACAACGAGCTTATCATCTTCGGATAGTTCGTCCATACCGAGAATTGCAATGATATCCTGCAGATCCTTATAGCGCTGCAAGACGTATTGCACTTCGCGGGCAATGGCGTAATGCTCTTCACCGATAACCTGCGGGTCGAGGATTCGCGAGGTTGAGTCGAGCGGGTCAACCGCAGGATAGATACCGAGTTCTGCAATCTGCCTTGAAAGAACTGTGGTTGCATCCAGATGGGCAAATGCGGTAGCAGGAGCAGGGTCGGTCAAGTCGTCAGCTGGAACATAAATGGCCTGAACAGAAGTGATGGAGCCCTTGGTAGTGGATGTGATACGCTCCTGCAGCTCCCCCATTTCGGTGGCAAGAGTCGGCTGATAACCAACCGCTGATGGAATGCGGCCCAGCAGCGCCGAAACCTCGGAACCAGCCTGGGTGAAACGGAAGATGTTGTCAATGAAGAGCAGGACGTTCTGTCCTTCTTCATCACGGAAATACTCGGCGACTGAAAGAGCGGAGAGGGCAACCCTGGCGCGCGCTCCCGGCGGTTCATTCATCTGGCCGTAAACCAGGGCGGCCTTGTCCAGAACGCCGGATTCCTTCATCTCCATCCAGAGGTCATTTCCCTCACGGGTTCTTTCGCCGACGCCCGCAAAAACTGAATAACCTCCGTGCTGCTTGGCGATGTTATTGATAAGTTCCATGATAATAACGGTTTTACCTACACCGGCTCCACCAAACAGGCCGATCTTGCCGCCTCTTACATATGGCGCCAGCAGATCGATAACTTTTATGCCGGTGGTAAAGGCCTCGACTTTGGTAGACTGCTCCAGGAAAGACGGCGCCTCACGATGGATCTCGTACTCTTTCTCGGCATTAACCGGCCC
>Ga0153916_10002754_pt1 | contig 12892 bp, 12 predicted proteins | sample Opewatmetagenome_FD_109642 | JGI IMG/M metagenome (GOLD analysis project Ga0153916, IMG submission 109642) | Freshwater wetland microbial communities from Ohio, USA - Open water 3 Core 3 Depth 4 metaG | ecosystem: Environmental > Aquatic > Freshwater > Wetlands | place: USA: Ohio, Lake Erie...
GGACGCCTTCGGCTTCCATCTCGCCACCGTGGACATGCGGCAGAACTCCGACGTCCACGAACGCGTCGTGGCCGATCTGATGGTCCAGGCTGGCGCCTGCCCGGACTACCTGGCCCTGCCGGAGGCCGAGCGCGTGGCTCTGCTGATCAGGGAGCTGTCGAATCCGCGTCTGCTGCATTCGCCGTTCAACGCCTACCGCGAGGAGACGCTCAGCGAATACGAAGTGCTGCGAGCCGCCGCCCAGGCGCGCGCCGACTACGGTCCGGACGCCATCGTCAGCTATGTGATCTCCAAGACGGCTTCGGTGTCGGACCTCCTGGAGGTCTATGTCCTGCTGAAGGAGGTCGGGCTGTTCCGCCCGGGATCGCCGGCCACGACGCAGGTCATATCGGTCCCGCTGTTCGAAACCATCGCCGACCTGCGGGCAGCCCCCGAAACCATGGCGGCCTATTTCGCGCTGCCGCTGGTGGCCGATCTCCTGAAGGCCCACGGGGTTCAGGAGGTGATGATCGGCTATTCCGACTCCAACAAGGACGGCAGCTACCTGACCTCGGCCTGGGAGCTTCACCAGGCGTCGTCCGCCCTGGTGAGCGTGGCCGCCGAGGCGGGGCTGAAGCTGCAGCTGTTCCACGGCCGGGGCGGCGCGGTGGGCCGGGGCGGCGGCTCCAGCTTCGACGCCATCCTGGCCCAGCCGGAAGGGTCCGTGCAGGGCCGCATCCGCATCACCGAACAGGGCGAGGTGGTGGCCAACAAATACGCCGACCCGGAACTGGCGCGGCAAAACCTGGAGAGCCTGACGGCGGGAGTCCTGCTGGCGTCCCTGCGCGGGCCCGGCGCAGGCGAAACCAGGCACGCGACCTTCGCCCCGATCATGGACCGGCTTTCGGCCGCAGCCATGCGGGCTTACCGGGACCTCGTCTACGAGACTCCGGGCTTCGTGGATTTCTTCCGGGCCGCAACGCCGATCTCGGAGATCGCCGACCTGAAGATCGGCAGCCGGCCAGCCTCGCGCACCGCTTCGGCGCGGATCGAGGATCTGCGCGCCATTCCCTGGGTGTTCTCCTGGTCCCAGGCCCGGGTGATGCTGCCGGGCTGGTACGGATTCTCCGCGGCCGTACGCGACGCCGAGGCGCCGATCAGCGCGCTGCGCGAGATGGCCCAGTCGTGGCCGGTGTTCTCCACGGCCTTGGACAACATGGAGATGGTGCTGGCCAAGTCGGATATGGCCATCGCCCGCCGCTACGCCGACCTCGCCCCCGACCGCGCCGCCGCCGAAGCCATCTTCGGCCGCATCCGGTCGGCCTGGCAGGACACTTGCGACCTGCTGCTGGAGATCACCGGCCAGACCCGGCTGCTGGATTCCAATCCGACCCTGCAGGCGGCGATCCGCGGACGGGCGCCCTACATTGACCCCTTGAACCATCTGCAGGTGGAGCTGATCCGCCGCTGGCGCAGCGGCGACCACGATCCGCGGGTCCGCGAGGGCATCCACCTGACCATCAACGGCGTCGCGGCCGGTCTGCGCAACACCGGCTGAGGGCTCAGCTCGCGGCAAAGCTCTGGCGAAGCGCCGCGAGGCTGGTGTCGCGAATGGGCGCGAGGTTCATTTGCGGATCGATGAGCAGCTGCATGGACAGTCCGAGCAGCAGCGACCCTACCATCAGCGCCGCAGCGTCTGCGTCGATCTCGGCCCGGATCGAACCGTCGGCCTGCCCGCGCTGAACGATGGCCTCCAGCCGGCGTTCAACGTTCAGGTGCGCCTGGGCGAAGGGGCCGCGCTGGGCTGACCGATCAGCGATCGCGCCGGCCATCAGCATGAAGTAGGCGCGCTTCTCGCCATCCTCGTCGAGATTGCGCAGGAAGACGTCGACGAAGGTGAGGATGGCCTCAAGCGCCGGCAGGTCCTCGAAATTCCGTTCGCTGAGCAGTTCCTCCAGGCGGAAGTGCAGCTGGGCGATCAGGGCCTCGATCAGACCCTAATTAGACCCGAACTTCTGAGTGGCCAGCCCGCGGCTGTAGCCAGCGCGGGCGCCGATATTCTCGAATGTGGCGGCGTTGATGCCTCGCTCGACGATCAGCTCGGCCGCCGCCTGCAGCAGCAGCCGCTCGGACTGATCGCGGCGTTCGGCCTGGGTGCGGCGAGGCTTGGGGACGGCGAGCGGCGCAGACATTACGGGAATCTACTTACTTGTTGAACAACTAGCAACTTGATGTGATGGTGCCCCTAACGCGTCGCCTCGAAGGCGATCATGACCGAAAGCTATCAGGGAGCATGCCGTGACCATACCTAAAGAGGTGGCCGAGACCATCGTCGACCCCCAGGCCTACGCCGACGGCAAGCGGGTGGACGAGGCCTTCTCGTGGCTGCGCAAGGAAGCGCCGCTGGATCAGGCGCACGTCGAGGGATTCGATCCTTTTTGGGTGGTCACGCGTCACGCCGACATTCTGGAGGTCGAGCGCCAGAACGACCTGTTCCACAACGGCGACCGCTCGGCGACCCTGACCACCATCGAAGCCGACCGTAAGGTCCGGGAAATGATGGGCGGCAGTCCCCACCTGGTCCGTTCGCTGGTCCAGATGGACAACCCCGACCACATGAACTATCGGCGCCTGACCCAAGGGTCGTTCCTGCCGCAGAACCTGCGCAGCCTGGAAGCCCGCATCCGCGAGATCGCCAGGGGCTTCATCGATCACATGGCCGCCCAGGGCGACCACTGCGACTTCGCCCGCGACGTGGCCTTCCTCTATCCGCTGCACGTAGTCATGGAAGTGATCGGCGTGCCAGAGTCGGACGAGCCGCGGATGCTCAAGCTGACCCAGGAACTGTTCGGCGCTTCCGACCCGGAGCTGAACCGCTCGGGCGCGGTGCTTGACGTTGATGCGGGCGTGGACAGCATCCAGTCCGTCGTCATGGACTTCATGACCTACTTCAACGCCATTACCGAAGACCGTCGCGCCAATCCCCGCAACGACCTGGCCAGCGTGATCGCCAACGGCAAGATCAACGGCGAGCCGCTCGGCCACCTGGAAGCGATGAGCTACTACATCATCGCCGCCACGGCGGGCCACGACACCACGTCCTCGACGACGGCCGGCGCCCTGTGGGCCCTGGCGGCCAATCCCGATCAGTTCGCCAAGGTCAAAGCCAACCCGGCCCTGATCCCAGGACTGGTCGAGGAATCGATCCGCTGGGTCACGCCGGTGAAGCACTTCATGCGCACCGCCACCGCCGACGCCGAACTGGCGGGCAAGAAGATCGCCAAGGGCGACTGGATGATGCTGTCCTATCCGTCAGGCAACCGCGACGAAGCGGTGTTCAAGGACCCCTTCAAGTTCGACATCGAACGCACGCCGAACAAGCACGTGGCCTTCGGCTACGGCGCGCACGTCTGCCTGGGCCAGCACCTGGCGCGGATGGAGATGCGCATCCTCTGGGAAGAGCTGTTCGCGCGGCTCGAGTCCGTGGAGCTGGATGGCGAACCCCGCAACATGGTCGCCAACTTCGTCTGCGGCCCGAAGTCGGTTCCGATCCGCTTCAAGATGCACTGAGGCGGGCCCGTCATGGCCGAGCCCTACAAAGTCTGGCAGTGCCGCACCTGCGGCTACATCTACGAAGAAGAGTTCGGCGATCCGGGTGAAGGCCTGGCGCCGGGCACCCGCTGGGCGGACCTTCCAGACACCTGGATCTGTCCGCTCTGCGGAACGCCCAAGGCCGATTTCGACATGATCGAACTCTGAGACTCTCGACGCCGCCGCGGTCCCCCTCGGCGGCGTCTTGACATCCCGCCGGACTGCGCCAGGATATTGGCACTATGCGTGCCATTTCAAACCAGCGCGCACTCAGGGGGAACGCCGTGGTCAAGGCGGTCATCAGCCGGGCGGTTTCGAGCCTCATCACCAGTCCCGGCCTGCGCCAGGCGCGCCGCGCCGCCGCCGACCTTCGCCGGCGCATGAGCGGCGCCCGGGCGGTGGTCCACTATTTCCACCAGGACGCCGACCCCTATAGCCGGCTGGCGGCCCAGGCCCTGCCGCAGCTGGCCGACCGCTACGACATCCGGATCGAGGCCCATCGGGTCTCGCCGCCCGCGCCCGGCGCCGCCCCGGACCCCGAGCGCCTGGCCGCCTGGGCCGCACGCGACGCATGCCGCCTCGCGGTCGCCCACGGTTTCGACCCCGAGGCCCCGGCCGACGACATTCTCGAGGCCTTCCAGGCCAGCACGGATCTCGCCGCCGGAGACGCCCTTCTGGAGCGGCTTGGGCACTATCAGGGCGGGATGTTCCACTTCGACGGGGAGTGGTTCTGGGGCCTCGACAGGCTGCACTATCTGGAACGGCGCCTGCGCGCGTCGAACCTCGCCCGCGAGGGCGCGGAAACCGCCCTGGTCGCCCCACCGCGCGACGTGATGCTGGCCCCCGCCCCGCCCCCGCGGCGGACGCCCGTGCTGCACATGTTCCCCTCGTTCCGCAGCCCCTACACCTACATCGCCCTGCCCCGCGCCCAGGCCCTGGCGCAGCACTACGGCGCGGAGCTGCGCATCCGCTTCGTCCTGCCGATGGTGATGCGCGGCCTGCCCGTGCCGCGCGCCAAGTCGCGCTACATCACCCTGGACACCAAGCGCGAGGCCGAGCGTCTGGACATGCCGTTCGGCCGGATCGTCGATCCGGTCGGCCTGGGCGTGGAGCGGGGCCTGGCGGTGCTGCACCACGCCATCCCGGCCGGGCGCGGCTGCGACTTCGCCCTCTCGTTCCTGCAGGGCGCCTTCGCCGAGGGGATCGACGCGACGACGGACGCCGGCCTGGGCCGCATGGTCGAGAACGCGGGCCTGTCCACCGAGATCATGACCACCGCCCTGGCCGACGAGAGCTGGCGCGATGTCGCCGAAGCCAACCGCCAGGAGATGCTGGCCGCCGGGCTCTGGGGCGTGCCCTCCTTCCGCGTCGACGACGGCGAGGCCGTCTGGGGCCAGGACCGCCTGTGGGCCGTGGAGGAAGACCTTCGCGTCGCCGCAGCCGGCGAAATCACCTGAACACTGGAGATGACGCCATGCCCGCGAAGCAGACCGGCCGCCTGATCGGCCTCGTCGCCCTGGGAGTGATCCTGGTCGCCGGCGGCGGCCTGTGGGCCGCGCGCGCGGCGCTGGCCATGCGCGCCATGAGCCGCATCCTGGCCCACAACTTGGGGGCCGATCCCCTCGCGGACCTGCCCGACGGCCTGCACGTGGGCCTGTGCGGCACAGGCTCGCCGCTGCCCGATCCCGGCCGCTCGGGGCCCTGCACCGCCGTGATCGCCGGGAAGCGGATCTTCATCGTCGATACCGGCGAGGGGGCGGCCAAGTCCCTTTCCCTCATGGGCATGATGCCGGCGCGGGCGGAGCGCGTTTTCCTGACGCATTTCCACTCCGACCACATCGACGGCCTGGGTGCAGTCCTTCTGCAGCATTGGGGCGGGGGGGCGGCCAAGGCGCCCCTGCCGGTCCATGGCCCGCAGGGCGTCGACCAGGTGGTGGCCGGCTTCAATGCAGCCTACCGCCTCGATCGCAGCTACCGGATCGCCCACCACGGGCCGAAGGTGATGCCGCCGGAGGGCTTCGGCGGCCTGGCCGCGCCGTTCCAGATCTCGGCGCAGGGCCCGGATGTCGTGCTGATCGACGACCCCGACCTGAAGGTCACGACCTTTCCCGTGCGCCACAATCCGGTGGAGCCGGCGGTCGGCTACAAGTTCGTCTACAAGGGCCGCTCGGCGGTGATCAGCGGCGACACCGCGCCCTCCCCCCGGCTGGAGGCCGAGGCCAAGGGCGTGGACGTGCTGGTGCACGAAGCGCTGTCGCCCAATCTCGTGGCCATGCAGGAGCGGGCCGCCCACGCGGCGGGCAGGTCGAACATCGAGGCCGTCTTCCACGACATTCCCGGCTATCACACCAGTCCGGAAGCCGCGGCCGCCATCGCCCAGCGGGCCGGCGTCGGCTACCTCGTCTTCAGCCACATCGTCCCGGCCCTGCCGATGCGGGCGCTGTACGGACCCTTCCTGGGACGGTCGCGCCAGATCTTCCATGGCCGGCTGCGGATCGGCGAGGATGGCGACATGCTGAGCCTCCCGGCCGGCTCCACGGAGATCAAGCTGTCGAATCGTATGCAGGGCTGACGACTGCCCCCTGGCGCGCGTGGCCTGGGCTGGCTAAGCACGACCAAACCCGGGAGACGAGGCCTTGGCCGCCTACGACGCAGCGACAACGCAAAAAACCATTCAACCCCCGGAAGAACGGGACGGGCGGCGCCTGCGCTCGAAGGACAGCCGGGCGCGGATCGTCGCGGCCATGCTGGCGCTGATCCAGGACGGCGACGTTTCCCCGAGCGCCGAGCAGGTGGCCGACCGGGCTGGCGTGGGCCTGCGCACGGTCTTCCGCCACTTCAACGACATGGACAGCTTGTTCCGGGAGATGTCCGAGGTGATCGCGGGCGAGGTGGCGGCGATCAAGGACCAGCCGTTCCGCTCAGCGGACTGGCGGGGCCGGGTGATGGAACTGATCGACCGGCGCTTCACCATCTTCGAACGTATCGCTCCCCTGAAACGCGCGTCCGACGTCCAGCGTCACCGCTCGCCGTCGATGCGGCGCGACAGCCGGTGGCTGGTCACGACCCTGCGCGAGATCCTCGAGCGCGTGGCGCCCCCGCAGGACGTCGGCGACCCCCTGCTGTTCGAAGCCCTCGACCTGCTCCTGAGCTTTGAGAGCTGGTCGCGACTGCGTCAGGAGCAAGGCCTGAGCCAGGCCCGCACACGCGAGGTGATGGAAGCCACCGTCAGCCGGCTGATCGGCGTGGCCTCCACGGACGGACCATCGCGTCCATCGGAGCCGACCGTCTAGCTGGAACCAGCCGGTCGACCCGTCCAGCTTCTCCGTCCGCGACTGGATTCTCAAGCAAGCGGACCGAGAATACGCACAGCCTTTCCACGAGAAACAATAACAACGGTCGCAAACCAAACAATATCATTCCCTGATCGGAAACAATATAAGCCGCTCAACAGGCTCAACTTTTTAAGGTTTACGGACGTTCACCGTCTTTGTTGGCGGTTGTGCAATCTCTGCCCCCCACTCTGAGCGCATAGTTTCTGTGTTCTGTGCGTGGGGGCGATGCGGCTAATCACCATCGTAAGTTTGGGCGCCTCTGCGGCGCTGGGCCTGGCCGCCCTGTTCGTGGCCAAGGTCGTTCTGCCGGTTCAGGCCGCGCAGGCCACGCCTGTCGCCGCGCCGCGGCCGGCCGCGCGGACCCTGCCTGTCGTCGTCGCCGCTCAGCCGATCGGCTACGGCGTGAGGCTCGAGGCCCGCCAACTCAAGATCGCCCGCTATCCGACCGACGCCATGCCGGCCGGCGCCTTCTCCACGATCGAGCAGGTGCTGGCCCAGGACGCCGGCGGCGCGCCAGTGACCCTGGTCCCCCTGGGTGAGCGCGAGCCCCTGCTGCCCGCCAAGCTAAGCGGCCCCGGCGCGCGCGCCTCGGTGGCCGCGGAGATCGCCAACGGGATGCGCGCCTACACCATCCGGGTTTCCGAGGTCTCAGGTGTTGGCGGCCACGCCCTGCCGGGAGACCGAGTCGACGTGGTTCTGATGCGCGATCTCTCCACGGACGACAAACACCGCGAATTCGTCAGTGAAGTGGTTCTCCAGAACGTGCGCCTGCTGGGCGTCGACCTGAACGCCGACCCGACGTCGACCAAGGTTGAGCCGCCCTCGACCGCCACACTGGAGGTCTCCGTGCCGGACGCCCAGAAGCTGGCCGTCGCCGGTGACCTGGGAACCCTGTCGCTGGCGCTCCGCCGCGTGGGGGCCGCCGAGATCGCCGACGTGCGGCCCATGCAGAGCCGCGAAATTGTCTCGGGCGGGGCCCCGCTTCGGCGCCTCGGCGTCGCTGGCCCGCGCCGCGCCGCCGCGCCGGCCCGCGCGCCCATCATTGTTATCGTCGAGGGAGACGGCGCATGATCCTTCGTCGCCTAACCTCCACCGCCCTGGCGATCAGCCTGCTGGCGCCGGGCGTTCCAGCCATGGCCGCCGCCTTCGCCAGCGAGTCGGCGCCCAGCCGCAGCATCAGCGTGCCGAAGGACAAGTCGCTGTCGTTCCAGCTGGACAGCCCGGCCTCGCGCATCGTGGTCGCTCAACCCGCGATGGCCCAGATCGTGGCCACCACGGACCGCAGCTTCTATGTCCGCGGCAAGGCCCTGGGGTCCACGAACCTCCTGGTCTACGGCCCGGGCGGCAAGCTGATGGAGGTGATCGACATCCAGGTTGGTCACGACGCCGCCGCGCTTCAGGCCGACCTCGCCGCCGCCCTGCCCGGGGAACATATCCAGGTGCGAAACCTGGGCGCCGGGCTTCTGCTGACTGGCGAGGTCGCCAACGCCGCCATCGCCGCCCGCGCCAAGACCCTGGCGGAGAAGTTCGCGCCCGAATCGGTGACCTCGAGCCTCACATCTCGCGGTTCGCAGCAGGTGGTTCTGGAGGTCCGCATCATCGAGGCGAGCCGTACAGCCTTGCAGGACCTGGGCGTCAACATCACCGCAGCCAACAACTCCACCTTCGCCTTCGCCTCTGGTTCCGGCCTCCTGGGCAACACCCCCCCGCAGGGCGCGCTCCGCATCGGCGGCCCGGTGGGCACCGCGCGCGTGGACGTGACCCTGCAGGCCCTGGAGGAGAAGGGGATCATCCGGACCCTGGCGCGACCGAACCTCGTGGCGCTGTCGGGTGAAAAGGCCAGTTTCCTGGCGGGCGGAGAATTCCCTTTCCCCGTGCCCAACGGCCGCGATCAGGTGACGATCGAGTTCCGTCCCTTCGGCGTCAATCTGGGCTTTGAACCCCTGGTTCAGGACAACGGCCTGATCCGCCTGAAGGTCAGCCCCGAGGTCAGCCAGCTGGACCCGAGCAACAGCCTGCGGATCAACGGCTTTGACGTTCCCAGCATCTCCGTGCGTCGCGCCCAGACCACAGTTGAACTGCACACCGGCGAGAGCTTCGCCGTCGCCGGCCTGTTCCAGCAGGACTACGCCAACGCCGTGCGGAAGATTCCCGGCGCAGGCGACATTCCGGTCCTTGGGGCGCTTTTCCGGTCCGCCCGCTGGAAACGCAAGGAGACCGAGCTGGTGATCATCATCACGCCGCGCCTGACGACTCCGGCAGAAGCCAATGCGCTCGCGCCCACGCCGCTGGACCCCGGCCGCGAGCCTTCGACGGCGCGCCTGATGGTGTTGGGTTCGCCGCTGGACCGTCTGATGGAGCCGGTCGTGGGTACGGAGCCCGCGCACTGATGCCTGTTTCGACCTCCGCGTATCCGAGGCGCAGATCATGACTCACTGGAGCCTGCTTGGCCGTCGCGTCCTGACGATCGGCCCCAGCCTGGCCGGCTTGGCGCGCGGCCCCCTGTTCGGCGCGGCGATCGAGGCCGCCGGCGTCGAACGGCTGATGGATGTCCGGCCCGAGACGACCGATCTCGTGCTGATCGACGCCGACGCCGTCGACGCCGACGCGATCGCCGCCGGCCTGACGGCCATGGCCGCCCTCGCCGCGCCGCCGCCGACCCTGCTCCTGGGCGCCCGCCTGCCGGCGAATCTGGCGCGTGCGCTGCTCCGCCTGCCCGCCTCGGACGTGTTGGAAGCGCCCTTCACGTCGGAGGATTTGCAGACGGCCGTCTACGCGCTGCTGGACGCCGCCGGGGAAGCCGCGAGCGTCCCGCAAGATCGGCGCTCGCGCTGTTGGACCGTGGTGAGCGCCGTCGGCGGCGCCGGGGCGACCACGGTGGCCATCGAAACCGCCTGCGCGTTGGCTCGCCGCAGCCATAAGGACCGCAGCGTCTGTCTGGTGGACCTGAACCTCGCCGACGGGGCCGCCGCGGCCTATCTCGGGTCGTCGCCCGCCATGGGGCTGGCCTCGTTCGGGCCGGCCGCGGAACGGATGGACGCGGCCCTGCTTGCGGCCTTCACGACGCCGGTGGCCAAGGGCCTGGACCTGCTGGCCTGCCCGCGCGATCCGCTGGCGTTCGACGAGATTTCCCGCGAGGCCGTGCTGCGCATCCTGGAGATCGCCTGCGAGGCCTACGAGTACGTGGTCGTGGACATGCCTCGCCACCGACGGTCCTGGACCCTGGATGTGCTGGCAGGCTCCGACGAGGTGCTGATCATCTCCGAGCTCACCGTCCCGGCGCTGCTCGCCGCCCGCGCCCTCTCCGACGAGTTCGAGGAAGCCCTGCCGCCGCCCATGCGCCCGCGCATCGTGCTGAACCGCCTGGCCAGCCGGATGTTCGGCGCCGCGCCATCCCTTTCCGAGGCGGAACGGGCCCTGGAGCGGAAGGCCGACGGCGCGGTCTGCTCGGACTGGGACGCCGCCGCGGCCTCGGTGAATCTGGGCGGCCCCATCAGCCAGCACCGGCCGAAGTCCAAGATCGTCCGCGACGTCACCGCCCTGGTTGACCGGCTCGCCGGTCGCCAGGAGCGACGCCCCGCCAGCCCGTCGAAGGCCGCCTGATGAGCCGCTTCAGCGTCAATCGCCGACCGCCGCTGTCGGCGGCGTCCGATCCGGAGGAGCGCCCCGCGCCGCCCCCGCCGCCGCCCGTGTCGCCGAGCGTGGCCGCCGACCAGCAGTTGCTGGAGATGAAGCTCAAGCTTCACGGCCGGCTCATTGACGAACTCGACCTCTCCAAGTTGGACAAGCTGGACGAGAGCGAACTGCGCCGGCAGGTGATGAGCCTGGTCGCCGATTTCGCCCGCGGCGAGCGGATGGTGCTGAACGCCATCGAGCTGGAGCAGCTGGGATCGTCCGTTTACGACGAGATGGTCGGCCTGGGGCCGATCGAGCCGCTGCTCAAGGACGAGAGCATCAATGACATCCTGATCAACGGGCCGTTCCAGGTCTATGTGGAGCGGCGCGGCGAACTGGAGCTGACGCCGGTCCGGTTCCGCGACAACGACCACCTGCTGCGGATCATAAATCGCATCGTCGCGGGCGTTGGCCGCCGCATCGACGAGTCGCAGCCGATGGTCGACGCCCGCCTGGCCGACGGCAGCCGGGTCAACGCGGCCATCGCCCCGATCACCATCGACGGCGCCTGCGTCTCGATCCGGAAGTTCTCCAAGAAGCCCTACACCTTCGAGAAGCTGGTGGAATTCGGCGCCATGCCGGCCTGTGTGGCGGAGTTCCTCCACGGCGCCGTGAAGGCCCGCGTGTCGACCGTGATTTCCGGCGGGACGGGCTCAGGCAAAACCACTCTGCTCAATGCGCTCTCCTCGGCCATCAGCCACAAGGAGCGGCTGATCACCATCGAGGACGCCGCCGAACTGCAGCTGCAGCAGCCTCACGTGGTGCGCATGGAGACGCGCCCGCCGAACATCGAGGGCAAGGGCGAAATCCGTCAGCGGGAGCTGGTGAAGAACGCCCTGCGCATGCGTCCCGACCGGGTGATCCTGGGCGAGGTGCGCGGCGAGGAAGCCTTCGACATGCTGCAGGCCATGAACACCGGCCACGAAGGCTCCATGGCCACGATCCACGCCAACACGCCCCGTGACGCCATCACCCGCCTGGAGCAGATGGTGGCCATGTCGGGGATGAGGCTGCCGCCGGAGGCCGTGCGCGGGCAGATCGCCTCGGCCGTGGGCATGATCGTGCAGGTCATGCGCCTGTCGGACGGCAAGCGCCGCCTGATGAGCGTCTCCGAGATCACCGGCATGGAGGGGCAGGTGGTGCAGATGCAGGAGATCTTCAGCTTCAATCGCACTCACACCTCGGCCGACGGGGTGGTCCACGGCGAGTTCAGGGCCTCGGGCCTGCGCCCGCGCTGCCTGGACGAGATGCAACGTCGGGGCATCGGCTACGACACGGCCAACTTCGACCCGTCGCGGGTCCTGGGCTGAGGCCGCGCGATGTCCCTGAACGCCTCCTCGGTCTATCTGATCCTGGTCTTTGCAGCCGTGTTCTCGGCCGGCCAGGCGGGGATCGGCCTGATGCGGACCGCGACGGTGAAGCGCCGGGTGACCCGGCGGCTGATCGTGGCCGAGCGGGTCGGGGGCATTTCCGAACTGGTGATCGAACTGCGCAAGCAGCGGGGGCTGACCGCGGCGGGCGACCGTCAAGGCTGGCGCTGGCTGATGGATCTGATCCTGCGTTCCGGCGTGCCCTACCGGCCGAAGGTCTGGGGCATGGCCATCGCCGGGGTCGCCGTCGTCGGCGCGGTGGCGGGCCTGCTGATAAGCCACAAGATCATCGGCGCCCCCATCGGCGCGGTCGTCGCCACCCTCGGCGGGCCGTTCATCTTCCTGAAATTCATGGCCGCGCGGCGGGCCAAGGCGCTCGGCCAGCAGTTGCCGCAGGCGCTGGACGTCATCGTGCGAAGCCTGGAGGCGGGCCACCCGGTGCCCACCGCCGTCGCCCTGGTGGGCCGCGAGATGCCGGACCCCATCGGCTCGGAGTTCGGCATGGCCGCCGACGAGATCGCCTATGGCGCCACCCTTGAGCAGGCGGTCGAGCGGATGTCCGAGCGCTGCCAGCATCTGGACGTGGACCTCTTCGCCGCGACGGTCCGTCTGCAGGAGCGCGCCGGCGGCAACCTCACCGGCCTCTTGAAGCTGAACGCCAACACGGTGCGCGAGCGCCACAAGATGCGGCTGAAGATCAAGGCGGCCTCGTCCGAGGGCCGCGTCTCGGCCATGATCCTGACGTGCGCGCCGATCGCAGCGGCGACCTTCATCCACATGACGTCCCCACACTTCTACGGCGACGTGATCCACGAACCGTTCATCCAGATGGGCCTGACCGGCCTGGGCGTCTGGATGCTCCTCGGCAACCTGGTCATCCGCAAGATGATCAACATGCGGATCTGAGCGATGGACCAGATCCAGCTTGAACAGACGATCACC
>Ga0153916_10002755_pt1 | contig 12892 bp, 7 predicted proteins | sample Opewatmetagenome_FD_109642 | JGI IMG/M metagenome (GOLD analysis project Ga0153916, IMG submission 109642) | Freshwater wetland microbial communities from Ohio, USA - Open water 3 Core 3 Depth 4 metaG | ecosystem: Environmental > Aquatic > Freshwater > Wetlands | place: USA: Ohio, Lake Erie, Old...
ACGCGCCGCGACATGCTGCAACCCCGACCGCATCTTCAACGTGCCTTCCTTGGATTATGTCGGTCGAGGAGACGGCCTCGCCCCGGCCCATCGCCGGGAGCAACGATTCTGCGGAATGCGACGTGGAGGATACCGCTTGGGGGGCGTGAAGGACTACCCTTGGGCCGGCACTGCTTGCCCGGCCGCAGAGGCCGCCGGGGAATTCAGCAGGACCGGCCTCGCCCCGGTCCGGGAATCCAGTAGGACCGGCGTCTCGCCGGTCCGGGAATCCAGTAGGACCGGCGTCTCGCCGGTCCGGGGGATGTGAGCAGCATGCGCGGGCGGGCGGGACGCCCGTCCCACTCACTCTCGAATCGGGACGCCCGTCCCACTTACTCTCCAATCGTCTCAATCGGGCTGAAGTCCGCCGTGGCGTTGTCGACGCAGTAGCCGACGTGGGTAATGCTCTTCAGCGGCCGCAGCAGGGCCGCTTCGACCGTCTGGCCCTTGGTCGTGAAGGAGACCTTCCCGGCGTCCAGGTCCACGCTGACGCTGACGTCGATCGTCTCGCCGGGGCTCACGTCCACCTTTTCCGTGACGGCCTTGCCGCCGCTCAAGGCTCCTTGGACGATCATGGCGCTCTTGTTGCGGGCCCGGAAGCCGCACTTGACGAGCTGCTCGTCCTTTGGCCCGTCGCCGAAGGCCAGAAAGCCGTTGACGAGCTGGCCCGAGGGGTCGATCCGGAGTTTCGCCTTGAAAACGGCCTTTTTCCCCAGCGGCGAGTCGAGCTTCTTTAGTGCCACGCCGTCCCGCTTGGTTCCTTCGCCGCGGAGCCGGTAGCCGAGCTGCGACTCCGATACGCCGGCATTCCGCACCCGCTGGAAGTCGCCTTCCTTGCGGACCTCCGGCGGCTGCCAGCCGTCGGGCTTGACGGCCGGCTCGTTGGAGATGTCCTGAAGCGGGTCGTTGTCGGCGCGGCGGAGCGGCTCGGTCCCGTCGGCGGCAAGGCAGAGGACTTGCCCGCTTGCCGTGGCGACGTACAACCGGCCCCCCGCAGCGGCCATGCCGTCGAACACCGGGGGGCCATCGAGATGGTAGCGGGCCAGCGGTTTGCCGTCGGCCGCCGAGACCGCCCACAGCCGGCCGCCGCGCTTCCCCTCCAGGGCGGCCGCCTGCTCGTCGAGCTGTGCTTGCACCTTGGGGTCGTCGGGAAGCCGCCATGCCTTGCGCTCGTCGACCACGTCGGGCGGGCCGGCCACAAACAGCGTCGGCCCCGCCAGAACCATCGCCCGCACCTGCACCGCCGGCTGGTCCGCGATCCACTTGAACCGGGTCGCACTCAGGCTCGACCGGGGAAACATCTGCCGGAGCTTCCAGTCCGACGAGTCGGCGCCCTTGCGGGCCGACTGGGCATTGATCTGGCCCTGGCCGGCGCGGACGCGGCGAATCGCCTCGTTGCTCGGCTGCTTCTCGGCGGCGAACAGCTCGTACTCCAGCACCGAGGTGTTGGTGTAGTACTCCGGTTTGCGTCCGTAGCCGTAAACGAGCGCGTCGTCGAACACGAGCATCCGGCCCGAGGGGGCGTAGCGGCCGGTGGTGAACCACGAGCCGTAGCCGCCGCCGACGCTCTTGCCGTATTCCCAGTACGAGCGGTGGAACCAGGTGTCGTCCAGCAATCCGACCTGACAGAACAGGTGGGCTTCTTCCCCTTCCTGGTCGGCGATGTCCCGGGGCGCGACCTCCAGCCGCTTGCCCTCCAGGTCGAACTGCTGGGAGCGCATCGCCAGCCGCTTGCCGTCGCTGGAGAGGACGTCCGGGAGGGCCACCGGCATGGTGAGGCCCTTGACGTGGATTTGCAGGTTCTTGCCCGTCTGGGGATCGCGGTCGTCGAGGACCGTTTCGGAGAGCTTGCGGCCGGTCTTGGCCTCCAGCCGCACCAGGCGCAGGCCGCCGTCGAGGAACATCGAGCGGCCCGCCACGCAGTACGCGGCGCCGTTTTGCACCAACACGCTGCCGATCGCCGGCCAGGGGGATTCCAACTGCTCGAAGGCCACCATCCGCCGGTCTTGGGGCGCGACGCGGAACCGCCAGCCGAGCCGGCCGTCGGCGGCCGAGAGGCAATAGACCCAGCCGTCGGCAGAGCCGAACAGGACGCGACCGTCGGAGACCGTGGGGGGCGAGTCGACGCGCCCGCCCGCCGTGTAGCTCCAGGCGATCTTGCCCGAGGCCGCGTCGAGGGCGTGGACCGCGTGGGCGTCCACGGCGGCGACGAAGAGCTTGCCTTCGGCGACGACCACGCTCGAAAGCTTCCCGCCCAGGTCGGCCTGCCAGACCCGCTTCAGGTCCGCGGGCACGACCGCCCGGGTGAACCCACTCCGGGCCGGATCGTGGCGATAGGTCGGCCAATCCTCTTCCCCTCTCCCGCTCTGAGAGCGTGGCGGCCAGTTCTTTTCCCCTCTCCCGCCGGGAGAGGGTGGCGACGAAGTCGCCGGGTGAGGGCCGCCGGCTGGACTCACTGCCCTCCCGCCCTGAGCCTCTTTCGATGCGCCAGACGAATAGGCCGGACCGCGCTCGAGCCGGTCCTCGTCCGGCATCTTCTGGGGAACTTGCCGCGTGGGCGACTCCGGCGCCAGGGCATTCAGCCCGGTCAGCTTCGACTCGAGGTAGCAGCCGCAGGAATGGGGCGGGGCATAGACCAGCCCGTTCGAGGGCATGATCCCGTAGATGCAGCCGCCGCGGACCCAGTGGTGCGGCATCCAGCGCTTTTGGGCGACGTCGATGAACTCGATGCCGGTCCGCGAGGTGAGGAGATACTTCTCGGTCGCCTTGGCCCGGTAGCAGCGATGATGGAACCAGTAGGTCTCGACGTCGGGCGGGAACTGGGACTTGACTTCGCCGGTGTGGAGGTCGCGCCCGGTGAACACCCCCGTGTCAGCCCCGTTGGCGATCTCCCCCGCCCACGCCAATCCCTGGACCACCAGGAGGTCCTCCGGCGAGGCGTGCCCCGAGCGCGGGTGCTTGGCGGTCCAGAGGGTCTTGCCGTCCTTGGCCGCCAGGGCGGTCATCGACCGGTCACCGCCGGAAAAGAGGACCACGTCCTCGTAGACCACCAGGGTGGGGCCGAACGACACCGGCATCGGCGACCGCCGGGAGACGGGCTCGGAGGCCCAGACCTCGCCGCCGCTTTTGCGGTCGAAGCAGACGATCTTCTCGCCGTCGTGAAAGAAGAGGTGCGTCCGATTGGCCGTCAGCGTGAGCGGGGCCACCTTGGCCTCTTTCTGCCAGAGGACCTTCCCCGTGCCGGCCTGAATGGCGGCGATCCGCCGCGGCGCTTCGTCCCAGGCCCAGTCGCGGTTGGCCCGCTGGCTGCTGTCCCAAACGAAGGTGTTCTTCTGCTTGTACTCGGGCCACTTGGAAGGCGCGGGATTGACCTGCAGGAAGAGCACGCCCCCGGAGCAGATGATTTCCTCGGTGTTCTTCGTGCCTTCGTAGGTGCGGAGCGTCTGGCCGGTGGCGGCGTCCAGGGCGGCAAGCGGCGCGTCCAGGGCGAGCGTGACGTAGACCTCGCCATCAATCGCCACCAGCCGCCGCGGGAGCTGGGCCGGCCCGCTCTTGAGCGGCCAAACGTGCGTGTTCCACGACGCCAGCGGCCGCTTCCAGAGGATCACCCCGTTGAAGGCGTCCCGGGCCACCAGCGACCAATGGGCCGGCAAGCGAATGGACGACGTGGGCCCTTCGTCGACGATGTAGAAGATCCGCCCGCCGCTGGAGACCACCGCGCTCATGCTGGCCATGTGGTCGTGGTGCCGCGACCACTTGGGGCTTCCGACCCACTGCAAATGACGGGGCGGGCCGACGACCGCGTCGTGCGAGACGGCGTTGCCCGTGGCGTCGTGCAGGTAATGGGTCCACTCGTCGATCTCGGCCGGCCGGGGCTTGATCGTCTTCGACCACCGGCCGTCCTTCTTCAGGCAAGCCACGCCCTGGGGGGCCAGCACTCGCATGACCTCGTCCATCGGCACGTCGCCGAGGTCTTCGGCCACGAGCAGGTTCACGAGGTTGTCGACGTAGGGCAGCCGCTTGCCCGCCCAGGGCTCGACCGAGACCTTGCCGTAGAGTCCGGCCGAGCGGATGTGCCGGCGGGCCCGATCGATCGCCAGGCCGTCCCGGTCCAGCCCGTGGACCAGGTACGGTCCGGCCGCGCCGAAGGCCGCCGCGAGCTTGCCGTCCCCGCAGCCGAGATGGACGATCAGTCCACCCTGGATGCCCGACGTGCCCAGGATATCCTTGGCCACGGCACTCTCCGGCGGCTCCGCGGCCCGGGTCGACGAGCAGGGAAGCCCCGCCAGCAAGGCCAGCGCGGCGACGCAGGCAAGGATCCGATTCCGTAAGCGATGGCTCTGCATGGCTTCCCTCCGAGGCTCAGTTTGATCTTAGATGCTCGACGTCACCCACCAGAGTATCCGGGACTACTCTCGACTGTCTAGGCGTATTCCTGGTACAGCGGCGTGATCACCAGCTCGGGTACCAGCACGTGGCGGGGGAGCCTGGCGATCGTGACCACGCAGGCGGCGATGTCCTCGGGGTGGACCATTTGGGCCCGCTTCTCCGCCGGCACCGGCACGGGCCGCTGTTGGAGGATCGGCGTGTCGACCTCGCCGGGGTAGACGTTGGTCACGCGGATCCCGTGGGGCCGTTCCTCCAGGCCGACTTCGGTTCCCAGGGCGGTCAGGGCAAATTTTGCCGCACAATAGGCTGCCCCACCCAGCACCAGCGCCCGCTTGCCGGCGATCGACGAGATGTTGACCACCAGCCCGTCCCGCTGCTTTCGCATCCCGGGCAATGCGGCGTGCAGGCAGTTGAAGGCCCCGGTGACGTTGACGGCCAGGACCCGGTCCCAATCGGCCGGATCGAGCTCGGCCATTTTCCGCCGCTGGACGTTGATCCCGGCGCTGTTGACGAGGATGTCCAGGGGATCGAAGCCCTGCTCGGCGAGCCAGGTGAAGAGCCGGCGCACGTCGCCGCGGTCGGCGACGTCGCAGGGCCGGGCGAGGATCGGCGGGCGGCCGTCGAATTCGGCCGCGGCCTTTCGGAGCTTCTCTTCGCTCCGCCCGGCGATCGCCACCCGGCACCCCTCCCGGGCAAGCGCCAGGGCAATCCCCAGCCCGATCCCGCTCCCGCCGCCGGTCACCAGGACCTTCTTGCCTGTCAGTTCCATTGCTACATTCCCACCCTTTCCAGTAGGACAGGCGTCCCGCCTGTCTGTCAGCGTCCCGCCTGTCTGTCAGCGTCCCGCCTGTCTGTCAGCGTCCCGCCTGTCTGTCAGCGTCCCGCCTGTCTGTCAGCGTCCCGCCTGTGCGTGCCCTTCATGCCGTCTTCCCGGACCGGCGAGACGCCGGTCCTACTGGACTTAGGCATTTTCCCCTAATCCCTAATCCCCAATCCCTAATCCCTAATCCCTAATCCCCAATCCCTCACCCCTCGTATCCCCGGGGATGCGCCTTGAACCAGCCCCAGGCCGTGGCGACGATCGGATCGAGATCGGTGTAGCGCGGGCGCCAGCCGAGCTCGCGCTGGACCCTGGCCGGGTCGGCGTACAGGATCGCCGGGTCGCCGGGACGCCGGGCGCCGTACTCGACCGGGATCTCGATCCCCGTCACCCGCCGCGCCGCCTCCAGCACTTCGCGGACCGAGTAGCCGCGGCCGATCCCCAGGTTGTAGAACCGCGCGTCGCCGGGGCGGAGGGCGTCCATCGCCAGGACGTGGGCCGCCGAGAGGTCCTCGACGTGGATGTAGTCGCGGATGCAGGTGCCGTCGGGCGTGGCGTAGTCGGTGCCGAACACGGTAGCCGGGCCGCGGCGGCCCTGCGCCGCCTGAAGCAGCACCGGAATCAGGTGCGTCTCCGGATCGTGGTCCTCGCCGAGCGAGCCGTCGGCGGCGGCCCCGGCCACGTTGAAGTAGCGGAGCGAGACGAACGAGAATTGCCGGTCCGCCGCGGCGCAATCGGCGAGGATCCGCTCGACGAACCACTTCGAGCGGCCGTAGGGGTTGATCGGCTCCGGCGGCGTGGTTTCGACGATCGGCATGGTTTCCGGCTGGCCGTAGACGGCCGCCGTCGAGCTGAAGACCAGCCGGCCGACCCCCGCTCGCCGCATCGCCTTCAGCAGGCTCACCGCCCCGGCGGTGTTGTTGTCGTAGTGTGTGAGCGGCTCGCGGACCGACTCGCCCACGGCGATCAACGCGGCAAAGTGCATCACGGCGTCGATGCGGCGCTGGCGCAACAGGTCGGCCAGCCCGCCGGTGTCCTCCAGGGAGAGCTGCCGGAAGACGGCCTGGGGGGGAACGGCCTGGCGATGACCCCGGGAGAGGTTGTCCACGACGACGACCCGGTGGCCGGCCTCGATCAACTGCTTGGCGGCGTGCGAGCCGATGTAGCCCGCGCCCCCGGTGACTAGAACGTTCATGGTCCCGCCGAGGAAGAGTACCGCGAAGGGCCTGCACGACACGGCGCAAGTCCGCGTCATTTCAGCACCGGACCGGGCCGGTGTCAAGCGGCCCCGGATGCGGCGCCCTCAGCGGCCCGCGACGGTCAAGAGCGTCGTCTTCCGCTTCAGCGTGCGGAGCACCAGGAAAACCAACAGCCCGGCCAGAAAGATGCCCGTCCACAGCGGCTCGATCGTTTGCTGACGCTCCACGACCAGCCGCTCGTAAACCTCCAGCAAGTAGAAGCTGGCGATGATCCCGAACAGGCCGGGATACTCGCGTCTCAGCACGCTCCGCAGCGAGAACGGCAGCTCCGGGGGCTTCCATCCCCGGAGCTTGGGGAGAAACGCCGGCGTGCCCTGGGCCCAGCGGAGAAAGGCGTCGCCGAACTTCCGCCGCAGGAACTCCTCCTCGGCAAACATGATCCGCTCGTAGTACAGCCAAAAGACCAGGGCCACCAGCGCCGAGAGCCACCAGATCATGGCGTACATCGACACCCCGATCCAGATCACGAAATTGCCGAGGTACAACGGGTGACGGACCAGGGAGTACATCCCGGTCGTGCTGAGCGACTCGGCAATCTGACCGCCCTTGGTGTTCCTTCCCGAAGTGCCCGCGGGCGCATGGCCGACCGTCACTGCCCGGATCGCCAAGCCACAAAAGGAAATCCCTATGCACGCCAGCGGCCAGAGGTCCGGCCTTGCGTCTTTCGCGCCGGGGAAGCGAGCGTACTGCATCGCGAGCAGCATCGGCACGATCAACAGCAGGGGGAGATAACTCCGCCAACGGAAAAGCCAGTTCCCAGAGCGCTCGAGCTCCTCACGCAAAGGCATAGGCGGGTCCCAAGCGTAGTATTGGGGGGGAAGCGAAGGTATCTCTCCCGAGGATATCCCCGGCCAGCAACGCGGGTGGCACTTCTAGCGAAAATGGCGGAACGGGTCAAGATGAGGCGGCTTGGAGGACCCTTCCCGTCCGGGAGATGCCTCTTGTTACAAACCCGTTACCCTCCTTGGGGTGGACCGACGGTAGACTTACCAGGGTGCTCGCCGGGCGTCTGGCCGACAAACGTCCCCGGCGGCGAAGGCAGTTTCCAAACCCCAATCCATGACGAGAGGAGTCGTGCCCATGAACAGGTTCCCATTGTGCAGCGACCGTGCTCCCCGCAGCGTGCGTTTTCTTGGTCTTGTGGCGGTGGCTCTGGCAAGCGAGGGGCTGGCACTGGCCCAGGCACCCCCCGATCTTGCCGCGGCAGCCCCGCGGGCTGCGGCGGCGGCGGCGTCCCGCGCAGCCGCCATCCGTGCGGCGCCCCCGGCCGTTTCGGCCCCGGCGTCCGACGACAACCCCTATCTGTGGAAACCGCAGACGAAATCCGTGGCGGTCTTCAAGAACGGCCTGGGCTTCTTCCTCCGCGAGGGAGAGGTCCGGCTTCGCGGCGGCTGGTGCGTGGCGCGGGAGATCCCGCCGGCCGCCTTCGGCACGCTGGCAATCTACGCGCGGAGCCAGCAGGACGTGGTCGACGTGGTCGGATCGGGCCCCGGCGAGATCGTCGAATTCGACGGCCGCGACGCGCCCAAGGACGCCGCCGCCAAGCGGGCCCGGCTCGAGGCGAGCAAGGATCTCAAGCTCCAATTGCACTACAAGCACAAGGGCCAGGATCGCTCGGCGGCCGGCAAGCTGATCTCGGTCGGCCCGGAGTTCGTCGTGCTGGAGGACGACAGCAGCAGCTTCGCCGTTCCCCTGGAAGGGATCGCGAAGATGCAGGTCCTCGAATTGCCGCTGCGGATCCACGTCGCTGGCGAGAAGGACAAGAGCCCCGAGAAGGAAACGCTCGGGATGGGCTACCTGCGGAAAGGGATCACGTGGATCCCCGACTACACGCTGAAGGTGCTCGACGAGGAAACCGCGGAGTTGACGCTCCGCGGCACGCTAGTGAACGAGGCGGAGGACCTGGTGCACAGCGACGTCCACCTCGTGGTCGGCGTGCCCCATTTCGTGCACACGGAGTATCTGGCCCCGATCGCGGTGGGCCAGGTGATCCGCACGATCGGGGCGGCGGTCCTGCCGGGGGGCGTGCCGCAACAGGTGGCCACGCAGATCATGAACAGGGCGGCCATCGCCTCCAACACGCTCACCGCGCCGCAGTTCGACGGGGCCGCGGCGGTGATCGAGAAGCCGGTCCCGCCCGGCGGCGGCAACCTCGCCGCGGCGACGGGAAACCTCCCCCAATTGGGCGGCGCGGCAGCCACCGACTACACCGTCTACACCAAGAAGGACCTCACGCTCCGCCGCGGCGAGAAGGCGATCATCACGCTGTTTGCCCAGCGGATCAAGTACTCGCACGTCTACCGCTGGTCGCCGCCGGCCTCCATGGAGCACTCGCTGGTCCTGCACAACGCCACCGACACGGCCTGGACCACCGGCCCGTGCCTGGTCCTCAGCAAGGACAGCCCGTTGGGCGAGGACCTGCTCAAGTACGTCCCCAAGGGGGGCAACGGCGAGATGCCGGTCACCGCGGCGATCAACGTGGCCCACGACAAGAGCGAAACGGAGACCGACCGCAAGCTCAAGGCCCATAACCCCTCGGAGCACGTCTACTTCGACCTGGTCACGCTGGAGGGGACGCTCAAGCTCCGCAATTTCGAGAAACGCGCGGTAGAGATCGTGATCTCCAACCACATCCCCGGCAAGCCGATCGCCGCGGACTTCGACGGCGCGATCTCGGTCGATCCCAACAAGCTCAAGCTCCTGGAGCGGGAAGGCTCGATCCAGTGGCGGGTGAAGCTCGATCCCGGACAGGAGAAGACCCTCAAGTACAAGTACGAGCGCTACGTCCCGTCCAACTGAGCCTTGTTCCCACGCTCTGCGTGGGAACACACCGGCTGCGACGCTCCGCGTCGCGGGAATCCGCAAATGGCTCGAAGCCAACACTCCATGCAAAGGACGCAGAGCGTCCCGGTCGTGCGTTCCCACGGGGACCGTGGGAACGAGAAACCGGGCTTGCCCGGCCTTTGGCCGCCGCTGCGTAGCGGCCGGGCTTCCCCGGCTTTTGGCCGCCGCTGGCAGGCCGTGCTACAATAAAGGGAAATAGCGCGGGGTGACGCGATGTCCAAGCCGCAGATCCTCACCATCGAGGACGATCCGGCGATCCGCCGGGGGATCGTCGACGCCTTGCGGTTCGCCGGCTACGGGACGCTCGAGGCGGCCCGCGGCGACCAGGGGCTCCAGCTCGCGGTGGCCGCCCAGTACGACCTGCTGTTGCTGGACCTGGTGCTTCCGGGCGGCGACGGCTTCGAGATCCTCCGCGAGGTCCGCCGGCTGCGGCCCACCTTGCCGGTGATCATCCTCACCGCCCGGGGCGAGGAGGCCGACCGCGTCCGCGGGCTCCGCGACGGCGCCGACGACTACGTGGTCAAGCCCTTCAGCGTGAAGGAGCTTCTGGCCCGGGCCGAGGCCGTGCTCCGCCGCTCGCCCCAGCGGCCGCTAGATCTCTCCGAGATCAACATCCCCGGCGGGCGGATCGATTTCGGCCGGCGGGAGGTGCGGTTCGACGACGGCGGCCGCGAGGAACTCTCCGAGCGCGAGGCGGAATTGCTCCACTACCTCGCCGCCCACGGCGGCCGGGCCATCGCCCGGGAGGAAATCCTCGCCAACGTCTGGCGGATCAGCCCCCGGGGACTCCCCACGCGGACGATCGACATGCACGTCGCCCGGTTGCGGGAGAAGCTCCGCGACGACACCGCCCGACCCGCCATCCTGCTCACCGTCCGCGGCAAGGGGTACATGTTCTGCGCGAAAAGGGAAGAGGGATTGGGGATTGGGGATTAGGGGTTGGGGATTGGGGATTAGGGATTGGGGATTGGGGATTGGGAGTTAGGGATTAGGGATTAGGGATTGGGGATTGGGAATTAGGGATTGGGAATTAGGGATTGGGGATGAACGACAAGCGATCAGGGACGATGAAGCTGATTCGTGGCCGTTTAGCCGGCGGGCTTGCCCGCCGTCTCCTTGCGGCTGAACGCCGCGTTTGGCGAGGGGATTGCAGTTCTCTATGAAACGAACCGGGCTCCTCTGGTCGGCTTTCGCAGTCTGCCTGGCGGTCGTGCTTGCGGCGATGGCCTGGGTGAGCGGGACCGCGCTGCGGCTCGATGAGGCGGAGGCCCGGGCCCGGCAGCAGGCGGCGCTCGAGGAGAACGTGCGGCTGGCCCTGTGGCGGATGGACTCGGCGCTGGCCCCGCTTCTTGCCCAAGAGAGTGCCCGGCCCTACTTCACCTACCACACGTTCCTCCCCCTGGAGCGGGCGTACGGCCGGATGTTCAACAGGGCTCGCCCGCCGGGGGAGATGCTGGTGCCCTCGCCGCTGTTGTCCGAGGTCTCTCCCTGCGTCCGGGTGCATTTCCAGTTCGATCCGGACGGCCGGCTTACCGGGCCGCGGGCTCCAGCGCCCAACGAAGTCGGCCTCGCCGTGCCCCGCTATCTCTCTCAGGACGCCGTGCGGAAGGCCGAGCAGGAGCTGGGGCGAATCAAGGCCCTCACCGACCGGACGCGGCTCATGGCCCTGCTTCCGGAAAGCGCCCCGGCACGGCTCGATCTGGTCGCTGCGCCGTGGGCGGCGAACGTTTACGATTTTGCCGCGGAGCCCGCCGGCCGCAATGATCCCCGGAATCGTTCGCGGGCCGCCGTCGAGTTCAGCCAGCGAGGCCAGGCGATCGTGCAAAACACGGCCGCCACGGTGCAGTCGCAGGCCGAGAACTCGCTGTTCGAGCCGCTGGCGTCGCCGACCGACATCGGCGGGGTGCTGATGGCCCCGCGGTGGCTAGATGGCGAGCTGATCCTCGCCCGCCGCGTGACGGTCGGCGGTCAACAGTACGTTCAGGGGTGCCTGCTGGACTGGCCGGCGATCCAAAAGTGGCTCCGTGAGACGGTGCAAGACCTGCTCCCCGAGGCCGACTTGGAGCCGGTGGCGGACGCTCCGGCCGAGGAGGAGGCCCGCTTGCTGGCCGCCCTTCCCGTGCGGCTCGTCCCCGGCTCGATCGACCCGGCCGGCGGCGGCCCGGCCTCACCCATCCACTTGACGCTCTTCGTGGCCTGGGCGTGCGTGCTCGTGGCGGCCGGGGCGGTGGCGGGCCTGCTGGCGGGCGTGATCCGGCTGAGCGAGCGCCGCGCGGCCTTCGTCTCCGCCGTGACCCACGAGCTGCGAACCCCCTTGACCACCTTCCACATGTACACCGAGATGCTTACCGCGGGAATGGTTCCGGACGCGGACCGCCAGCAGGATTATCTCAAGACGCTCCGCGTGGAGGCCTCGCGGCTGAGCCACCTCGTGGAGAACGTGCTGGCCTATGCACGCCTGGAACGAGGCCGGACGAGCGGCCGCGTCGAGACGCTCTCGCTCGCCCGACTCATCGATCCGATCCGCTCCCGGCTGGCCGACCGGGCGGCCCAGGCCGGCATGGAGCTCGCGGTCGAGGCCGGCGACGGCGCCCGGGAGGCAAAGGTCCGGGCGAACCCCTCGGCCGTCGAGCAGATCCTGTTCAACCTCGTGGACAATGCCTGCAAGTATGCGGCCGGTGCGGCGGACAAGCGGATCCACCTGAGTGTCCAGCGGGCGGGCGACGGGGCGCGGATCGCGGTGCGGGACCACGGGCCGGGGATCTCGGGGCCCGCCGCCCGGCGGCTGTTTCGCCCCTTCTCCAAGTCGGCCCGCGAGGCGGCCAACTCCGCCCCCGGCGTCGGCCTCGGCCTGGCCTTGAGCCATCGCCTCGCCGGCGACATGGGCGGCCGCCTCGACCTGGATCATCACGGCGCCGACGGGGCTTGCTTCGTGCTCAGCCTGCCGGCGGCAGAGTGAGCGGCGCAACGCAAGCGCGGTTGCCCGAAGGGGTCTCTCATCCGGATCGCTGCCCGATCAGTTGCCGGAAGTCCTCCGGCGAAAGCTCGCCGAGGGAGTCGACGACCAGGTCCGCCGCGGCGAGCATTTCCCGGGTGCGGCCGGTGCTGGCCAGCCCGACGCTGGCCATCCCCGCCGCCCTTGCCGCCGCGATGCCCGGCGGGGCGTCTTCGACCACCACGCACCGCGCCGCCGGGATGCCCAGCCGCTGGGCGGCGAGGAGGAAAACCTGCGGGTCCGGCTTGCCGCGGGTGACGTCCATGCCCGTCACCACCGCCCGAAACAGCCGCCGCAGCCCCAGCCGGTCCAGCACCAACTCCACGTTCTCCGGCGGCCCGGACGAGCCGATCGCCAGCGCGAATCCGTCGACGTCGAGCGAGCGGAGCAAGCCGGCCGCGCCCGGCATCGCAGGAAACTCCCGGGCGAGGATCTCGCGGAACGCTTCCTCCTTGCGGGCGTCGAGCGCGGCGATCTGGCCGTCGCTCAGGCGACCGTCGGGCCAGAGCGCGGCGATGATCTCCCGGCTGGTGCGGCCGAAGGTGG
>Ga0153916_10002756_pt1 | contig 12890 bp, 9 predicted proteins | sample Opewatmetagenome_FD_109642 | JGI IMG/M metagenome (GOLD analysis project Ga0153916, IMG submission 109642) | Freshwater wetland microbial communities from Ohio, USA - Open water 3 Core 3 Depth 4 metaG | ecosystem: Environmental > Aquatic > Freshwater > Wetlands | place: USA: Ohio, Lake Erie, Old...
AAGAGCACGCCCTGGCGCGTCGGCAGGATGAATACACGGCGTTGTACCAGAACGACGGGTCCCGGTTCTGCGCCGCGCGGCCGGAAAAGCCAGTGGTAGAGCCGGATTTTGAGCGCGAGGTACATGAATGCGTCAGGCGTCAGGCGTGAGGGGTTGTCATCTCGAAGCGCATGCGTTTTGACGCCTTACTCCCGCTTTCCCGCGCCTTACGGAATGTCGACCTGCTTGATAAGGTGTCCGGCAACGTCGGCGCCGCTGAGCCGGCTGAGTTCTCCGGTCGGGATCAAACGATGGCCGACCACGCCCGGCAGCACGGTCTGCACGTCTTCGGGCACGACATGTTCGCGGCCCTCCATCAGCGCCCAGGCGCGCGCCGCACGCAGCAGCGCGAGCGCGGCACGCGGCGACAGGCCGTTCAGGTAATCGGCGGCCCGCCGCGTGTGGCTGACCAGCGCCTGCACGTAGTCGAGGAGCGCATTCGAGGCGTGTATTTTCTGCGCGTGGTGCTGCAGCTCGATGAGCTGGTCGATCTGCATGCACGGCGTGAGCTGTTCGAGCAGGTCCCGCCGGTCCTGCCCCTGAAGCAATGCGCGCTCCGCTTCGCTGTCGGGGTAACCCAGCTGGACGCGCATCAGAAAGCGGTCGAGCTGCGATTCGGGCAGGGGGAAGGTGCCGATCTGGTATGAAGGATTCTGGGTCGCGATGACAAAAAACGGCTGCGGCAGGCGGCGTGTTTCACTGTCGATCGTGACTTGGTTCTCCTCCATGGCCTCGAGCAGCGCGCTCTGGGCCTTCGGGGTGGCGCGGTTGACCTCGTCGGCCAGCACCACCTGGGCGAAGATCGGGCCTGGATGAAACTGGAAGCCGCCGGTCTCGCGATTGTAGATGGATACGCCGAGTATGTCGGCCGGCAGCAGATCGCTGGTGAATTGAATGCGCTGGAAACCCAGGCCGAGTGAAGCGGCAAGCGCGTGGGCAAGCATGGTTTTGCCTACGCCCGGAATGTCCTCGATCAGCAGGTGGCCCCGCGCCAGAAGGCAGGCGAGGGCAAGCCGGATCTGGTGTTCCTTGCCGAGGATGATGCCGCCGACCTGGGCGACGACTTTGTCGATGGGATTGGTCATGGGGAAAGAGGGGCGGAGGAAAGAGTGCGTGATGATTGAGTTTGCCACAGCGGGCGAGTTTCGTCTTGCGGTCTTATAGGATTGCTTCGATGCGCATGAGACGGGCGTCGTTGGGGTCGGGCGTGGCATGGAAACCGAGCCGGGCCACGAAGTTCAGCATCTTGTGATTGCTGCTGAACACCTCGCCGTACATGGTGTGTAACCCGCGCTGACGCGCGGCGTCCATCAGCGCGCGCATCAGGTGCGTGCCTACGCCACGGTGCTGCCACGCGTCGGTGACAACAATCGCAAATTCGCAGCTGGAGCCGGCATCCGCTATGATGTAGCGCGCCACAGCGACTTCACTTTCCCTGCCATTGACGAGGGTGACGGCGATCAGCGCCATATGGCGGTCGTAGTCGACCCGGGTAAAGTGCGACAGCATTTGCGGGGTCAGTTCACGCAGGGAGCCCATGAAGCGGTAGTAACGCGATTCATTCGAGAGGTTACGCACGAATTCCGCCTCGATTTCGGCATCCTCCGGTCGTATCGGGCGAATGGTGATCCCGTGGCCGCTGTCAAGCGCCACGTGTTGGACCAGGTGCGTAGGGTAAGGTTGCATGTCTGGGTGCGGGCACTGGTCCCGAAACAGCATTTGAACGGTGGATGCCATACATTATAAGATTGAGGCGTGATTACCGGAAATTATTCCTGTGGCGGAGCGTGACATGACGACAGCGTTCATCACTCATGGCGACTGCCTGTTGCACGATATGGGCGCCCACCATCCCGAGCAGCCGGCGCGGTTGCGGGCGGTGGAAGACCAGTTGATCGCATCGAGCCTGATCAGCGTCCTGCCGCATGTCGAGGCGCCGCTTGCGGAACGCGAGCATCTGGAGCGGGTGCACCATCCGGCCTATATCGATGCCATCGAGGAGGCCGCCCCGAAGCAGGGTATCGTGCACCTCGACCCCGACACCGCGATGAATCCGCATACGCTCAATGCGGCGCTGCGCGCGGCAGGTGCTGCGGTGCTGGCAACCGACATGGTGATCAAGGGCGAGGTGAGCAGCGCTTTCTGCAATGTCAGGCCGCCCGGCCACCATGCCGGGCGCGGCAGGGCGATGGGTTTCTGCCTGTTCAACAACGTCGCGGTTGCCGCGGCGCATGCACTGGAGCGGCACGGCCTGGAACGCGTGGCCATTGTCGATTTCGACGTGCATCACGGCAACGGCACCGAGGATATTTTCCGCGACGACGCACGCGTGTTGATGGTTTCGACCTTTCAGCACCCGTTCTATCCTTACAGCGGCATCGATGGCCGTTCCGAGCGCATGGTCAACATTCCACTGGCGGCCTACAGTTCGGGCCGCGAATTCCGCGCCGCCGTCGAAGAGCATTGGATGCCGGCGCTCGAAGCGTTCAAACCGCAGATGCTGTTCATTTCCGCCGGCTTCGACGCGCACCGCGACGACGATATGGCGATGCTCGATCTGGTGGAAGCCGATTACGCGTGGGTGACGCAAAAAATCAAGGCCGTGGCCGCGCAATATGCTTCCGGGCGCATCGTCTCGGTGCTCGAAGGCGGCTACGAATTGCATGCCCTGGGGCGCAGCGTCATGGCCCATCTCAAGGTATTGAGCGGTTTATAGCGGATGATCGTCAGGCCGGCAGGAAGGGATTTCCGTCCTATAATCCATGCACTAATTCCTCCTGGCCTGATCCGTAATGGATGTAATATATAAGCAAAACAACAGGTTGTTTTCCCGGGGGGGGGCATCGACGGCTGCGCCCCTTGGCGCCGGGAACCCATATCCATCAAACGGACCATGAGAGCTGAAAAACTGCCATTGATCGAGCAAGCAGGACAGGATGCGCGCGCGCTCGAGGAGCGCTTGCGCGCGACGTTCGATCAGGCGGGCGTCGGCATGGCTCACACGACGGTCGACGGAAGGTTTCTCGAAGTCAACCGCAGATTGTGTGAAATTCTCGGCTATTCCAGGGAAGAGCTGCTGGCCCTGACGACGCGCCTTATTACCTATCCCGAAGACCGCGGCAGTCACCGCAATTTCAAACTCGATCTGCTGTCGGGAGCAAGCAGCTTTTTCTCCGGGCACCGGCGTTATGTCCGCAAGAACGGCGAGGTCGTCTGGCTCAATCGCACGGTGACGCTGTTGCGGTACCCGGGCAGCGCCGAGCCGTATCTGATCCAGGTCATAGAGGACATTTCCGAGAACAAACGCGTCGAGCTGAGCTTGCGACGGGTGATCCGTGCGCGTCAGGTGATTGCCGAATGCAACCATGCCCTGGTCCATGCTGCCAGCGAGTCCGGGCTGCTTCAGAACATCTGCCGCATCCTGGTCGAGTCGGGCGGTTTTTGCCAGGCCTGGGTTGGAATGGCTGAAGACGATGCGGACAAGTCGATCAGAGTCGCGGCCGAAGCCGGTTTCGAGCCGGGTTCCCTCGAAATTCGCAAAGGAAGCTGGGCCTGCGACGGCCGGCATCAGGGCATGATGGGCCACGTCATTGCCGCCGGCGCGCCTTACATCGCACAAAATATTCATACCGACGGCAATTTTTTGCATCGGCGCGAGTGGGCGCGCCGGCGCGGCTACCAATCCTGCATCGGCCTGCCGCTGAACATCGAGAATCGCTGCGTCGGCGGATTGAGCATCTATGCGTTCGAGCCCGATGCTTTCGACAGCGACGAAATCGAACTGGTCAACGAGCTGGCCGCGGATATCGCTTACGGCATCGCGTCGCTCCGGTCACGCGCTGCGCGCGAGCAGGCCGAGGCCAGCGCCAGGGAAAACGAGCAGCGCTTCCGCGAAACCTTCAATCAGGCGGCAGTCGGCATCGTGCATACGGCGCCTTTGCCCGACCGGCGTTATCTCATGGTCAACCAGAAATTCTGCGACATGGTGGGGTACAGCGCCGAGGAGCTGAAGGCCTTGACGGGGCTGCAGTTGACCCACCCCGACGATCTGGAAATCGACCGCGATCTGGAGCGGCGGCTGGTCGAGGGCGAGATCAGCACTTACGCCTCGCCCAAGCGTTACATCCGCAAGGACGGCAGGATCATCTGGACCAGCCGCACGGTGTCGCTGGTGCGGGACGAGGCCGGGCGGCCTGCATATTTTATTCGCGTTATCGAAGACATTTCCGGACGCAGAGAGCTCGAGGAGCGTTTTCGCGCAACCTTTGATCAGGCGGCGGTCGGCATGTTCCAGGTCAATCTGGACCGCCGCTACATCCAGGTCAACCAGAAGTTCGCGGACATGGTCGGCTACTCGAGGGAAGAGCTGATCAGCATGTCGGCGGTGGACCTTACGCATCCTGACGAGCGCGCCGAGATGGTGCGCAATCAGGAGCGCATGCTGTGGTCGCAGGTCGGTAGCGTCAGCGGGGAAAAACGCTACGTGCACAAGACCGGCAAAGTGGTCTGGGTGAACCGCACGATCTCGGTCGCGCACAACGAAGCGGGCGAGCCGCAGTATTTCATCGGCATCATCGAGGACATCACGCAGCGCAAGGAACTCGAGCTGCGCTACAGCGCCACCATCGAGCAGGCGCCCGTGGGCATCATGCACAGCACCATTGAAGGGAAAATGCTGCATGTCAATCCCAAGCTGTGCGAGATCCTGGGCTACAGCCGGGAAGAACTGCTGTCTCTGGCCAGCTTCGATATCGTGCACCCCGGGGATCGCGGGCGCGAGCGCCAGGGGAAGATGAAAATGCTGCTCGAGAACAGGATCCCGTCGTTCGGCTCGGAAAAACGCCTGTTGCGCAAGGACGGCGGAGTCATCTGGGCGCGTCGCACGATTTCAGCGGTGCGGGATGCTGCCGGCCAAGTGCTGTATCTGGTCCGCATGGTCGAGGATACCACCGGCAGCAAAGAGGCGGAGGAAGCTTTGCGCATGAGCGAGGAGCGCTTCCGCACCGTGTTCAGCGAGGCCAACGTCGGCATTACGCTATCCTCGCTCGACATGCGTTATCTCCAGGTCAACGACAAATATTGCGAAATGGTCGGCTATTCGCGAGACGAACTCATGCGGATGAGCATCGGGGACGTCGTCGTTCCGGAGGATGTCGAAGAGTCCAGGGCCAACCGCAAGAAGCTGATGAGTGGCGAAATCAGCGCCTACCACGCCGACAGACGGCTGTTGCGCAAGGACGGCACGACGGTATGGGCCAATCTGGTGGCGTCGGTCGTGCGGAACGACAACGGCGAGCCGAGTTATTTTATTGCAGTCATCCAGGACATGTCGGAGCGCAAGCGCGCCGAGTTCGCGCTGCGCGAGAGCGAGGAGAAATTCAACCAGCTTTCGAACAATATTCCACAGGTATTCTGGATCAGCGATGCTTCCCACCGGCAGACGATCTATATCAGCCCCGCGTGCGAACAGATGCTCGGTTATTCCGCGGAACAGTTGAAGGCGGACCCGCAGTTGCTGATACGGTCCGTGCATTCCGGCGACCGGCTGCGGGTATACAAGGCACGGAAGGCCGCCGCTTTCAGGCAATACGACGAAACGTATCGGATCGTGCGTCGGGACGGGGCAGTCCGCTGGGTCAGGGACCGGGCTTTCCCGGTGCGGGACGCGGCCAATCAGGTTTATCGCATCGCGGGCATCGCGGAAGACATCACGCAGCGCAAGGAAGCCGAAGAAAAACTGGTCCACATGGCACATTTTGACGGTCTCACCGGACTGCCGAATCGCGTGCTGTTCCACGACCGCCTGGGACAAATGCTGGCGCAGGCACGGCGCCGCGACCGGATGGTGGCCGTGATGTTTCTCGATCTCGATCGCTTCAAGGTCGCCAACGACACGCTCGGTCACGGCATCGGCGATCTGCTGCTGCAGCAGGTCGCCCAGCGGCTTTCCGGATGCGTGCGCGTGGGTGATACGGTGGGCCGCATGAGCGGGGACGAGTTCGGCGTCATCCTGTGTGATCTGCATAACGCCGAGGACGCGCGCCAGGCGGCACAGAAAATTCTCGGGGTGTTCGCGGTTCCGTTCCTGCTCGAGCATCACGAGGTCTATGTAACCGCAAGCATCGGCATCAGTATGTACCCGGCGGACAGTGATGACGGGGATGCGCTGATCAAGGATGCGGATACCGCGATGTACCGCGCCAAGGATTCCGGCCGCAACAACTTCCAGTTCTATACCAGGGAGATGAACTCGCGCGCCATGCACCGGCTCGAACTTGAAAATAACCTGCGGCGCGCGCTGGAACGGCGGGAATTCCTGCTTTATTACCAGCCGAAAGCAAACCTGGGAAGCGGAGAGATTACCGGATTCGAGGCGCTGTTGCGCTGGCAGCGTCCGGGTTACGGGCTGGTGTCCCCTATGGAATTCGTGCCGCTGCTGGAGGAAACCGGCATGATCGTCCCGGTCGGCGAGTGGGTTGTCGGCGCAGTATGTGCCCAGCTCAAGGCGTGGGCGGCGGCCGGTTGCCGGCCGCTGCCCATTGCGATCAACCTGTCGGCCCGGCAGTTCGCGGCGAAGGACCTCGGCATTACGGCGAAACGCATTCTGGAGGAGCACGGCGTCGACCCGCGGCTGATCGAGATGGAGATCACGGAAAGCTCCCTCATGGCCAATACCGGGGAGGCGGTGCAGACTCTGGAATACCTCAATGGCCTCGGCGTGCGTCTGACGATCGACGATTTCGGGACCGGTTACTCGAGCCTCAGCTATCTCAAGCGATTCCCGCTCGATGCGTTGAAAATCGACCGCTCGTTCATACGCGATATCACCTCGGATATCGACGATGCCACGATCACGCGCGCGGTGATCAGCATGGCGCACAACCTGGGACTGAAAGTGGTGGCAGAAGGCGTGGAAACCGAAGCGCAGCTCGCGTTTCTTGCCGTTAATGGCTGCGATGAAATGCAGGGATTTTACTTTGCGCAGCCGCTGCCGGCGGCGGAGTGCACGCAACTGCTGCGCGGGGAGTGGCGGCTCAATCTTCCTGCGCTGCCGGGCCTGTAGGCGCCGGCGGGCGGGCCTAGCCGATCAGGATCGCGGCCACGACTTTCCGGCCTTCCGCCATCAGGATGTTGTAGGTGCGGCAGGCGGCCCTGGTGTCCATCACTTCAAGACCGATGCCGCCGGTCGCGAGCCGGCGGGACAGTGCGGGTGCGGGGAAGCGCAGCACGCTGCCGGTGCCGAGAAGGACGATTTCCGGCTTCAGCGCGAGCAGGGATTCGAGGGCGTCCGCGCTCAGCGCCTCGAAATTCTCGATATTCCATTCCATGATCTGATCGGCGGTCACCACAATGTGCTTTTCATGACGCACGTTGTTGACCGCAACGTAGCCGGGACCGTAGCCGGTGAACATATTCTGGCCGCTTGTGACGGCGAGATGCAGCTTCATAGGGTGGCCGATAACCTGCTGATTTGCTTTGGATTAGTCGCTCCGATAGAATTATACGCTTTTTCACCGGCCGTCCTCCACGGGCAATGAGGAGGCGAGGACTGCGGTTGCTGCGGAAACGCCGCTGACCCGCATCGCGGCCTGGTGCGCACCGCGGCCCGGGCCACGCCCGGCGTTGCGGCATATTTTGATAACGGTTTACTGGTTGCCACGGAGCTATGGAAGAGTTTTCCCGCATAAAAAGGTTGCCGCCGTACGTATTCAACGTTACCGGCGAGCTCAAGCTCGCGGCACGGCGGCGCGGCGAGGACATCATCGATTTGAGCATGGGCAACCCCGACCAGCCTACGCCGCGGCATATCGTCGACAAGCTGATCGAGAGCGTCCAGCGTCCCGACACGCACGGCTACTCGGTGTCCAAAGGCATTCAGCGGCTGAGACGCGCGATCTGCAACTGGTACAAGACACGCTACGACGTCGAACTCGATCCTGATTCGGAGGCGATCGTCACGATCGGATCGAAGGAGGGCATTGCGCACCTTGCGCTGGCCACGCTGGATACCGGGGACATCGTGCTGGTGCCGAATCCGAGCTATCCGATCCACATCTACGGGCCGGTGATCGCCGGGGCCGACATCCGCCACGTGCCGATGCAGGCCGGCACGGATTTCTTCGAGTCGCTGGAGCGCGCGATCCGCGACACGTATCCCAAGCCCAAGATGCTGATCGTCAATTTTCCGAGCAACCCGACCACGCAGTGCGTCGATCTGCCATTTTTCGAGCGGCTGATCGCAATAGCGCGCGAGCATGACATTTACGTGGTGCACGATCTGGCTTATGCGGACATCGTATTCGACGGCTACAGGGCGCCGTCGATCATGCAGGTTCCCGGCGCGCGCGACATCGCGGTCGAGTTCTTCACCATGTCCAAGAGCTACAACATGGCGGGCTGGCGCGTCGGCTTCATGGTCGGCAACCGCGACCTTGTGACCGCGCTCGCGCGCATGAAGAGCTACCATGACTACGGCATGTTCACGCCGATCCAGATCGCTTCCATCATCGCCCTCGAGGGCCCGCAGGAATGCGTCGAGACCGTGCGCCAGCTCTACCAGGGCCGGCGCGATGTAATGTGCAGCGGGCTCAATGCAGTCAACTGGAAAGTCGAAAAGCCCAAGGCGACGATGTACATCTGGGCGCCTATCCCCGAACCGTACAAATCCATGGGCTCCCTCGAATTCTCGAAGAAGCTGCTGGCCGACGCCAAGGTGGCGGTGTCGCCTGGCACGGGTTTTGGCCATTATGGCGATGGTCACGTCAGGTTCGCGCTGATTGAAAATGAGGCGCGTACTCGTCAAGCATTGCGTGGGATTAAAGAGATGTTCCGCAAAGATGGACTGCTGTAAACAGGGTGAGGCGGGAAACATGTGTGAGGTTGACGCCTCACGCCTCACCCCTCACTTCTCACGGAATTTAGAATGAAACCAATCAACGTTGGGCTGCTGGGCATAGGGACCGTCGGCGGCGGCACTTTCACGGTATTGCGGCGCAACCGGGAGGAGATTTCGCGCCGCGCCGGATGCTCGATCACCATGAAAATGGTGGCGGACAAGGACCTGGAGCGCGCGCGGAAGGTCGTCGGCGACAGCGCGGTGATCACCGCCGACGCGCTCGATGTCGTCAATAATCCCGACATCGACATCGTCGTCGAGCTCATCGGCGGCACGGGTATCGCCAAGGAGCTTGTGCTCAGGGCGATCGCCAACGGCAAGCACGTCGTTACCGCGAACAAGGCCCTGCTGGCGCTGCATGGCAACGAGATATTCGCCGCGGCGCAGAAGAAGGACGTGATGGTGGCGTTCGAGGCGGCGGTGGGCGGCGGCATCCCGATCATCAAGTCGCTGCGCGAAGGCCTCACCGCGAACCGCATCGAATGGATCGCCGGCATCATCAACGGCACCAGCAACTTCATCCTGTCCGAGATGCGCGACAAGGGCGCGAGCTTCGGCGACGTGCTCAAGGAGGCGCAGCGCCTGGGCTACGCCGAGACCGACCCGACTTTCGATATCGAGGGGATCGACGCCGCGCACAAGCTCGTCATCATGGCCGCAATCGGCTTCGGCATCCCGATGCAGTTTTCCTCGGCCTACGTCGAAGGGATCTCCAAACTTACGCGGGAGGATATCCGCTATGCAGAAGAACTCGGCTACCGCATCAAGCTGCTCGGCATCGCCAAGCGCAAAGCCGCGGGGATAGAACTGCGCGTGCACCCGACGCTGATCCCGGCGCGCCGCCTCATTGCCAATGTCGAAGGCGTGATGAATGCGATACTGGTCAAGGGCGATGCGGTGGGGCAGACCATGTATTACGGCGCGGGTGCCGGTGCCGAACCGACTGCATCCGCCGTGATCGCCGACCTGGTCGATGTCGCGCGCATGCTGACGGCGGATCCCGAGCACCGCGTGCCGCACCTCGCGTTCCAGCCGGACCAGTTGTCCAACATCCCGATCCTGCCCATGGGCGAGGTCGAGACCTCGTATTACCTGCGGTTGCGCGTCTACGACAAGCCAGGCGTGCTGGCCGATATCACGCGCGTGCTCGCCGATCTCGGCATTTCCATCGACGCGATGATCCAGAAAGAACCGCACGAAGGCGAAGACCAGGCCGACATCATCATGCTGACCCACCTGACCGTGGAGAAACACATCAATGCCGCGATTGAAAAAATCGAGAAGCTGCCTGTCGTTGCCGGCAAGGTGACCCGCATCCGCCTTGAAGAATTTAATTAATAAAAACAACAGACTACAATCGTTGTCGGCCTCGCTGTGCCAGCCCTGCATCAGGACACTATGACTCATTACACCGGATTGATAGACAAGTACCGCGACCGGCTGCCGGTCACGGCCGACACCCCCGTCATTTCGCTCAACGAGGGCAATACGCCGCTCATCGAGTTGAAGAACCTGCCGCGCCTCATCAGGAAGAATGTGCAGATCTACGCCAAGTTCGAAGGGCTCAATCCGACCGGCTCGTTCAAGGACCGGGGCATGACCATGGCCGTGACCAAGGCAGTCGAAGCCGGCGCGAAAGCCATCATTTGCGCTTCCACCGGCAACACGTCGGCTGCCGCCGCAGCCTATGCGGCGCGCGCCGGCATTGCCTGTTTCGTGCTGATTCCAGAGGGCAAGATCGCGCTCGGCAAGCTCTCCCAGGCGATGATGCACGGCTCGGTCGTGATCCAGATCCGCGGCAATTTCGACGACGGCATGCGGCTGGTGCAGGAAGTCGCCAAGACGACGCCGGTCGACATCGTCAATTCGATCAATCCGTACCGCCTGCAGGGGCAGAAGACCATTGCGTTCGAGATCATCGAAGCGCTGGGTGACGCGCCGGACTATCACGCGCTGCCGGTGGGCAATGCCGGCAATATCTGCGCGCACTGGATCGGGTATTCGGAGTCGGTCTGTGAAAATACCCGCGCCTGCGCGCTGTGCGCCGGGAAATGCGCTTATCACAAGAACAGGACCGCCACGCGCCGGCCGATCATGGTCGGTTACCAGGCATCGGGCGCGGCTCCGATCCTGCGCGGCAGGCCGGTCGAGAATCCCGAAACCGTGGCAACCGCCATCCGCATCGGCAACCCGGTGTCATGGCAGCAGGCGCTTGCGGCCCAGAAGGAATCGGGCGGCTGGTTCGATGAATGCACCGACGAGGAAATCCTGCGCGTGCAGAAGCTGCTGGCGCAGACCGAAGGCATTTTCTGCGAGCCAGCGTCGGCGATATCGCTGGCCGGGGTGCTCAAAGACCTCGAGCTGGGAAAAATAGGCGAGGGCAGCACCATCGTCTGCACCCTGACCGGGCATGGCCTCAAAGATCCGGATACCGCGATCGCGCAAAGCATCCAGCCGATGACGGTCGACGCCGAACTCGGCCCGATCGAGCGCGTGATTCGAGAGCACCTACCGAACAGCTGAACCACTACGGGGGCGGGCAGAACAAGAACAAGAATTGAGCCGCCAAGGCCGCCAAGCACGCCAAGAAATTCGAATAACGAAAGGCTAACGAGGTAAATCAGGCAGCATCAAGCGATTCGTTTCTGTAGCCTTTCATTCTGACTCTAGTTTTCCTTGGCGTTCTTGGCGGCCTTGGCGGCTAAATTGATCTTGTTCTTCTTGGTGGCTAGATTGGTTTTGATCTTGGCTAGTCGATAAACCGCATCGACAGATCGATGGCCCTGATGTCCTTGGTCAGGCTGCCGATCGAGATGCGATCGACGCCGGTTTCGGCAATGGTACGCACATTGTCGAGCGTGATGCCGCCTGAAGCTTCGAGCTGGGCCTGCCCGGCGGTGGCTTTTACCGCCTGGCGCATCTGATCCGGGTTCATGTTGTCGAGCAGGATCATTTTCGCTCCGGCTGCGAGCGCTTCCTCGAGCTGCGCCAGCGTCTCGACCTCGATCTGCATCCATACTCCCTGCGGCGCGATTTTCTGCGCCTGCCGCAATGCTGCCGTGACCCCGCCGGCGGCGGCGACATGGTTTTCCTTGATCAGCATGGCGTCATAAAGGCCCAGCCGGTGATTGACGCCGCCGCCGGTTCTGACCGCATATTTTTGGGCCAGCCGCAGCCCCGGCAGGGTCTTGCGGGTGTCGACGATGACGGCGCGCGTGCCTGCGACAGCCTCGACGTAGCGTCTCGTCGTGGTCGCCACCGCCGACAGCATCTGCAGGAAGTTGAGGGCCGAGCGCTCGCCGGTCAACAGCGCGCGCGCCTTGCCGCGTATTTCGCAGATGCGGGCCCCGGCATCGACATGCGCGCCTTCCGCAACCAGCCAGGTGACCGCGACGCCGGGATCCAGCCTGCGAAAGCACGCCTCGAACCAGGCCTGGCCGCAGATGACGGCAGGCACGCGGCAAACGACTGCGGCATGCGCGCTTTTGTTTTCCGGGGTCAGCAGCGCCGTCCAGTCGCAAACGCCCACATCTTCGGCCAGCGCGGCGCTCACGTTGCGTTCTATCTCGGGTGCCAGATCCATTGATTTTGCTCTCAACGCTTATCCGGCAATTCTACAGTAACGGGCAGGACGGCATGGAAAGCGCAACCGGCATGCGGCCCGGTTTCGGCACATGCGCGGTGTGCACCCGGAGCGCGTCTAGGCCGATCCGGCGGAAAGACCGGTGCCCTTGATACGATCGTAATATCGCGCGCGGTAGAGCAGCCGCAGGTCACTGCCGCTGCCGGAAAATCCGGAGCGATTGTGCAGCACATTATTGCAGATGAGGCCCATGCCCGCTTCCAGCCTGGCCCGGAAAATATGCGGCGTGGCGCTGCTGAGCAGTTGTTGCAGAAATTCCCTGGCGGCGAGGGTCGCCGTTTCCTGCTTCCACAGTACGCTGCGCGTGCGCGC
>Ga0153916_10002757_pt1 | contig 12885 bp, 11 predicted proteins | sample Opewatmetagenome_FD_109642 | JGI IMG/M metagenome (GOLD analysis project Ga0153916, IMG submission 109642) | Freshwater wetland microbial communities from Ohio, USA - Open water 3 Core 3 Depth 4 metaG | ecosystem: Environmental > Aquatic > Freshwater > Wetlands | place: USA: Ohio, Lake Erie...
CACGCTGGGCATCTACACGCGCCCCGAAGGCGACGAGCACGTGGTGCTGACCGTCGCCGACTCGGGCGTCGGCATGCCCGAGCACGTGCGCAAGCGCGTCTTCGACCCGTTCTTCACCACCAAGGGCGAGGTGGGTACGGGGCTGAGGCTGTCGGTATCCTACTCCATCATCCAGCGCCACTGCGGCGAGATGCGCGTCGAGAGCGAATCGGGACGCGGGACGACATTCACCATCATCCTACCGGTGGGCGCGGCCGACGGCGTGCCGGCGCCCGCCGGCCAAGAGTCCGTCGGGGCCACCCGCAGCGGCCGCATCCTCCTCGTGGACAACGAGCTGCCAGTCATGACCATCCTCGCCGAGATGCTGACCGAGGCGGGCCACCACGTGCTGCCGGTGGCCAGCGGCGCCGAGGCGATGCGCGTCTTCGTGCCGGGCGGCTTCGACCTCGTGATGACGAACCTCGGCATGACGGGAATGACGGGTTGGGATGTCGCGGAGCGCGTGCGCGCCCGCGACCCGCAGGTGCCCGTGGTCTTCATCACGGGCTGGGGGTTGCAGGCCGAGGACCGGGAGCGCTGCACGAAGCTGGGCGTGATAAAGGTGCTCTTCAAGCCGGTGCGCCCGGCCGAGATTCACACGGCCGTCCAAGAGGCGCTGGCGGGTTCGCCCCGCAAGCCGGGTCCCGCGTCCTAGCATGCAGCGTTCGATCGGCCGTGGGGTCATCGCCAATGACCTACTCGTGCTCGGGCGTGCCGCGCCATAACCCTCGTCGCACTTCCTTACTTGGAGCGCCCGCGGTTCGGAGGCAGCCCGTACTCGTCGGAGAACATTTTCCGGTACGTCCGCCACATGTCGTGCATGGTGGCGAGGATGTTACGGAGTGAGGTCGTCGAGCCCCTCCCGAACGTTCGGGGAAAGGTCTGAATGCCGACCTCCCCGACCCGATAGCCGGCGAACATCGCCTTGATGGCCAGCTCGGCCCCGATGAACGGACTCGTCGTCTCGAGCTCGATCTGGTCGACGACAGACTTGCGGACCATCCGGAGCCCGGTCGAAACGTCACGGAACTGCGTGCGGAACATCAGGCGCAGGAGAGTGTTGTAGATCCACGACACGAAGATGCGGCTGCTCGAGTAGATCTTCTTGTACCGGAACGTGATGATCAGGTCGTAGTGTTCCCGCAAGCGCAGCAGCTTCCTGAAGTCTTCGATCTCGTACTGATCATCGCCGTCGGTGAAGCAGATGTGCTCGAACCGGCACGCGGCGAGGCCCGAGCGCACGGCCGCCCCGTATCCGAGATTGGTGGAATGGTGGATGACACGCACGCGGGGGTACTGGCGCGCGAGGTCGTCGGCGATCGCGCCGGAGGCATCCGGCGAGGCGTCGTCGACCACGATAACCTCGTAGTCGCCCCCGAGGGAGACCAGGAAGCTCACCGCCTTTCGGATCATGATGGCGGTGGTGGTCTCGTCCCTGTAGACGGGGAAGAAGAGGCTGACGCCGGGCGTCGGCTCCATCAGAACGCCCGCCGCCTGAATAACCACCACGGCGCGTGCCGGACGAGCAGGCACAAGTACCTCCAGAACCACGGGTAGTACACCGTCCCCACGTCCCGATGGATGTTCCCCAGCACGAGGTCGCCGACGCCCTCGGGAGTCCCCATGGGGATCCGCGTCCGGAGGCCGATGGTGAGGCTGCTGTCCACGTAGCCGAGAACGTAGAGCTGCACCGTCACCGGCGAGCACACGCACGCGTGGCGAAGGCTCTCGAAGAAGCTTTCCAGCGCCCTCTTCGCCGCCGAGTAGGCGACGTTTCGCTGGCGTCCGCGCGTGGCCGCCACGCTGCCGAAGCCCACCACCGTCGCCCGCGGGCGCGCCGTCAGCTCGGGCAGGAAACGGGAAACGATGGCGACGATCGCGCCGAAGTTCACCGCCGTCAGCCGCGTCGTCCGCCGGGGGTCGAAGGAGCAGTCGTCGTCGTCCGCCACCATCCCCACCGGCAGCAGCAGCCCGTCGAGCCCCCCCATCTCGGTGCACGCCAAAGCGATTCTCTCCAGGTACGCGTCGCCGGCTCCCACGTCCGCCGCGACCCAGCAGACCCGGACGCCATGCCGGATCCCCAGGTCGGCGGCCATCGCCACCAGGTCACGCTCGTCGGATGCCACGAGGACAAGGTCGTGGCCCGCCGCTGCGAACCGCGCCGCCAGCCCGCGACCGACCCCCGCCGAGGCACCGACGACGAGATAGGTCATAGGCCGAGACGGTTGGACAGCTCCGAGCGGAACAGGCGCGCCGGGTCCATGGCCTGCAAACGCGAGCGGAACTGCTCGTATTCGGGGTAGCAGGCGCGGACGACCGACGCGGGCAGGCGGGAGTCCTTTATGATCGAAGGGATCCCGCCGGCGGCAACCGTCAACTGGTCGAGGCGGCGGAGGAAATCGAGGGTGCTCGGCGAGCGCTGCAGGTCCAGCGTCACGCAGATGCCGTTCCCGTCGAATCGCAGCAGCCGCCCCCGGCCTCGAAACGCCTTCAGCGACATCATGAGCGAGGGAGGCCGGAGGGAGAAGAGTAGATGCTGGACGTCTCGGAGGAACCCGGAGACGTCGTCGCTGGGTACCAGGATCTGGCACTCGGCCAGGCCGGGGCGGCCAAAGAGGCGGAAGTACGCCGAGCGGCGCGCGAAGGGAAACATGGCGTCGAACACGCTCGTCTCGCCCATCGCCGGTCGCGATCTCTCCGCCATCCAGTAGGCGGAGATCAAGGCTCGGCTGGTCAGCGACCCAAAGAAAGAGAAAGGCAGCCGGGCGCGCCCCTCGGGGGTGAGCGGCCGGTAGGACGGGACCACGCGCCCGGTGGGCGAGGACCCGCCGACCATCGATCCCTGAAAGACGAACCCGCGGCCAAAGGTACGGGGCCTCGGAACTGCATCGTGCCAGCTGTACGCAAAGGTGTTCTCCGCCGACAGCTCCTCGACGAGCCTGGCGGACTCCCCCAGGTCGGAGACCCGGATCCGCCGGACGGCGACCCTGTGGCCGGTGAGCGGGCGCAGACTGAGGGTCGCGGCTAGGATCACGCCGGTGAGGCCGTAGCCCCCGCAGGTGAGCTCGAGGATCCCGGACGAGTCTCCGGCGCCTATGCGGATCAGGCCGTAGGCGGGATGGAACATCGTGAGATCAGCCACGCAGTCGACGAAGGTTCCCTCGCGAGCCGGATTCTTACCGTGCACGTTCGCCGCGATGCACCCGCCGATGGTGATGGCAGGGTACCCCGGCTGGACCGGCAGGCAGAGATCGGCGCGGGACGTGACCTCAAGCACCTCCGCCAGGGTTGTCCCGGCCTCCACCTCGATGGTACGCGCCTCCGGATCGAAGCGGAGGATCCGGTTGAAGCGACGCAGGTCCTGGACGATGCTGCCGCCGCCGAAACTCGCCGCCGCGTACGAGTAGCCGCCGCCACGAGCGATCCGGGGTTGATCGCCCAGGTCCGCCTCGACGAAGCGGTACCGATCGTGCCGCTGACAGACGACGGCCTCGGTCACCCCCCCGTCGAAGGTCACCATGGTGCGCCGCTCGCTCCTGGACACGGGCGGGACCCGAACGTGACGCCCGGACTCCGCCGGCGGAGCCCCGGGGGTCGTAGCGGCGCCGCGGCCCTGCGCGGACGGGCTCAAGTCGGACCGTCTCTCCCCGCTCCCGATCCGCCGATCGATCGCGGCGGGGCGGTCGGCTCGCGGGCGGCAAGCGGGAGCATCTGGGAAAAGGACACCGTGACGAACGGATAGGCCTGCCGCACCAGGGCTTCCCCGTTGAACTGGATCGCGACCACCTTCCGCCCGGTGCCATCGTGGAACAGGGTCCGTAGCTCCTGGAACGTGGTCGCCAGCGGGCTCAGCCACAACCCGCCCACCATCCCGTCGGGAACGAGCCGGAAGGCGGCAACCTCGCCGGAACTGAACTGTACGAAGAGGACCAGTCGGCCCTCCCGGAAGACGGCTCGCACCAGACGCGACAGAGGCGAGGGTCGAAGCTCTGGAGCGATCAACAGCACACCGCGGGTCTCCGGCACGGTAATCCATGTACTCCACGGCACCCTCGCGGTTCCGATCGGCTCCGGCCGTTCGAAGCGGGGCTGGCTCCGCGCCCGCAGGAGAAGGACGTCGGCACCAGCGTCCGCCACGTCGTAGTGATCGACGATGGCGCGCACCGTTTGTGGCTCGTCCCAGAGCACGTGTCTCCGGTCGATGCTCCCCACGCCCCCCAGGAAGCCGGCGTGCCACACCAAGTACTCGGGCCGGTCGCGCCCGCCAAAGTAGGCAGCATTGCGCCCATCGAGCGCCACGGTGAAACCGTTGAAGGAGGCTGGGAGCGGACGGTTGGCCCACGCGAGCCCGTTGGCGGCCACGTAGCTCGTCTCCCACGGGTAGACGTCCACGGGGTTCCCGGCAATGCTCCGCCGCATCGCCTCGGGCAGGATGCGCTCCGCCAGCGCCAATTGCGACGCCCGGCCCACCGCGTCCCGATACGCGCCGAGACCAGCCACCCTGACGAGATCTCTGACCCCTCGAAACGCAACTGGGCTGACAACCATCTCGCTTGCCGTGACCGCGTACGCGGGCACGCTCAGCGTCATCCACGGGAAGGCGACGAGCAGGGTCAGCGCCGCTGCCGCGGGTACCGTATAGCGGGACCGCCAGACCTGGGCGCTCTCGACGAACAGGATCACCATCACGAACAGGCCGAACCGGGCAAGGATGGCGACGTGCTCGTCCTGCCGGACCATAGAATGTTTCCATGCTGTGAACAGCGGCAACGCGAGCCCGGTAAGCGCGATCCTGTTGCGCCGGGTCGGCCACCAGATCAGCCACAGGGCGAGAAGCGCGAACCACGCGAGGAAGATGCCTGCGTCGATCCACCACCGCTCGTTGGAAAAGCTCATCGCGGACGAGTAGCCCTGACTCATATCCCCTCCCGTGGCGAGGTAGGACCAAACGCCGCGCAGGCCCCTCCCGGCGAGGATCCAGCCGCCCAGGAAGCTTCCGGCCGCGACGAGGGTGGTTGCGGCGAGGCGAGCCACCGCCACCGTCGGCCGTCGTACCAGCCAGCAACCAACGAGGAGGGTCGCCAGGGACGTGAAGCCGAGAGAGAACTTGACGAGGAGGTAGAAGCCCGCCAGTCCGGCGGCGAGGGCGAAGGCGCCAAGGCTCACCACATCGTCGACGAGTAAACCCCGGAGGAGCACGACGAGGAACAGGATCAGCAGCCTGTACTCCGGCTCCTGAATGCTGAAGGTGTACGTGACGGCGACCATCGAGGCGAGCCGAGCCCCGGGGCTCAGGTCGGCCACACTCTTGAGGTACGCGGCAATGGCGATTCCGAGCCCGACGGCGGACAGCAGACCGAAGGCGATCCGGCCCGATACCAGCGTGCCGAGATCCATCGTCTGGAGCAGGTACCCGTAGGGCCCGTACGTGGAGATGAAGTCGCGGCCCCATTGGAGGTGGTGCGCTGCTGCGTAGTTCAGGGCGTAGACATAGGAAGGGTCCAGGCCGGCCGAGACGGGAACGATGCTGAAGTCGAAGCCCATGACCATGCTGGCGGCGACGGACAGCGCCAGGAACGTGACGCCCCTCCCGCTAGCGAGAATGACCGACCCGCCGACCGACCGTCCGGTGCTCAATCCTTCACCGCCACGATCCACGACTGCTGGCCCATGAATCGATGGACGATCGGGATCTTGAGGTACAGCCACACCAGTGCGGGGTGCTGCGGCAGGCCGCTCTTGGTCGTCAGGGGAAGAAAGCGCGCACGCACCTCGACCGGTCGGAGCCCGACGAGCCCGAGCGCCTCCACGATGGACCGTTCGGTGAGGGGGAGATGGTGATCGAAGAAATCCCAGTAGGCGCCGCCCGCGTAGCGGATGTTCGGTTGCAGAATGAGGAGCCGCCCACCGGGCCGCAGCACTCGGCGAATCGCCGTCAGGATCCTCAGCATCTCGTTCTTCGTGGGCAGGTGTTCGAAGAAGTTGCTGGCAAAGACCACGTCGACGGCGCCATCCGGCAGCGCAGCAACATCCGCGCTCGCGCCGCCGATGACCTCGACGTCGGGGTCCGCGTGGCGGCGGACCTCCTCGTTGACGTCGAGGGCAATCCTCCGGCGGCAGACCACGTGGTTGATGAACTCACAATAGCCGGCCCCGATGTCAAGGACCGTATCCTCGGGCCGGATGTAGCGTTGAAAGAACGCGCGGCAGAGGATCCGCCACACGCGTGCCTTGCGTGCCTTTTCGTCCGGATTGAACCGCAGCGCATACAGCTTGGAGCGCGTCACAGGCGGGACGACCGGGACACGCGATCGGAGGCGGAAATGCACACGAGCATCAACGCGTTCCGCTGCGCCCGCCATTGGCCATGTGCGCACGCGGTCGATTCGGGTCCACTCGAGTTCATGACGATTCTCCGTCAGTCGATGGCATCTTAGCTACCTATACCAGTGGTCTCAAGGCTGGCCACAATCCACCACGTGTTCGCAGCGGATCCAACCAGAGCGCGTTAGCGCGGCGTATCCCGGATCTCGAGCACCAGCGCCTGTAGCACCAGCTCGAATCCCACCAGGAATGGCAACACGCTCAGCATCACCGTTCCCGTCGAGGCGAATTGATTGTGCAGCCACGACTGCCCCCAGGTGTACATGCCGAATCCCGTCCACCAGGCCAGGAGCGGCAGCCCCGTCAGCATGAAGAGCGCCACTGGAGAGAAGTCGCGCAGCACGTGCTTGCGATAGAAGCGGTACCAGTAGCCGCGGAACAGGTGGAAGGGGAAGGAGCAGAGGATGCGATCCAGTCGCATGGACGATCGCTCCGCACCGTAGCGCGAGGGCATCGCTACGTCGCGCACGCGCGCGTCAAAGATATTGAGGTGGATCAGCATGTCGTTCTCGAAGAAGTAGCGGCGCGAGATGCGGTCGAGGTCGAGGAGCCTGAGCGTGCCCGAGGAGATGGCGAGGTAGCCGTTCTGCGGGTCGAAGACGTTCCAGTAGCCCGAGGCGAGCTTGGTCAGGAAGGTCAGGACGAAGTTCCCCGCCAGGCGGGCCCTCGGCATGATGTCGAGCTCGTGGCTTCGGAGAAACCGGTTGCCCTTCGCATAGTCTGAGCGCCCGTCCACGATGGGGTCGAGGAGCCGCGGCAGGTCGGCCGCGTCCATCTGCCCGTCGCCGTCCATCTTGACGATGATCCCTTCGCCCTGTGTGAGCGCATGCTGGAAGCCACGCACCATCGCCCCGCCCACCCCCTCGTTGGTGGGGCTCTGAAGCACGGTGACGCGCGGGTCGCCCACGCTCTTCGCCGCCTCGGCCGTGCCGTCGGTGCTGCCGTCGTCGACGACCGTGACGGCATCGACGAAGTCCGGGATGCCGCGAAGGACACCGACCAAGTGCGCCTCGACGTTGTATGCAGGGATAATCACGTGCACCCGGGTGTCACGAAACATGGCAGCCTCCCGGCCGTCGCCCGCAGAAACACATGGTCCCGGTTCTGGCGTCTGGCCCGCCAGGCAGCCGCTCGACCGCGGCCAACAGCAGCGATGGCAGCATAAGGAGCGCACCCGCCGCGCGCCGTACGAGGATGCCCACCCCGCTGGCCTTGCCGTACGAGCGCGGCGTCGCCGCGGCCGGCAGGAGCGAGAGCACGATGTGTCCGGCATTTTCGGCAAGCGACGAGGGCGCCCAGCGGACGTCCTCGAATCCCGCCGATCCGAGCAGACGTTTGGCGCCGGCTGCCGACGGGATGGCGACGTGCCGCGGTGCCTCGGTGACGCCGCCCCACCGCGCCCCGAGCCAGCGTGCCTGCCCACTGTCGATCATGGGCAGCACCAGGACCACCCAGCCGCCCGGCTTGAGGAGGGAATGGATACGCGCGACCGTCGCTGCGGGGTCGAGAATATGCTCGAGGACGTTTACCATCACTACGGCATCATAGTGCCCGGGCTCGAGCGGCAGCGTCTCGATCGCGCCCTCGGAGACGGTGAGCCCAAACCGCTCGCGGGCGTACCTGACTTCGGCTCTTGAAGTTTCGACACCCTCAACGGCATAACCCGCCTCCCGGAGATACCGCAGGAAGAGGCCGCTGCCGCAGCCGATCTCGAGGACGAGTCCGCTGTGGAGACCCGTCAACCTTCGCATGAGGGCCACGCGCCGGAGGAATCCGGGGGCGTAGAAGCAGCGCCACTCGACCGCCTGGAGGAATCGCCGGAGGGCCGAGCTAGCCGGCTCGAGCTTGAACGTGTAATCGCTCGGGTAGAGGGAGGCCAGATACTCGGGGGAAGGCAATGGGTCGAGAATGGCCGAGCCGCAGTCTCGGCAACGCAGAAACCGGTGCGTCCCGTCGGCGACACCGTAGCGGTCCCGGATGCCCTCGTAGAGGGGCTCGAGCGCCGCCGAGCCGCAAAAGAGGCAGGCCATCAGTCCTTGAGGGCGAGCTCGCTCAGGCCGACTCGGTGCGCGCGCAGCAGCCTCGCGAGCTCCCGGCGGCTGATCTTGCCCGTCGACCGGATGACGCGGCGCCGTCGCCACATCTCCGGCAGCCGGGCGAGCGCCGCCAACCATGCGCGTACGATGATTCCGGCCAGCGTCCACGGAGATTGCGTGGCGGCCAGCTTTGCCGCGGCCCCACGGCCGATGACCGTCGAGTAGAGCTGCAGCGCGTAACGCCCCAGGGTGTAGGCGGGGCTCGCGGCCGCCATGCCGGCGGGAAAGCACTTGACCACGACCCAGATCCGGTTCCGCTCGACGTGAAAGGCCTTGAAGGGCGAGTGCGGCGCGGTCGAACCCGAGTAGTGGTGCCTGACGACGGCGCCCGGCACGTAGCGGCAGCGCCAGCCCGCAATGCGGGCCCGCAGTCCCAGGTCCGTGTCTTCACAGTAGGCGAAGAAGTCCTCGTCGAAGAGACCAATCTCGTCCAGCATCGAGCGGCGGTAGAGCGCCGCACATGCGCTCGGCAGAAGCACGTCCGCCTCCTTCTCATACCGCTCTCCATCGGGCTCGAGGCGCCCTCGCCCGCGGCCGATGCCGTCGCCAGAAACCAGGAGTCCCGCGCTGTCGAGGAGACCCGGCTGCCTCCAGACGTAGATCCTGGAAGCGCACATGCCCACACCCGGATCCGTCTCGGCCGCGGCCACGAGCGCTTCGATCCAGCGCGGATCGGCCACCGCATCATTGTTGAGAAGCGCCAGATAGGCGCCCTTCGACGCGCGGATCCCCAGATTGTTGCCGCCGGCGAAACCGAGGTTGCTCGGGTTCTCGACGAGGCGCAATCGGCCCGCGCGCTGACCCCGCAGATACTCGACCGAGCCGTCCGTGGAGCCGTTCTCGACTACGAGAACTTCGAGCGCGGCGTAGGATTGCGCCGCCAGTGAATCCAGGCACTCCGGCAGGTAGGCGAGGCCGTTCCAGTTCACCACGATGACGGAGACGAGGGGGCGTTCACCATCCCGCGTCCCGGGCCGCGCCGAGAATTCGGCGGCTGTGCTCCCCGCGTGCGAGACCCGATGCATAGCATCCACTATATCCCGAGGGTACGCGCCCTACGGACACGAATTCCTCGGGAGCCGCGCGGCCCGGGATGTTCGACTACGAGGACTACCAGCAGCAGCTCGACCTCGTGCGCACCTGCGGGCCGACGACACTCTTCATGAACCGCGTCACCCGCGAGGCCAACACACGGCTGCCGCCTCAGGAATGCGGTTGGCCTCGACGCGCACGGACCCGGAGAAGGGCTTGCGCCCGGTGCCATCGAGAATTCTCACATTGCTGATCAGGTAGGCGCTCATCATGAGCCCCTCCCTCTCGCGGTCCGGTGGGTCCCCAGGACACCTATTGCGCCGTCGGCCTTGATGGGACACACGAAGAAATAGCGTAGCAGTGTCCCAGGTGTCAAGTCTTGCGACCTTGCCTGCCCATCGCATCGGATGTTTAGGCGTTGGGCCTGGCCCTGCTGGGAACTCCGGAGGGTGACGCGCGGCTTCTCGCGCTGGCAGAGCGCCTCGCGGCCTGAGCCGGCGTCGGTCGCTTCGACCGAATTGCTGAGGTTCAGTGAGGCCGCGCGGCCGGCGTCTCGCGCAGGCGCCATGCGAGGTAGCTCCGCGGCTCGAGACGCGCATACTCGGCGAACTCCCGCCTCGCTCCCTGCCCGTCACCGCCCTTCTCGAGAGCCTGGCCGAGCCCATAGTGTGCCTGGGCCAGATTCGGATCGCGCTCGAGCGCCGCCCGTTGCTGACGGACCGCGTCCTCCATGCGGCCCGCGAAGAGGTAGACAAAACCGAGATCGCTCCGGATCTTCGCATTGTCGGGATCAAGCGTCGAGGCGGCTTCCAGTTCCGCCACGGCCTCCGCGAGGCGACCCGACCGATTGAGGCCAAGCCCATTCCGCGCGCGCTCGGCGGCCTGGGCACGCCTCATCGCCGCGGCACCCGCCTGCGCGATATCGGCTTCGCGCTGCGGCTGTCCGGCCCGGCGATAGGCCTCGATCAGCAGCGGATAGACAGGGAGCAACCCCGGGTTCTTCGCACGCGCCCGCTCGAGTGGACGGATCGCTTCACTCGCCCGCCCGGCTTCGATCAGGGCCGCGCCAAGCCCGTAGAGCGTGAGCGCGTCCTCCTGGACAGCGACGGCGCGCTCGTACGCCTCGATGACGCGCGCCTTGTCCCCCTTCTGCTGCCACGCGAGCGCCTCCCCTTGCAGCACGTCCAGTCGGCGCTCCGGGTCTCGAACGCGCGCGAAGGTCTCGAGGGCCTCGTCAGCCTTGCCTTCCCGGAGGAGCGCGAAGCCCAGGAACGTGCGCCCGCGCGCCGACCCGGTCTGGACGATGTTGCGTTCGAGCTCGGCGCGGATCTCCGGCACGGCCGCCTTGTCAGCGAGCGAGCGCCAGAGAGCAGGCAAACCATTCGCCGGCCGGACAGTGCGGTATTCGTCTCGGGCAATCACCTCGGCCCAGCGCGGAGACCGCCTGAGGTATACGAGCGCGAGGTCATCCCAGTAGACGAGCGCCCATCCCGGAGAGGTCAGAGCGAGGTCGATGTCAGGCGAAAAGCTTTCCCCGGAGTAGACGGGGTAGTCCATCACTGCGGTGTCGAAACCGTAGGTGGATTGGAGCCGCTCCAGATGCTCGGGATAGGCCCGGGCGAAGTGGATCTCCTCTTGCAGTCCCCGCGGCACGTAGCCGCGCCCGTCGATGATGGCCGCGCGCTTCGGGAAGTCGCGCCAAGCGAGGTAACCGCCAAAGTGGAAGGCGTTGAAGAGCCGCCCCGTCATGCCAGCACGGTCGAGGTAGCGAAGAGCCCCCTCCGGGACGAAGCGCTCATCCACGTCCAGCCCGATCGTCTTGCGGGAGTCCGCGAGAGGCGGCAGCTGGGCGAGCGCGAGGCCCACGGCCGTCACGCCGGCAACAGTCCCGGCAACGGCGAAGGCCAGCGCGGGACGGCGGAAACGCTTGCCGCTCCACGACGAGACGAGTGACACCAGGTTCCCGGACAGTACGGGCGAGCTAACAACAACGAAGAGAAAGACAAAGCGCACGGCCGAGAATCCGAGGAGGGCAAAGGGGATGACGAGCAGCACCGGAATCAGGGGAGCTCGCCGCCACTGCGCGACGAGCGTGAGCAGCAGGAGCGCGGCAAGGAGATACGGGCCCGGGTAGAGCTCGAAGGGCGGCCGCTGGAGCTCGGTGACCTCCTGGGTAAACCAAGGTGAAGTCGCCAGCTGGAACGGCAGGGTCAGGATCTCGACGCCTCTGGGATTGAGGAGCGAAGCCAGGAGGTCCGCAGCGAGCACCGCCGCAACAGTCGTGAGCTGCTTCGCCGACGGCGTATCGGGAATCGCGGTACCGCGCCACCGTCCGAGTAGATGAAACCCCACCCCACCGGCGAGCGCGGCGCCGAATGGCACCACGGTGACGATGACGCTCGGGTGCATGTTGGCCCACAGCACGTGAACGGCCGGCAACCAAAAGATCCAGCGCCGGCCATCGAGAAGGTAGGCGTCGAGGGCGTAAATGGTGAATCCGAGGAACACCATCAGGGCGATATCGGGGCGCTCGACGAAGCGATGTCGCACCATCGGAAGGCAACTGAGCAGCACGGCAGCCGCGATCAGGAAGCGGAGGACGGCATCAGCGCGAGGCCCACGGGTCAGCGTCGCATCCTTCCACAGGATCCAGAAAGCAAGCGCGACCGTAGCCGCCTTCACCAGTACGACACCCGCGAGGCCCCCGGCTCGGAACACCAGGTAGACCACGACATCGAAGAGCCACTCGGTATTGTGGTACGGGAGTGCCGCGCTCGGAAAGACGAGAACTTCGTGGGCCGGCAGCCCTCGGGCCTCGACCATCAGCCGGCCGAGAGCTAGGTGGGTCCAGGCGTCAGGGTCCTCGACCCTGGTGACGGCCAGCGCGAACGCCGCTGCCGCCACCAGGGCCCCGAGCACCCGCGGGCCCGGACGCAGGGACACGCGCGGCCGGTTACAGCCGCTCGATGATGGTGCCGATCCCCTGCCCGAAGCCGATGCACATGGTCTGAAGCCCGTAGCGCTTCTTCGTGCGCTCGAGCTCATGGAGCAGCGTGTTCATGAGCCTCGCGCCCGAGCAGCCGAGCGGGTGGCCGAGCGCGATGGCGCCGCCGTTGACGTTCACGCGCTCCATGTCGGGGTGGAGCTCCCGCTCCCACGCGAGCACGACCGAGGCGAAGGCCTCGTTGATCTCGAACATGTCGATCTGGTCGATCTTGAGCCCGGCCTTCTTGAGCACGCGCTGCGTCGCCGGGATGGGGCCCGTCAGCATGATGGTCGGGTCCACGCCGGCCAGCGACGTCGCCACGATTCGCGCGCGGGGCATGAGCTTGAG
>Ga0153916_10002758_pt1 | contig 12881 bp, 12 predicted proteins | sample Opewatmetagenome_FD_109642 | JGI IMG/M metagenome (GOLD analysis project Ga0153916, IMG submission 109642) | Freshwater wetland microbial communities from Ohio, USA - Open water 3 Core 3 Depth 4 metaG | ecosystem: Environmental > Aquatic > Freshwater > Wetlands | place: USA: Ohio, Lake Erie...
CATGCTCGACGGCGTCCCGGTCTCGATCAAGGACCTGCTCCTCACCAAGGGATGGCCGACGCTGCGTGGCTCGCGCACCGTCGATCCGAGGGGTCCGTGGAACGACGACGCGCCCGCCGTCGCACGGCTGCGCGAGGCCGGTGCCGTGCTGATCGGCAAGACCACCACGCCCGAATTCGGCTGGAAAGGCGTCACCGACGGCCCGCTCACCGGCATCACGCGCAACCCCTGGAATCCGGCCAGGACGCCCGGCGGGTCCTCGGGCGGCGCGGCCGCGGCGCTCGCCGCCGGCATGGGGCCGCTGACGCTCGGCACCGACGGTGGCGGCTCGATCCGCATTCCCTGCGCATTTACCGGCGTGTTCGGGCTCAAGCCGTCGTTCGGGCGCGTGCCCGCCTGGCCGCTGTCGCCCTTCGGCACGGTGGCGCACGTCGGGCCGATGACGCGCAGCGTGCACGACGCCGCGCTGCTGCTCAACGTCATGTCGCGGCCCGACGCGCGCGACTGGTTTGCCCTGCCCCACGAGCCGCGCGACTACCGCGTCGGCCTGGACGAGGGCGTGCGCGGCCTGCGCATCGCCTACTCGGCGAACCTCGGCTACGCGAAAGTCGACCCCGAAGTCGCCTCGCTGGTCGAGCAGGCGGCGATGCGCTTTGTCGATCTCGGCGCTCTGGTCGAGCCGGTGGACCCGGGCTTCGCGAACGCCGAGCCGGTGTTCCGCGCGCACTGGTTCACCGGCGCGGCCTACCTGCTGAAGAACTTCCTGCCGCAGCAGAAGGCGCTCATGGACCAGGGCCTGGTCGAAGTCGCCGAGCAGGGCGCGAAGATCGGCATGCTCGAGCTGCTCGACGCGGTGCAGAAGCGCGGCGCGCTCGGCGTGCACATGAACCAGTTCCACGAGAAATACGACCTGCTGCTCACCCCGACCCTGCCGCTCGCCGCGTTCGAAGCCGGCAAGGAGGTTGCCGACGTGATGAAGGACAAGCGCTGGACCGACTGGACGCCTTTCTCCTATCCCTTCAACCTGACGCAGCAGCCCGCGGCCTCGATTCCCTGCGGGCTGACGGCCGAAGGCCTGCCGGTGGGGCTGCACATCGTCGGCCCGCGCTACGCCGACGCGCTGGTGCTGCGCGCCGCGCGCGCCTTCGAGTCGGCGCAGCCGATCGCGATGCCCGACGTGTCGCGGCTCGCCGCGCGCGAGCCGGAAGCCGACAAGACGGCGTGATCGGGCGGCCGTGCCGGTCGACATCAAGCTGATTCGCGCGCACGATTTCATCCGCACCGCTGGCGCGGACCGGCTCGATGCCGACGCCAGCCTCGCGCTGCTGGTCGGCGCCGCCTCCGGGATCAACGTGAATCGCGCGTCGCAGATCCTCATCGACCTGCGCGAGGCCGACGCGGAGCTCGACGTCCTCGAGCTCTACCGGCTCGGCGAGCGCCTCGCCGCCCATCCGTCGGTACGCGGCCGCCGCGTGGCGGTGCTCGCGGCGGCGAACGAGCGCACTGCCAGCCCGCGCCTGGCCGAGCTGGTCGCCGACGCGGGCAGCAGGCCGGCGCGGGCGTTCACCCATCTCGACGAAGCCCTCGACTGGCTGGCATCGCCCGCGGCCTAGCCGTGCGCGGCGACGCTGTCCCCCGGCGCCTCGCCGCGCTCGGCATGGCCGTAGTCGCGCAGCACCGAGGCCACGCGCAGGCGGTAGCCGGCGAAGATGCCGCCGCGGCCCCTGGCCTGCGCCTCGCGGTGCTGCTGCAGGTTGCGCCATGCCCTCACCGCCTGCTCGTCGCGCCAGAACGAGATCGAGACGAAGCGGCCCGGCGCGGTGATGCTCTCGTAGCGCTCGATCGAGATGAAGCCGTCCGCGCGCTCGAGCTCGGGCTTGAGCGCCGCGGCGAGCTCCAGGTACTCGCTCACCCTGCCCTCGCGCGGCGTGAATTCGAAGATCACGGCGATCATGCTTCCTCCCCTTGCGCGTCTAATATACTGTTTGCTCCGATGACACCGCGCCATTATCGCTTCTGGCCGAAGCGCCTGCCGCACCATCTCACGGCGCCGCGCACGACGCTGCACGCTCTGCTGGAGGTCTCGGCGCAGCGCTATCCGGAAAAGCCCGCGACGCTGTTCTTCGGCGCCGAGCTTCGCTATCGCGAGGCGCACGAGCAGGCGCTGCAGCTCGCGGGCTTCCTGCAGAAGGCCTGCGGCGTCCGGCGCGGCGACCGGGTGCTGGTCGACCTGCAGAACAGCCCGCAGTTCCTGCTCGCCTGCTACGCCATCCTGCGGGCCGACGCGGTGATGGTGCCGGTGAGCCCGATGTGCGTGGCCGGGGAGCTGGCGCACTATATCGAGGACAGCGAGGCGCGCGTCGCGATCGTCGGGCAGGAGGTCTGGCCGCGCATCGCGGGCCTGGTCGGCAAGACGCCGCTCGAGCGCGTGGTGGTCGCCGCGTATGCCGATTACGCCTCGCCCGAGACCGACCTGCCGCGCCCCGAGGCGATGGCCGCGAAGCGCGAGCGCATCGACGCGCGCGGCGTGACGCTGTGGCCGCACGCGCTCGCCATGGGGCACGTCCCCGAGCCCTCGCGCGCGCAACCCGGCACGCTGTGCGTCATGCCCTACACCTCGGGCAGCACCGGCCACCCCAAGGGCTGCATGCACACCCACGCGGGCGTGATGTTCAACGTCGCCGGCGCCGCGCAGTGGGAGGACATCCACCAGGACACGGTGGCGCTGTCGACCGCGCCGATGTTCCACGTCACGGGCTTCGTGCACACGCTGCACGCGTCGGTCTACGCGGGCGCGACGATCGTCATCCAGCCGCGCTGGGATGCGCGGCTCGCGGCGCGCCTGATCGAGCGCCACCGCTGCACCCACTGGGCGAACGTGCCGACCATGGTGGTCGACCTGCTGTCCGATCCCGCGGCGCTCGAGCACGACGTCTCGTCGCTCACCTGCATCTTCGGCGGCGGCTCGGCGATGCCCGAGGCGATCGCGCAGAAGCTGTACGACACCTGCGGCATCCACTACCTCGAGGGCTACGGGATGACCGAAACCATCTCGCAGACCCACATGAACCCGCCCGAGCGCCCGAAGAAGCAGTGCCTGGGCTTTCCCTACTTCGACACCGAGTCGCACGTCGTCGACCCGGAGACCTTCAGGGTGCTCGATCCCGGTGAGCAGGGCGAGATCGTGGTGCGCGGGCCGCAGCTGCTCACCGGCTACTGGAAGAACGAGAAGGCGTACCTCGAGTCCTGGGCGCAGATCGGCGGCAAGGCGTTCTTCCGCACCGGAGATCTCGGCCGCATGGACGAGGACGGCTACTACTTCATCTCCGACCGCCTGAAGCGCATGATCAACGCCGCGGGCTTCAAGGTCTGGCCGGCCGAGGTCGAGGCGGCGATGTACCGCCACCCCGCGATCCAGGAGTGCTGCATCATCGCCGCGCCCGACGCGCGCCGCGGCGAGACGGTGAAGGCCGTGGTGGTGGTGAAGAAAGAGTACGCCGGCAAGGTGACGGGCGAAGACATCCTCGGCTGGGCGCACGGGCAGATGGCGGCCTACAAGGCGCCGCGCCTGATCGAGTTCGCCGCTGCGCTGCCGCGCACCGCCTCGGGCAAGCTGATGTGGCGCGCGCTGCAGGAAAAGGAGTTCCCCTGATCCGCATCGGCTCGGGCGCGGGCTTCGCGGGCGATCGGCTCGAGCCGGCGGTGGTGCTCGCCGAGCGCGGCGACATCCGCTATCTGGGGCTCGAGTGCCTCGCGGAGCGCACCATCGCGCTGGCGCAGCTGCGCAGGCTGAAGGACCCGGAAGAAGGCTACGATCCGATGCTCCTGCGGCGCATGGAGCTGCTGCTGCCGGTGATCAAGCGCCGCGGCGTGCGCGTCATCAGCAACATGGGCGCGGCCAACCCGGTGGCCGGGGCCGAGGCGGTGCTCGGCGTCGCGCGGCGCCGCGGGATCGCGCTCAAGGTGGCGGCGGTCACCGGCGACGACGTGCTGCAGATGCTGCGGCCCGAGGACACGATCCTCGAGACGGGCGGCAAAGTGGGCGACTACCGCTGGCTGGTGTCCGCGAACGCCTACCTCGGCGCCGACGCGCTGCTGCCCGCGCTCGCGAGCGGCGCCGACGTGATCCTCACCGGGCGCGTCGCCGACCCGTCGCTGTTCCTCGCGCCCGCGGCGCACGAGCTGGGCTGGGACCCCGCCGATGCTCAGCGCATGGCGGCGGGCACGGTGATGGGGCACCTGCTGGAATGCGCCGGGCAGGTCACCGGGGGCTATTTCGCCGACCCGGGCGTGAAGGACGTGCCGGATTTTGCCCACCTCGGCTTTCCCTGGGCGGAAATCGGCGCCGACGGGCGCTTCGTGCTCGGCAAGCCCGAGCGCACCGGAGGCCGCATCGACCTGATGACGGTGAGGGAGCAGCTGCTCTACGAGGTCACCGATCCGCGCGCCTACGTGACCCCGGACGTGGTCGCGGACTTCACCACCGTGCGCATCGCGCAAGCCGCGCCGGACCGCGTGGCGGTCTCCGGCGCGAGCGGACGCGCGCGCCCCGCGACGCTCAAGGCGAGCATCGGCTACCACGCGGGCTACGTCGGCGAAGGCGAGATCGGGTACGCCGGGCCGAACGCGCTGGCGCGCGCGCGGCTCGCGGGCGAGACCGTGCGCGAGCGCCTCGCGGGCGAGTTTCGCGAGCTGCGCATCGACCTCATCGGCTGCGATTCGTTGCACGGCAAGGCGTACCGCATGGCGGCCGAGCCCTACGAGGTGCGGCTGCGCGTCGCGGGGCGCGCCACGCTGCGCGAGAAGGCCGAGCTGATCGGCGAGGAGGTCGAGGCGCTGTGGACCAACGGCCCCGGCGGCGGCGGGGGGGCGCGCAAAACCGTGCGCGAGCAGGTCGGCGTGATCTCGACGCTCATCGAGCGCGAGCGGGTGCGCCCGGCGCTGACCATCAGGGAGACGCGCGGTGAAAAAGCGCTTGTATGAGCTCGCGCACTGCCGCGCGGGCGACAAGGGCAACACCTCGCTGCTGTCGCTGATCGCGCTGCGCGACGAGGACTATCCCCTGCTGCGCGACGCGGTCAGCGCGGCGCGCGTCAAGGCGCACCTCGCGCACGTGGTGCGCGGCCAGGTCGTGCGCCACGAGGTGCCCAACCTGTGCGCGCTGCAGTTCGTGTGCGAGGATGCGCTGGACGGCGGCGTCACCACCTCGCTCGCGCTCGACGCGCACGGCAAGAGCCTGAGCTACGCGCTGCTCGAAATGGAGATCGAGGTTTCCTAGCGTCCGCGACGCAGGTCGGGAACCAGCACCAGCGCGCCCGCGGCCGCCACCAACGCCGCGCCGAGCAGACCGTGCGCGAGCGAGCCGGAGCGCTCGCCGATCCAGCCGACCACCGGCGGGCCCGCGATGTTGCCGATGCCGAAGACGGCCGTCAGCCCTGCGGCCGCGCGGCGCGGCGAGCGCGGCGCGAGCGAGCGCGCCAGCGGCAGAGCCAGCGCGGTAATCGCGACCACCGTGCCGCCGAAAAACACCCCGGCGATTCCCGCCGTCAAGGGCCGCGGATCGAGCGCAACCAGCAGGATGCTGAGCGCGTGGATGGCATTGGCCGCGCACAGCGCGCGCGTGCCGGTCGTTCGCCGCCGCACCGCGCCCCAGATCCAGATCGAGGCCATCGCGCACAGCCCGACGACCACCCACACCAGCGCCGCCGCGCGCGGCGTGCCGCCCGAGACGACGTTGACGAAGAAGGTCCCGGCGGCGCCGAAGCCGAAGCCGTAGCCGGCATAGGACAGGCCCAGGCGCAGCATCGGCCCGCCGTGCGGCGGCGGCGGCTCGTGCGCCTGCGCGGCGTGCCCCTCGGCGCGCGGCAGCCGCAGCACGAGCGGCGCCGCGAGCGCGCCGAGCAGCGCGACCGCGAGCCAGCCGGCGCGCCAGTCGGCGAGCCAGGGCAGCACCGCGACGCCGGTCGCGGCGATGCCCAGGCCCACGCCCGCGAGCGGCCGCACGTCGGCCGGGGAGCGCGCGGCGCGCGCGTAGGCGTCGAGCGCGCCGAGGAACAGCAGCGCGCCGCCGCAGCCGGCGACGAAGCGCGCCGCGAGCCACAGCGGCAGCGACGGCGCGAGCGCCATCGCCGCGGCGCCGCCGAGCACCAGAACGAATCCGAGCGGCACCGCGCCGACGCGCCCCTCGCGCGCGCGGCTCGCGACCCACAGGCTGCCCGCGAGGTAGCCGGCGAAATTCAGGCCGCCGACGAGCCCCGCCTGCGCCGCGTCGAGCCCCGCCGCGGCGCGCATGCCCGGCAGCAGCGGCGTGAGCACGAAGCGTCCGACGCCCTGCGCCACCGCGGTGGCGAGCAGCGCGCCGGCGAGCAACAGCGCCGTGCCGCGCTCAGGCCTCAGGCCGGCGCCCCTCGAACGCGTCGCGCAGCAGCGCCAGCACGCCGGCCCGGTCCACCGGCCGCGGATTGGGATATGGGCTCTCGGTGGCGATGCTCGCCGCGCGCTCGAGGTCGGCGCGTTGCATGCCGATCTCGGAGAGCTTCATCCTGATTCCCAGCTTCGCCTCCAGGTCGTACAGCCCGGTCGGCGCATCTCTCGTGCCGAGCGCGCGCGCCACGCGCGCCATCGCCTCGCGCGCCGCGTCGCGGTTGTAGCGCGCGGCGTGCGGCAGCACGATCGCGTGCGTCTCGGCATGCGGCAAGTTGAAGCTGCCGCCGAGCGTGTGGCACAGCTTGTGGTGCAGCGCCATGCCCGCCGCGCCGAGCGACACCCCCGCGAGCCACGCGCCGTATAGGGCCTCGCCGCGCGCGCCCAGATCGTTCGGGGTTTTCGTGATGACCGGCAACGACGCGGCGAGCGCACGGATGCCTTCCTCGGCCATCAGCGAGACGATCGGGTTGCCGTCCTGCGCGTAGAGCGCCTCGACGCAATGCGCGATCGCGTTCATGCCGCTCGCCGCCGAGAGCGCCGCCGGCAGCGTCAGCGTGAGCGCCGGGTCGTAGATCACGGTCTTCGGCAGCACGCGCGCGTCGCGCCCGGTCTTCTTCATGCCGCCCTCGGTGAGGCCGTAGATCGGCGTCATCTCGGAGCCCGCGTAGGTGGTCGGCACGGCGATGATCGGCAGGCTCGAGGTGAGCGCGATCGCCTTGCCGAGCCCGGTGGTCGAGCCGCCGCCGACCGTCACGCAGCAGTCGGCGCCCAGCTCGCGCGCGACGCGGCGCGCGTCCTCGGCGATCTCGAGCGGCACGTGCATCGCCGCCTTGTCGTAGACGCCCGCGGCGCGCACGCCGAGGCTCGCGGCGACCTGCCGCACGCCCGCGGCCTGCTCGGGCGTCGAGAGCACCAGCGCGCGCGTGGCGCCGAGCTTCTGCACCTCCGCGGGGAGCTGCGCGATCGCGCCCGCGCCGAACACCACGCGCGACGCGTATCCCGTGTAGACGAAACTTTTCATGTGTGGCCCCGGATCGCCCCGAGTCTAGCGGATGCCGCCATCGAGCAGCGCATCGAGGATCTCTCCCCAGCGCTCGATCACCAGGTAGTGCCCCTCGCCGGGAAACAGATGCAGCCGGCTCCCCGGAATCGCGGCGAACGCGCGCGCCGCCGCGGGCGGCACGATCGGGTCCGTCTCGCCGTGCCAGATGTCGGTCGGCACGCGGATCGCGTCCGGCGCGAAGCCCCAGGGCCGGGCCGACAGCACGAGATCGTTCACGAAGGCGTCGACGCCCTGGGCAAATGCGGCGCGCAGGTCCTCCGCGAACATCGCGCGCACGTCGGCGCGCGCCAGCACGCGCCGGTCCGCGTCCGGCAGGCGCTGCGCAAGGCGGTCGAACTCGCTCCCGGGCGCGCGTAGGGCGCGCAGCGCAGCGCGGGCGCCGAGCGCGACGAACGGACGCAGGGCCGAGGGCGCCCGCCGGGCGAGCGCGAAACCGAGGCGCGGCACGAGCCCCATGGCGGCGCGCATCGACTCCGGCGGGCAGACGCCGCTCACCAGCGCCAGGCGCTCGACCCGCCCGCCGAGCGCGCAGGCGCAAGCGCAGCCCGCCGGCGCGCCGCCCGAGACCGCCAGCACGCGAAAGCGCGCCAGGCCAAGCGCGTCGGCGAGCGCCGCGGCGTCCGCGGCGCGCGCGAGCAGGCTCGCGCGCGGCGCCGGGCTCGAAAGGCCGAAGCCGGGCCGCTCGAACACGATGACGCGCGCGCCACGCCGCGCCGCGAGCGACTCGTCGGGATGGCGCTGGAAGCGCGAGCCCGGCAGCCCGTGCAGCATCAGAACCGGCGCGCCGCGCGGGTCGCCGTACTCGGCATAGCCGAGCAGCCTCCCCTGCGGCAGCCGGATCGTCGCCTCGCGCACGGATCTCGCGCCCTAGAGGCGCTTCGCCACTTCCTCGAGCATGACCTCGGTCGCGCCGCCGCCGATCGATTGCACGCGCGCGTCGCGATACATCCGCTCGATCGCCGACTCGCGGATGTAGCCGAACCCGCCGTGGAACTGCAGGCACTCGTACATCACCTGGTTCGTGAGCTCGCCGCAATACGCCTTGGCCATCGACACTTCCTTCACGCAGTCTGCGCCCTGCGCGTCGAGCCAGGCGGCGCGCAGCACCAGCTCGCGCCCGGCCTCGACCCGCGCGGCGAGCATCGCCAGCCGCTGGCGCACAGCCTGCTTGTCCCACAAGGGCGCGCCGAACGCCTTTCTCGTCTTCACGTATTCGAGCGTCAGCTCGAGCGCGCGCTGGCTCTCGCCCATCGCCATCGCGGCGAGCGCGATGCGCTCGTTCTGGAAATTGCGCATGATCGCGTAGAAGCCGCGCCCTTCCTCGCCGAGCAGCTCCCCGGGAGCGTCCTCAAAAACGAGCTCCGCGGTGTCCGAGCAGCGCCAGCCCATCTTGTCGAGCTTGCGCCCGACCGAGAACCCGGGCGCGCCCTTTTGCACCGCGAACATCGAGATGCCCCTCGAGCCGGCGGCGGGATCGGTCCTGGCGGCGACGAAAACCAGGTCCGCGAGCGCGCCGTTGGTGATGAACATCTTGCTGCCTCGCAGCAGCCAGCCGCCACCTTCGCGGCGCGCGCTGGTGCGGATCGACTTCACGTCGGAGCCCGCGTCGGGCTCGGTCACCGCCACCGCCGTGATCAGGTCGCCGGCGACGATGCCCGGCATCCAGCGCTCGAGCTGCGCGGGCGAGCCGGCGTTCATCAGGTGCGGCGAAGCCATGTCGGTGTGCACCAGCACGGTCGCGGCGAAGCCGCCGAAGCCCGAGCGCCCCAGCTCCTCGGCGAGCAGCGCCGTGGCGAGCGCATTCATGGCGCCGCCGTTGTACTTTTCGGGGTAGCGCAGGCCGAGGAAGCCGTAGCGCCCCATCTCGCGCAGCACCTGGCGCGGCACGAAGCCCTGATCCTCCCAGGCGGCCGCCTGCGGCACCACCTCCTTGTCGACGAAGCGGCGCAACGTCTCGCGCAGCAGCCGGTGGGTGTCGTCGAAATAGGGTGAGCGCACCATGGCTGGAGGGACCGATATAAGGCACGCCAGTCTACCGCGCTGCAACACTCCGTTGCGGTGGGAAGCGAAACAATGTTCCACGGGCTTGACGCAAGCGAGATGGCAGGAGGAGCATCGACACCCCAACCCGAGCCGGACCAGGGATGCCGCTTCGGGAGGCAATCACCCGAGTTGCAACGGGTTCAACCACGAAGGGGGGTCAACATGAAACGCAGCGCTTTGGTTCTGGCGATCGGCCTGGCATTTTCGTTATCTGCCAGCACCGGATTCGCCAAGGACGATGAGGCAAATCTGGAGAAGCTAGGCGCATTCAAGCGCACGGACACCGGTCCGATGAAGCGCGTGCCGCAAGGCGGGCAGTACGCCGAAAACCTGAAGAAGGTCCTGCAGCGCATCAAGCTGCCCGACGGCTTCAAGATCGAGCTGTTCGCCATCGTGCCGGATGCACGCCAGATGGCGGTGAGCCGCAACACGGCCGCGGTGTGGGTCGGAACGAGGAAGGCCACCGTCTGGTCGGTGAACGACCGCGACATGGATAACGTCGCCGACACCGTCGACGAGTTCAGCCCGAGCGTCAAGTTCGACATTCCGGCCGGTGCCTGCTATTCACCCGACGGGTTCCTGTTCATCGCCGAGCGCAACCGGGTGATGATGTTCCCGGCCGCGGAGTACTTCATGGAAGGGTCCGACACGGTCGCGGTTCCGATCGTCAAGCAGGGGGAGCTGATCCCGGCAGACGAGGAGTCCTACAACCACACCGCGCGCGCCTGCGTGATCGGCCCCGACAACAGGATCTACATCACGCTCGGGCAGCCGTTCAACGTGCAACCGCCGGAAAAAGTCGATCTGTACCGGAAGTGGGGCATTGGCGGCATCGTCAGCTTCACCAGGGATGGGACCGATCGTAAAGTCGTCGCGACCGGGGTGCGCAACTCGTCGGGGCTCGATTTCAATCCCAAGGATAAGAGCCTGTGGTTCACCGACAACCAGGTCGACGGCATGGGGGACGAAATTCCTCCGGGCGAGCTGGACAAGGTGCCCGCGGTGAACGGGGTGCTCCATCTGGGCGGGTGGTACGGCGCCCCGTATTACGGCGGCGGCAGCACGAGGACCAACGAGTACAAGGATAAGCAGATTCCCAAGGAGCTCGCCGCGATCTACGTCAAGCCCCAGGTGGAAATGATCGCGCACGCCGCGGACCTGGGCATGATGTTCTACACGGGCAAGATGTTCCCCGCGAAGTATCACAACGCGATCTTCAGCGCGCAGCACGGCTCGTGGAACGCGGTCAAGCCCAGGGGCGCCCGGGTCATGGTGACCTACCTGGACGCCAAGGGCAACGCCGCGAAGACCGAGCCGTTCGCCGAAGGCTGGATGAACGAGGAAGGCGTGTACCTCGGTCGGCCGGTCGACGTGAGGCAGTACTTCGACGGCTCGATCCTGGTATCGGACGACAAGGCCGGCGCGATCTATCGCATCTCCTACCAGGGCAAGTAACCGGCAACACCGGGCCGGGCATACCGCCCGGCCCGTTTTTTTTCCGAGGCGATCGAATGCGGGCCGCGAGTGCGCTGGTGCTTACCGTAACGCTGTTCTCCGCGCTCGCGTGGTCGATCGATCCGGCGCTCGCCGGCGATCTCGCGGCCGGGCGGGCCAAGGTCAACGCGCAGTGCCAGATCTGCCATGGCGAGGACGGCCGCGCGACCCTGCCCGGCGCCGCCAACCTGAGCGGCCAGCAGAAGGAGTACCTCGTCGGGCAACTGCGCGCGTTTCGTTCGGGCAGCCGCCACAACGACCAGATGAGCTTCGTCGCGAAGACCCTCTCCGACGCCGATATCGACAATGTCGCGGAGTGGTATTCGAGCATCAAGGTGACCGTGGAGCCGCCGAAATAAGCGCCGCTCGCGAAAAGCCGTAAGCGGCATGGAAAACCGCTACACCCGCACCGCGATCGCGCTGCACTGGATCGTCGCTGGCCTGGTGCTGTTCCAGATCGCGTTCGGCTGGTACCTCGGCAGCGTGCCGAGCGGCGTGCCCGCGCGCAGCATCGCCGTCAACCTGCACAAGTCGATAGGGATCACCGCCGGAGTCATCATACTGATCCGACTCTGGTGGCGCGCCATACATCCCGCGCCCCCATTTCCCGGCAGCATGTCGCGATGGGAGGCGCGCGCCGCGACGTGGCTCCATGCCGCGCTGTACGTGTGCATGGTCACGATGCCGCTTTCGGGATACGTGGCAACGAATTTCAGCAGGTTCGGCATCAAGTTCTTCGGGCTCGTCACGCTTGCACCTTGGGGCGTCAACGACAAATTCATCTACGGGTTGCTCAACGGCGTGCACGTCGTGACGTCTTACGTCTTCGTCGCGCTCATTGCCGGCCATGTCCTCGCCGCGCTGAAGCACGCGCTTGTCGATCGCGACGCGGTTCTGCAGCGGATGTGGCCGAGCGCGCGCTCGAGGACGCCCGGATCGATTTAGGGTGCGATGCCCCCGCGCCGTACTTCAGTCCGGCCGCCCTGCTCACTCGAATAGGGCTCTCAGTCCGAGGAGGTAGGCGCGCGGCTGGCCGACCGCCCAGAAGTTCTCCGTAGTTCCCGCGCCAAGGTTGTTCTGGGCGAGCGCCCCGAAGCTGGCATAGCGCCGATCGAACAGGTTGGTCACGGACGCGTACAGCTCGACGGCCCTGCCAAGCTGCTGCGTCACACCGAGCCTGACGGTCGCGAACCCCGGGATCTTGCCGTAGGTCGCGAGGTTGTTTTCGTCGCCGCGCGCATATTGAGATCCCTGCGCCAGGATCTGGGCCTCGACGCGGGATTGCGGCGCGATCCGATAACCCAGAATGAGCTTGCCGATCAGGCTCGGGATGCCCGGGATCCGGTCGCCGGGTTGCACCGGAACGCAGCCGGCGCCCGGGCAGGCAGAGCCGCTGTTCGCAGGATTGGCGACCTCGAAGGGACTCTGATAGGTCGCGCTGATCCATGTCGCGCTCAGCGCATAGTCCCATTGCGATCGCTTTCCGCTCAGGCTGGACTCGACGCCTTCCCGGCGGGTCTTCCCGACATTGGAGAAGAAGCCGGTGCTGACCGTCGACTGGTTGAACAGTATGTCGTCATACAGGGTGCTGTAGAAGCCTGCGATGCGCCAGGCAGCATCGCCACGCAGCTTGCCACGCGCCCCGACCTCGAAGCTCTTTGCCACCACAGCTTTCAGCTCGGGGTCTGCCGAAAAGGCATTGGGCACGCCCGAGCATGGATGCACCGGATCTGCGCACGCCAGTTCGATCGCGGAAGGCGTGCGGAATCCTTCCGCGTAATTGGCGAACAGCGTCGCCGCCGGCGACGGCGCATAAGTGGCGCCGATCGACGGGTTGAATCGCTGGTAGGAGTGG
>Ga0153916_10002759_pt1 | contig 12879 bp, 9 predicted proteins | sample Opewatmetagenome_FD_109642 | JGI IMG/M metagenome (GOLD analysis project Ga0153916, IMG submission 109642) | Freshwater wetland microbial communities from Ohio, USA - Open water 3 Core 3 Depth 4 metaG | ecosystem: Environmental > Aquatic > Freshwater > Wetlands | place: USA: Ohio, Lake Erie, Old...
ATATAACAGAAAAAATTAACAGAATGAAGTTTAGACCGAGAGAGAAACTCACTCCCCGCAGGGATACATGTAGTTTAGTTTGCCACAACATCCCTACACGCAGTCTCTCTCTATGGTCTTCCTTTGTTATTCCTAGTAGAATCTAGCATACAAATCCTCTTTCGAGTAATGTGCCTTCATCATTCGGATTGCTGAACTTCAGCTAATTATCCATTTAAGGAATGGATACCTTTTCCTATGCAAAGAGCAAAAGGAGAGCAATCACATAGTATCGCCCTCATATATAACAACAAAAATTAAAAGAAAGATTGAAGTAGGCAAAAGCCTACTTCCTATACTGATTGATCCAGGAGTAATCATCAATAAACCCCTGAACCATATGTGGAAAATCTTGATTAGTCGCTGTTATAACAGGAGCTGCATCCCGTTCTAGCACAGGAATGTATTTGCTCGAAAGCAAGTATAAATCAAGCAAGTATTCCACAACGACACGCACACCATTAGTCAAATCTAGCCTACGTGCCATCTTGAATATATCAACTATCTCACGTTTTTCCAGTGAATCCATTGATATTCCTCATATATAACAACAAAAAGAAAAAGACGAAGGACGGAGTATTTAACCCCCGCCTTCTAGCTAACGCCAACGTTGCATCTTTTGTCTTGCTTCGACAATACATGCTTCTTTATGTTGGCATTCATAACACCGGGAGGAGTCCTCATCGAACTCACCAGGACAGGGTTTCTCCATGATTTCACAACACCTATGTGCTGTAGATCTTAGCGGCCATGCAGAGAAATCTAAGTCTCCTGTCATATATAACAGCTAATTTTTAAGTTTCAGTTTCTGGAGATTCTTCTGTTTCAATTGGAATTTCTTCAGCCTTCCATTCTGGATTTACAGAGACCTTCCAAATCTCAACACGACATTTCGGACCATCATCAGTACGATTGTATCCAACCTTGACAAGTTTCAAAGGCTTTCCTTCACGCACATGGTCATACTCGAAATCCGCAATCAACTCATCGTTCCTTTCTTTTAAGAACAACCTATTGCGACATTTCACCTCAATCCATGTATCATCCTTCGAATTGACAATGTCAGGTTTCCCAAATCCAGATATAAGTTGCCATTCATCTCCTGGAAAGAGTTTCTTCTTAGTAACAAGCTCGGCTGCATCTCCAGCAACTTCTTCTTGATAGATAGCACGCCATCCATTTTGCTTGTAGGAATTTGCAAGTGCCGCATCTGAAAGCTGCCCATCTGGTTGATGATGCGCAAGTTCTTCAGCCGCTGCAACAAAAGTATAATTCTTGACATATAGTAAATACCAGGCCTCCCCATGTTTAGGTTGATAAAGTTTAGTCCTCTCACCACGCTCATGTTTCCTCGCTATTGCAGTTTCAGTACTATCATACATTGTCTTCAGCCAAGTATCAGCATCAGGATTCGTCACAGTTTCTTCAACAACATTCTCCAGTTCGAATAGAAATTCCTTATCGGATGAAACCTGATACTTCTCCTCTTTATCTTTTGCAAGTGGTTCAATACCCTCGATAAACGAAATAGGAGCCTTTGCTGCACGTTGAAGTGTGCGACATACCGCTTCGACATAACGGGTACTTCCCTTAATCCCTGCAAACATTGCCATTGTCTTAAGAAGATCAAATGACACACGTTCCTTCCGTACATCAAGATTCATACCCTTAAGAACGTCAAACAGCATCTTCGTATCTTTCTTAAGATTCTCCGGAGTAAACCTAACGCTTTCTTTTCCGCCCGCATCTTTCAATGTAACAATATTAGCCGTCTTAATTTTCAGATAGAAAGTCATAAGCGGGTCATCTTCACGCAATATTTCTGTCACAAGCCATCCATGCGCATTTTGCTGTCGATCATACAAAGCTGCTGCTGTAACACGATGTTCAACATCTTTAGCAATAACCTCTATAATCATACTCGGCGTTGCAATATAGCCAATCTCTGTGGGAGAAATAAAAATCATATTAATACATTCTTGCCTCATTATTTTTAAAAGGTTTTCAATCTGTTCCTGAACGCTTCGTGCCTCGGCACCCATAAATGCAGGATCTTCGTCCTGTATCACAACATCTCCCATTCGTCCAGATTGTACGTGCTCAGTTGTCTGCTGCATGTTCGAGCCAATACGAATCATAGGAATATAATACAAAGGTTTACCATTTTCATCACGAGAACGTGTTTTCAGTGCAAACAACTCAGGACTTATAACCCATAACGCATCAAGTTTCTGCTTCCACAATATTTGAAGATGTCTTGCCAACGTCAATCCGAAAACACTTTTTCCGACACCTGGAATTCCACGTACTTCAATGACAGTCATTGCCATATCATCAATACCAAGCTGAAATTCTTCAATTAAAAGATCATTAACAATACAATCATCTCGAAGTGCTTTCTTCGTCTTATCATGTCGGAAACGTTCAATAAGCAATTCACGTTCCATTGGACGTATCGTCCATTGCGATTCGGATTTTGGAAGCACTGAAGCATCAACAAATTGACGCTCCAGCGCTATATCATTATGATCATCGTCCCAATGTAGCATGAATTTCTTAAAAGAAGAGAACAATGATTCGCAAATTGTACAATAACAATATCCTTTCCTAGTCTTAAGAAATCCTTCCCACAAATTAGCTTCGCCATGTTGCTGCAGGGCTGCCTTACTTGTAAAAGATTTTCCACAATAACGACAATTATACTTATTACTAGCTTTCGTCGTCTTGAAGGTCGTCGCCTTCAAAATCCGTTGGCCCTGTAAAGCTAAGGTCTCTGAGGTCAGCATCCTCGCCTCCTGGAGTTATACGATCAATACCTTTATCCAAATCACTTGAATCCTTTCCTGTACGAAGAACTTTATCTTCAGGTTCCTCTTCCTCATGACCAACCATACGTTCAGGCGCAAGAATAACACCACGCTCGCTAGATGAAGTTGGTCTTTCTTTCCAATATGAGGACATAATAATAGGATCCGGTTGAAAAAGATCTAACAACGGTTTGATAATGAACTTAAGAATAAAGGCAATAACACGTTTCAATTCTGTCGACCTGGCCGTCGCCATACGATAACGTAAAAATACTTTAGCTTCCGTGAGATCCGGTGGAGGTGGCAAGTCACTTAACAAACCATCAAATTGCCTATCTCTACCTACACGCATACGAAGAACTGCACGCATGTTTGATAATAGTTTCTGGGCAACCTGTTTTTCGAATATCTTCTCTTGCTGAAAAATCTGCCCAGGTCCGCCGCCTACTGATTCCATTTCTTATCACCTTTTAAAATATTGCTCTCAGTATCGCAGCAAACAGAATTATACCAAGTCCCACGCCAAATATAAGAAGCGCCTTCTTATGGCGGACATACCATGGTTCAGTACTCCCGTAATACTGTTCAAACATTCGCTTTGTAGCATCAAGTGCACCAAGAGTAATTTCCACAATGGGAGCTGCAAAGTCTTCACCCAATTTAACAACGTTTATATTTCTTCCAACAAGTGCTTGACGATATGTTTCGCCACGCCTTATTGCCTCGTCCAATTGGAACTTTAGCATCAAACCTTCGTGCACCAATACCTCTTCCTTAATCTGGCCAATATCACTTTGTGTAGATTCTGCAAGCAATTTATGAACATCAACATCCAACCTACTAAAGTTTGGAGACATCATCGCTATATATACACCAATAACGCGCTCGCTATCAACATCAACAAGAACGTCAATGAGTTTCAGCGTGACATTACAGGTTGAACCTTTAGCCAGACCGTATTTAGTTATTACCATACCTTCAGAAAATGTAAAAGTCTCATTCCAATCTTTAGGAGATATAATAATACGACTTCTACCATCTTCCTCATAAGTTTTCATAACGAAAAATCTTCCCGCTCTAGGAGTTGAAACGGCCACAGGATAACTTCGTACCGTACCCTCAACATTAGCCTCGTACATTACACGTTCAGTTATAGAACGTTTCTTAGGTTCCTCTATAAATGTAGATGGTAAAAGTTTCTTCTCTGCCTCTGCCGCTTTAGCCAATGCAACAGTCTCTATAGGAGCAATAGTCATCGTCTTATTCTTCGCCTTCGGCCTCACCAATATTAATCACCTTTCCTTCAGTTCTATTATCTAACGCAATTCTCTTTCCGGGCTTCATCTCGGCAACATAAGGTTTGCCTGTCTTTCCTCTTTTCTTTTTAGCCTCCAACTCCGCAGCCTTTAGTTTCTGTTCCTCTTTCAAAACACGCTTCTGATTTTCACGTCTTTCGGCTTCCATTTCTTTCAATTGCTGAAGCCTAATACGAACAAGAGAATCAACAGCCTCAGCTTTTAACTCTGACATACCCCCTACTCTTATAGGAAGCGATGCTAACTGTCTAGTCGTTGCATCAATATCAGCTTTCTTATACAAAATATCCCTACCACTAATCGTCTTCTCTGGCAATACAAGATAATCATAACCTATAACAGAAATCTGTTCGTCATGTTCATCGTCGCCAAATAATGTTTGTGAATCTATAAAACTCCTACCCTCGGTAAGATTGTGCTTTGCATTTGTTTTAAGAAGTAGGTATACAGCACCAAATGCTATCGACCCAGCACCTACCATAGTCATAACATACGTATTGCGAACTAGCAAAAACAAAATCACAAATGCCATCATAAGTCCATCTATAATGAAAATATCTACCATCATCCATCTGCTGAATGAAGCTTCTGGACTTGGAACATCGTGAATTTCTGATAAAAGCTCTGCAACACGCTCATCATCTTTACTACTCATTTGAGCATCACTATTTCTTTACCATTCTTTTAAAAAGTTTTCTGTTGTCAAGCAAAAACTGCTCCTCAGGTTTAAGTTCCATACCAACAGACTCTTTCAAAGCAGCATGCTGAATAAGATTATCAATCTTAGCCTTATCCCGCACTTCTGCCATTCGATCCGAATTTCTACGACCCGGATACCACCTTTCCGTATCCACCTGAGTTTGATTTTGATTCTCTTCAGATGGCAATGGCATTCCGGGTTTCTCCTTTTTGTGAATCACAGGTAAACTCACAGATGTCGTTTTCTCCGTTTCAGTTTATCCCACATACTCTTACCCATTTCTTTCTTTAGACTGCTACCACCACGATAGTTTGGATTGCGTGGTCCTTGTTTAAATGAATGTTTCGCCAATTGCTTAGGCTGAACACGTGCACGTCTTACAGGTTCTTCCTCTTCGCCACCCATTATCTCTCCAAGTGCTCTCAGACCTGGAACTTCAGGCGGAGCTTCCTCTGCACCTTCCTGACCTCGACCTCTTATATAAGGCACAATGAACAATCCACCGACCAGCAATGCGATTATAATCCATGTGTACATCTGGATGTCGTATAGGGCACTCCCTTGAACGATTGACATTGCTTTAGCCATATCTTCAACTGATACTGACGCACCACGATTGGCATCCGCAGCTTTGAAGATGTCGATATTGTCCCAACTCTCAATGATAAGGCCATAATCAGCCGTCATCGTAATAGAACCCGTCTTATGCCCACCATTAATACCACCTGCCTGATCGAAAACATATGTATAAGTTCCGCCAGAATAAAGGTAATAATACACACTCTCCATAGGTCCAATATACTGAGAATAGGACGCTCCACCTGTGGAAGTCAATGTATAATAAATGAACTCGTCCGCAATCTGATTGTAAATCTTCAAAATATAAATCGTCAAAATGACATTTATTTCTCGTGCCCATGGCTGACTTGTCAAAGTCCGAATTGTCTCGTTAAACACATTATCAATCCTAATCGTATACGTTCCATCTGTGGCATTGTAGAATTTATTCTCATATATGCGCTCGCCATCAATATAAATCTTAAAGTTATCCTCATCTACGTGAATACCCTGAGAATTAAAAGTCCTGATAGTGCACCAATCAAATGCCGAGCCAACATAATAAGATCCATTTTTAACTATATATACGCTCTCAGTAATATTGAAATACAATGAATAGTTATGAAGCCCAGAAGTCGTCAACTTAAAGAATAGAAATTGGAAATAATCATCTCCGCCAGTTATACTTCCACTCTCATCCGTCCATGCTGAAGTATCACGATTATAAACTTGCCATGTGCAATCCACATTACTCCTGCCTTTAACCTCTATGAAATATCCTTTCTCTTCAGGAATTTCCATTTCGATAGTAAAAGCATTATAATATGAACCGTTAAACCATCTATTACCCGATCCGCCAGCATCAAAGTATATTGAGTAATTGTGCAAACCATACGTAGTAACTTTATCGAATTCAATCTTAAAGTCATTAGCAGATGCAACCGTTCCGGTCTCTCCGCTAGCCACATCCTCATTATAAATACTCCAATCGAAATCAACATTGGTACTACCAGAAATTATAATACTACTTGCTGGCGAAGTATTTACATCTTCGACTTGAATGTTCATCTCTTCCATTGTGGATATATCTATAGAGTATATCGTAAAGTTATAATATCCACCCACAGTATCATAAGCCATACAATCATAATGTACTCCCATTGAAGAACCTGAAACTGGCATAGTCTCCGTTGGAGGCACCATCCATCCAACACCACCACAATCAACACGTACATATACAGAATTATTCATGTGATGCGTAAAATCCCAGTTAATTGAAACATAGGATCCATTTACAATCCAAGTAAGATTCTCAAAAAATATATTAAGTAGCCTTGTAGTACTACCAGGCAGTGGCGTCACATAATAATACACTGTACAGGTTATGTTATCAAACACGCACGAAACAGTATTAGAAACAAAATCAGTAATACTGTAAACACCATCTAAACATGTCAAAGTCACAAAGTCATAACTCGCTGCTGTCGTCTTAGTAAGAATTTCTTCTCCACTAGCGCCACTAGTCATAATACTATTTGATGCCGTAAATGTTCCGCTAAAAGCAACAGAATCATATTCCTGGTGCGCTTCAAAATCCAAATTAATGTAATAGAGATTAATTACTGTCCAAGTAGCATTTACGGTCCATATAAAATGTACATAATCCCAAACCACAGTTTTTGTTACTGTATTATTAACGACAGTAATACCCCAAGACCCATCAGGCGTATATGCAACAGTATTATAAGTTTCATCACCAACAGCATTACTAGCATGCAAATCTGTCCAATACCAATATCCCTGACCTGCTGGAGTACACTCAGTTGCCGCATTTCCATTGATTGTAACAGTACCATTTATCACAGTTGCTCCATCATAATCATAATGCAAATGGACAGTTACATTAAAACTATCAAACGTGTTATCTCTATCATCGCCGCCTGTTGAATTAGTAACATAACTCATAACCTCTATCTGATCCCATATCATTAAACCAGATACGACAGTATTATCCACGGTAGTCATACCCCAGGAACCGTCTGCTACATAAGTCACACTGTTAAATGTTTCATCTCCAACCGTAGCATGCGAATGAAGCAAATACCAATATCCAGAATCAGCAGGACATTCACCAGCAGCAGTATTACCATTCATCGTTACAGTCCCGTTAATCACAGGAGTATTATCATAGTCGTAGTAAAGCAAAACCGTAACGTTATAAGTATCGCCAATACTGTCTCTATAATCCGTAGAGTTCGTCACATATGACTGCACCTGAATACGATCCCAAATTACTATCACAGATTGTGAATTCTGATTAACAACAGTAATACCATAAGTATCATCACCTGCACAAGCCACTGTATTAAAAGTATAATCTCCAACTGCATCTCCAATATGCAAATCAACACAATAGAAATAGCCACCTGCCATTGGAAGACCTTCTGTTGTTGCAAAACCATTTATTGTAATTGTTGCAAAAGATGTGCTATCATCATATTCATAATGCAAATGCACAGTAATGTTAAAACTATCTATTACATCATCACGATTGTCAGTAGAATTAGTAGAATAGCTCACAACCAGTATTCTATCCCAAATAAACAATTTCGACAATCCATTTTGGTTTACAGTATAAATACCCCATGAACCATCTGGTGTATAAACAACAGTATCAAAAGTCATATCACCAACAGAAGATGATGTATCCAACACATACCAATAGCCGTAATCTTCTATTGTTTCAGATGCGGCATGCCCATTTATCACAACAGTTCCATTAATCACAGGAGTGTTATCATAATCATAAAGCAGATAAACTGTAAGATTAAAAGTATCACCAACGTTATCTCGATACGAACCTACAAACAAAGTAGAATTAACAAATACTCCCGGATCAACAACAATTTGATCAAAAACAATTTCATCTGATTCCTGACTATTTTGATTTACCGTAGAGACACCCCAAGAACCATCAGCTGTGTATTCAATCGTATTAAACTGCACAAGCAGGACAGAACCATCTCCTGGATATAACATATACCAATTTCCCTCATCTGCTGGCGTACACTCTGTTGCAGAATCACTATTTATTACAATACTACCATTAATTACTGGAGCATTATCATATTCATAATGCAAATGAACCGTAACATTAATAGTATCCCACACATCATCACGCAAATCTGTGGAATTAGTAGCATAAGATATAACAATAATTCTATCCCAGATAACTTTGACACTTTGCCCATTTTGATTAACACTGTCTACATCAGGCCATCCATCCGGTGTATAAGCTACCGTATCATAAGTCATATCACGAACCGTTGCATCAGTCATATTAGTATAGTACCAGTAACCTTGATCTACTGGGATACATTCTGTTGCTTCATCGCCATTAATAGTTACTGTACCATTAATTACTGGAGAATCGTCATAGTCATAGTAAAGATAAACTGTAACATTAAAGGAATCTATAACGTCATCTCTGTTATCCGTAGAATTCGTAGAATAACTAACTACCACAATTTGGTCCCAAATAACTTTCTGAGACTTGCTGTTCTGATTTACACTAGTAATTCCAGGCCATCCATCTGCAATATATGTGACAACATCAAAAGTAAAGTCTCCAAATGCAGTAGCATTCCCCACCTTAATATAATACCAATTTCCTGAATCAGCTGGAGTACATTCGGTAGCATCATTACCATCCAATGCTACAGTACCATTTATTACATGTCCGCCATCATACTGATAATGTAAATGTACTGTCACGTTAAAGGAGTCAAAAATATCATCCCTATTATCTGTAGAATTGGTACTATAACTCACAACCTGTATTTGATCCCAAATAACTGTTTGATCTTGACTATTCTGATCAACTTCTGTAATTCCATTCGTATCATCACCATCACAGGTAACAGTATCATAAGTCGCATCTCCTACTGCATCTCCCGCATGTAAATCAATAAAGTACCAATAACCCTGATTTAATGGTGTACATTCTGTGGCAGTATTTGCATTCAATTTAATTGTGCCATCAGCAACCGGAGTATCATCATAATCATAATACAAAAGCGCTGTTATATTAAAACTGTCTACTATATCATCACGGTTATCTGTTGAATTCGTAGTATATGACTGAACTTGAATTCTATCAGCAATATAACCCTTTGTCAAAGAAGTAGTATAGTATTCATCCGTCCCGGCAGAACCTGCCCCATCTTGAACAACTTTAAAAGTATAAGTATCAGAACCTACCGCATCGTCGATATCTACAGAAACAGAGAAAACACCAGATGCGCTAGCAGTATCACTCCATGGACTTCCTGCAACATCAGCACAAGAAACATAAAAATCCGTCTCATTATCTGCTGGATATATATGATCAGGACTACCATAAAATTCAATAGTACAACCTGCAGTAATTCCACCTATCGTATTATAATTACCGCGAGCAATACTTCCACTTCCATCTGTAAGTGTAGTTGAATAATAATCAAGTCTAGTTTCATAGTTGTAATCGACTGCATAATTCGTTTGCGTATAAAGAGCTGCATCATCTTCTGTATAAGTAACTAAATCAGCATCACTTACATCTGGCATTGCCCATTTAATTTTCATCGAGAAAACAACAGTTAACGTAGCGCCTACTCCATTAGCAGTAGAACTATCAAATAGTAATGTCACATAACTACCACCACTGTTAAGCGTGAAGGCAGCAGTATCTTGATTATAAAACACATCCCAGTATGTAGTACTTGTTTCAAGTTTCTTACAATAAAGCCAAACAAGATGGAGATTTTGCCAATCATCTATATAATTGGTAGCTACTACTTCAAAAGAATATACTCCAGTAGCAAAACAATAATCACCTACCTGAATATCAGTACATTCCGCAGAAATAGTTTGAGGTCCACCATATTCATACGTAAACCATGCCGTAATACTTGGTTCGGTATACATCCACTTTCTGACATAAAAATCATCCATCCATATATCTCTATCAGCCGCATTTGCAGAGATAATCCACAGTTTCCAAACATACGTTATTGCAGTACCATCATGAGCATCTAATTCCATAACTGCCGTTTTAGCCGTACCATTTAGCCAAAATCTGTAACGACTATTAGTAATATCAAAAGCAATTTCAAGTTCATCCCAAGCATTTACTATAAGAGTATCCGCTTCCCAAACCCTGTTGCTACCGTTATACATATCCCAATCAGCAGAACCCGCTGGAGACAAAAGTGGATACAAAATGTAATCATTATCCTGTCTTCCAGCTAATGAATACTGTGTTGTTGCAGTAGATTGAAAACGCTGATAAGAATGAACCATAACATCAGTCGTATAGTTAGAAGCAGGAAAATGCCCTAAATATCGGTTTGTAGTGTCACTGTTAACATATGCTGCATAGGAACCATGCAATTTCGTAGTACCTTGTACACTCCAACCAGTATCAACTTGGTTCCATTCAGTTAAATCGTTGTCCTCAAAATCGTCATAAAATAGAAATGTATTATCTCCATTTGATGTACTTGCAGTGCTTGTTTTACCATAATAGATATAGATGTTTGCAGTAGTTTCCAAACTATCTTTGACCTCTATCCAAAAGACTGCCTGAGTAGTAGTCATACTGCCAAGTTCAATCCAATAATCTAACTGTGTACCTCCATCATTGTCCGTAAAACGCACATCACCAAAGTTAACAGATCCTGCATCTCCCAATCCTCTATTTGCATCAGTCCCTATATAGCAGGATGAACCTGATGAAGTACCTGTACTATTATAAACAGTCATAGTAACAGGATAATTCGTTCCAGCTCCTGTACCTCCAGTCACGGTACACTTCTGCCTATAAAACCAGCCTGCTAACCAGCTTGTACCGTCTGTAGATGGCTCAGCCTTCATTACTGGACCAGTTAAAGCTGAAGACTTATTACTGGTTCCAAGAAACTGATTGTCTACTGTCATGTTAGTCATAAGAAATATGACAAAAAGCATAAACACTACAAGATAAAGTTTTCTTCTTGTAGAATTTTGTTTTCTATTATATCGCACCATTTGAAACACCCTATTGAGCAAAAAATAATCACAACCATAAATAAAAGAAACTTGGAGAGGACTTAGCCTCTCCATCTATGCTCTCTGCTTTCTCCAGAACAAACTAGCAATGCATACTACTACGATTAGCACCCCAAGAAGTAATCCTCGAAAATCGTAGTACGTCATGGCTCCGGTCTGTGTACCATCTACAACTGAAACTTGACCCATTCCGCCCATTGTAGTTATGGTTTCTGTCATATACAGATAATCCACATACAAAGCAGGTATCCAATGACCGCCACCCATATATGTTGCTGTATAGACAAGGTCAAATCTTATTGGCATAGTTGTAGCATTATGGTAATTACTCGCTACTGAGACAGTATACTGTTGAGGCCATAGTTCTGTCAATAGGAAACTGTTATCTAGACCTGGAACTGATACCCAACGTGAAGTCTGATAGTTCCAGAAGAAGAAATGAAGCTGACTAACTGAATCTACTTTGAAATCCAGCGTCAGAATCCCCGTATTCCCATTTGGCCGCAAAAACAGTATACAAGATTCAGTACGAGATTTAGACGTAACTGCCCAATCCCAGCAAAATGGCATAGCATATGACCAGTTGTCTATACTAAAAGGAGAATCATCAGTCCAAGTTGTTTCAATGTTCTGAGTTACTCCATATGCTGTATAGTTATAGACATCGCCGGTTTGCTGAAAGGCATATGCCTGTCCAGCTTGTACTGTGCCTGCTAGAACCGGAACCGCATTCACGCACTGCACAAATGCTCCTGTTATGAAAGCAAACAAGAACACCACTGCAATTGATAGCTTTTTCATGTTATCACTTCGAAGGACATTTCCCTCATATATAAAGAACTAAAATAAAGCTATCCTACTAAAGAAAGAATGTACCACGTACACTATTTCCTAACTCTATTCCGATATATCAGTATTGACGCCGCACCGACGCATACCAAAGAAACAATAATTACAATCAAATCAAACGAGCTCTCAAAAGTACTCCAGCCAGTACCACTCGACCCCATTTGAAATGAAGCAAATGGAAGATACCTAAAAGATATTCCACCGCCACCCGTCCCATCAGTACTCAACACATGTTCTGTAAGTCCAATCTGTACAGCATACTCACCATCATTAAATTGAGTTGTATCAAAACTTAAAATCCAAATATAAGAGTCTCCTGTATTATTTTGGAACCAAAAATACCCACCTGGAGTAAGTTGTACATCTGGATAAATTTGTTTGTATGGAAAGATACTCAGCTTCACTGAATTTACCCAATTCCCACCTTGCGTAACTTTCAGAGTAAATACCACAGTTCCCATAATGTTTGCCATACGAAAATTACTAGTAATGTCCTCGCCATTACCATTTTTAACAGAAAGCA
>Ga0153916_10002760_pt1 | contig 12870 bp, 18 predicted proteins | sample Opewatmetagenome_FD_109642 | JGI IMG/M metagenome (GOLD analysis project Ga0153916, IMG submission 109642) | Freshwater wetland microbial communities from Ohio, USA - Open water 3 Core 3 Depth 4 metaG | ecosystem: Environmental > Aquatic > Freshwater > Wetlands | place: USA: Ohio, Lake Erie...
ACGGAGTAGGGGATTCCAATGAAATCCGGACCGCCACTGTGGTATACACTGCAAGCCGTTTTAAGCTGGGTACTGGAGGAAATTCTGCTGGCGGCCGTCATCTTGTGGCTGCTGCCCCGCTTTTTCAACATAAACATGCCGCTGTGGGGGCTGGCTCTTTTTATGATGGCGTTGGCTGTATATTCCGGGGTAATGTACCGGGCAGGCAGGCAGACCTTCTTCGTAAGGCCAAAGGTGGCTGCAGAAAATATTATCGGCAGCCAGGGTACGGTGACCAAGCCCATCGCCCCCGAAGGCTATGTTAAAGTCCAGGGCGTGCTGTGGAAGGCGATATGCCACGAATTTGAGTTGGGAGTTGGTGACGAAGTTGAGGTTATCGGTATAGAAGGCTTGAGACTTGTGGTCAAGCCGAAGGAAGCTTCCCTGAATAAAAAACCTTGACAATTGCCTATTTTAAGGTATAATTCAGTTAACGATAACCATTCCTAATAAAGAAATGAGGAAAACCAGACAGAAGCAAGCCATACTTGAGGTTTTAAGGGGCACAACCTCTCATCCAACGGCCGATTGGATTTATAACGAGGTACGTAAAGAGATACCTAATATCAGCCTGGGGACTGTATATCGTAACCTCAGGAAATTATGCCAGAGTGGTGAGATATCGGATCTGGAGTTATGTGGAAGCTTAAGCCGGTTCGATGCCAGAAACGATAACCATTATCATTTTAGATGCCAAAAGTGCGGCCAGGTATTCGATATCGATGAGCCGGTTAATAAGGAGATGGATAAAGTAGCTGCCCGAAAAACCGGTTTTAAAGTAAAATTCCATCGGCTGGAATTTTACGGGCTGTGTCTGGAATGTCAGTTAGATAAGGCTGTAGGAGAAAGTTGATGCCCAAAGTAGTAGTAACATTGGATGAGCAGCAGGTATCCAGGCTGGAACAGGCGGTCATTGACCGCGACCAGAAAGCAGCCTTGGAGCTTCTGATAGAAATACGGGCCAAGGTTAAAGCCGCCCAAAACACGCGATGCGGCATTGAGAAGCTAAGAAAACTGGCTTAAAGTCAAAGGTTTTTATGAATTCACCTAAAATGTTACAAGTTTTTAACTTTTGAGCTATCTATTTTACAACTATTTTACGATTGACAGGGCATAATATCCTCGATTAAATTGGGAGAGGGCAGAAGAAAAATCAGCGGATGCGAAATGGCAAAAGACGTTAAACTCTATTCTACCGCTACCTGACCCTGGTGCCTTAAGGTCAGGCAGGTGCTTGACGAAAACAAAATCGTTTATAAATATCTTGATGTTTCCAGGGACAAGGTTGCCCGCGACGAGATGGTGAGCAAGACCGGTAAACTTGTGGTGCCGGTTCTTGACATCGACGGCGAGGTTTCTATCGGCTACGATGCGAAATGGCTGAAGGAGAAACTGAATCTACCGTAGAACCATCGTAATAGCTGAACAAGAAACTATTCTTGCTTAAGGAGAAATCATGAGGTTGAAAGGAAGCAGGACGGAAGACGCCTTGCGCAAGGCATTCGCCAGAGAAGTAAATGTTGATTCAGTCTATACATACTTTGCCAGGGCTGCCAGAGAGGCTGGACTTGATCAGATAGCCGATATATTCTCGGCTACAGCCCAGAACGAAGCCGAACATGCCGAGCATGAGTTTAGATTTCTCGGCGGTTTAGGTACAACCGAGGCAAATCTAAAGCTGGCTATCGGCCGCGAGCACGAAGAAGCCAGCAAGCTTTATCCCGAAGCGGCGCAAATAGCTGAGGAAGAGGGCTTTAATGATATCGCCGATTTCTTTCGGCGAATGGGCAAAGTTGAACAGAGGCACGAGGAAAATTTTAAGCAGCTTATAAAGGCATTGGAGCAGAAGAAGGAGTTGCCGGGCAAGACTGTGGGGCATTCAGCGGTAGAGATGGCGGAGCTTATGTTGCCGCATCACAGCAACCCGGCCGGAGTTGTTCATGGTGGCGAGCTCATGAAAATGATGGATAATGCCGCCGGTGTGGTGGCTGCCCGGCACAGCCTGGCGAATCCCGTAACCGGCACCGTACATAATATCCGGTTCCTCAGCCCGGTACATGTCGGTGAAGTTGTACTCATTCATGCCAAACTGACTTTCGTCGGTCAAACATCCATGGAGGTATATGTTGAGATTGACGCCCAGAACCTCGGCACCGAGGAGCGACGACTGGCTATGACGGCCCACTACATAATGGTGGCCACGGACAATAAAGGTAAACCAATAGGCGTTCCGCCGCTCATTGTGATTACCGAAGAGGAGGAAAGGTTGTTCAGCGAAGGTCTGGCCAGATACCAGGAAGCAAAGAGGCAAACTGCCAAGTAACAGGAGATACGTTAATGGGGAATGAGAAGAAGCCGGGAAGAAGAGTCTATCTGGATAATATGGCTACCACGCCGGTATTACCCGAAGTGCTGGAGACTATGCTGCCGTATTTTCGGGAGGTCTACGGAAATCCGCAATCGATACATTCCTGGGGCGATGAGGCCAGAGAAGCCATAGAGAAGGCTCGAGAGCAGGTTGCCAACCTCATCGGCGGCGAAGCTGAAGAAGTAATTTTCACCTCCAGCGGCAGTGAGGCTAACAACCTGGCACTTAAAGGTTTAGCTCAGGGACAGGTGTCAAAGGGGAAGCACATAATTATTTCGGCAATCGAACATTTCTCGGTCCTACATGCCGCTAGAACTCTGGAGAAGACCGGCTTTGAAATTACCGAGGTGCCGGTGGATAAACACGGGCTGGTCGATCCCGATGAGGTAGCTAAAAATATTAAGAAAGAGACCATACTGGTGTCGGTGATGCATGCCAATGGCGAAGTAGGCACCATTGAACCTATTGCCGAGATAGCCAGAAAAGTTAAAGAGGCCGGCGTGCTATTCCACACGGATGCCGTGGCCAGCGCTGGCAGCATACCGGTTGATGTAAATAAGCTTGGAGTAGACGCCTTAAGTCTGGCGGGGAATGAATTCTACGGGCCCAAGGGCTCAGGCGCTTTATGGGTTCGCAAAAGGGTCCGTCTTATACCGTTAATGGACGGCGGTGTTCAGGAAGGCGGGCGGAGACCGGGCACGGAGAACGTACCGGCCATTGTGGGTATGGGAAAGGCTGCCGAACTGGCGTCGAGAGACATGCCCAAGCGTATGGAAAAGCTGTCCCGGCTGAGAGACAGGCTGATCAAAGGCTTGCCGGCGGCAGTCGACCATGTGTTACTTACCGGTCATCCGACTCAGCGCCTTCCACAAAATGCCAGCTTTTGTATAGAATTTATTGAGGGCGAAGGCATGCTGCTGCTGCTCAACAGCCAGGGCATCGCCGTTTCCAGCGGCTCAGCCTGCACCTCCAAAGCTTTAAAGGCTTCCCACGTGCTAATTGCCATGGGGCTTCCCCACGAGATCGCCCAGGGCTCCCTGCTGTTTGGTTTGGGCGTGGATAGTAACGAAGGGGATATAGATTATGTGCTGGAGAAAATGCCTCCTATTGTCGATAGATTGAGGCAGATGTCTCCGTTGTACGCTAAATTCATTAAAGAAAAGAGGGGGTGAGTTATATGCCAGCATATAGTGAAAAGGTTATGGACCATTTTATGAATCCCCGGAATGTCGGAGAAATCAAAGAAGCCGACGGCATCGGCGAAGTAGGCAACCCGGTGTGCGGGGATATGATGACGTTTTATATTAAGGTAAAGGATAACCGTCTTGAGGATGTCAAATTCCAGACCTTCGGCTGTGGGGCTGCGGTGGCCGTCTCCAGCATAACCAGCGAGATGGCAAAAGGTAAGACGCTGGAGGAAGCGGTGAAAATCACACCCGCCCTGGTAGCCAAAGAACTCGAGGGTTTGCCCAAGAACAAATATCATTGCTCCAATCTGGGAGCTCAAGCGCTGCAGGCAGCGATTCGTGATTATGCCAAAAAGAAAGGGATCAAAATCGAAGGTCTACAAGAGAAAGGAGAAGAAGATGAAGAAGGAGAAGAGTGTGAAGTCAGCTAATCAATCTGGTAAAGCTAAGAAGGAACACAGCTGTCTATGTCCTTACTGCGAAGAGGAGCTGGTTATCGCCAGCTGCCCCTTCTGTCAGGCCTGCGGGTCAATAATCAGCTATTGTGTCAGCTGCCAGATAATGGTGCCGGACGTCAACGCTACCACATGCCCTGAATGCGGGGCGCCGCTTAAGAAGGGACGAAAGAAGTAACACAGAGGTTTCGGGAGAGAAAACGATGAAAGCAGACGAGATTCTGGATTGCCTGGGACTGTACTGTCCTATGCCTATCGCTAAAACCGCTCAAAAGATGAAGCAGTTGAAGCCGGGGCAGGTATTGGAGATTCTGGCCGACGATAGGGGCATAAAGGATGATATGCCCAACTGGTGTAAGACCACCGGCAACGAATGCCTGGGCGTAGAGGAGGAAGGCGGGGTATTTCACGCCTACGTAAAAAAGACGAAATAGGTTGGTTGTGTAAATGACAATTAGGCAAGAACAAAGCCAGACCCTGGAAGCCATCAAGTTCGCCATTCAGATGGAAATCGATGGCAAAGAATTCTATAGGAAAGCCAGCCAACAGAGTGATAACAAGGTTGGTAAGGAGCTTTTTGAGTGGCTGGCTAATGAAGAGGATAAACATAGGCTGATTTTCGGAGGCATATACAACACAATAAGAAAGCAAAAAGCCTGGCCTGAGGTCGGCATACAACCTCGAAAAGGTGCCATCCTCGACACCGTATTTTCTAAGGAGATGAGGATGTCTGCGCCTTCGGCTAAAGCAACCAGCGGTGAACTCGAGAGTATAGCTAAGGCTATGGAAATGGAGAACAAAACGCGGGAATTCTACAAAAGCCAGGACCAGAAAGCCGGCTACGACGCTGAGAAGAAACTGTATTCGGCTCTGGCCGCCGAAGAGGAAGGCCACTATCTGGCTCTAGTCGACTACCGTGAATACCTGATTGACCCGACGGGCTATTTCCGCAAAGCGGAACACCATTCACTCGACGGCGGGTAAATAATATTCCAGAAAACAGATTTATAACGGTCCCTAACCTGGCCGTTTTTATAATGTCAGCAAATAGGAGGGGGTTAAATTATGAATCTACAGGCGCTTCACAAGATCGGTTATGGTTTGTACGTCGTCTGTTCTAAAAAAGATGGCAAGTTCAACGGACAGATTGCTAACACGGTCTTTCAGGTTTGTTCGGAACCGCCTATTGTTGCTGCCGCACTGAATAAACAAAATCTGACTAATGAATATGTCTCGGCGAGTAAACTGTTTACGGTGTCGATTCTTTCTCAGGACACGCCTCTGAGTTTTATCGGTAACTTTGGTTTCAAGTCAGGTCGCGATGTAGATAAATTCGAAGGCGTGAACTTCAAAATAGGTGACACCGGCGCTCGCATAGTACTGGACAATACGCTGGCTTATCTCGAGGCCAAGGTAATTAGTCAAATGGACGTCAGCACTCATACAATCTTTGTCGGAGAGATTACAACAGCCGACGTAATCAAAGAGGGCGAGCCGATGACCTACGCTTACTATCATCTGGTTAAGAGAGGGACGACGCCGAAAACTGCCCCGACCTATATCGATGAAAAAAAGGAGGCAACGACGAAGATGTCGAAATACAAGTGTCAGGTTTGCGGTTATATTTATAATCCCGAGCTTGGAGACCCGGATGGGCATATAAAGCCCGGCACACCTTTTGAAAAGTTACCAGATGATTGGACATGTCCGGTATGCGGGGCCAGCAAAGACCAGTTTGACAAGGTAGATTAATCGGGCAAAGGAAACGACCATGGTGGTAGACAGAAAGCAAGTCCTAAAAAATTTGCTCAAACAACTTCACGAAGGCGCCGACCCGACGCGTATTAAAGAGGAATGCCAGAAAACTTTGGGCGACGTTCCCCCGACTGAGATGGCGAAGGTGGAGGATGAGCTGGTAAGAGAAGGACTGCCTCGCGAAGAGCTGCAGAAATTCTGCGATATTCACCTGGCTATACTTAAAGAATCGTTGGAAAAAGAAGGGCCTCTGGCACCGGCCGGGCATCCTATCCGCATTCTCATGGAAGAGCACAAAATGCTGTTACAGTTTGCTGACGAACTTAAGAATGTGTCTAAGGAAATGATAGCAGCCAGGGATTATACTTCAGCCACCGACAAGATGGACCAGCTGGAACATGTTGTCAAACACCTTAGAGATTCAGATAGTCACTATATGCGGGAAGAGAACGTTCTTTTCCCGTCGCTGGAGAAACACGGCATCAAGGAGCCGCCGGCAGTTATGTGGATGGAGCATGACAAAATAAGAGATATAAAGAAGAGTGTTTACCGGATAATTGATAGCTGTAAGATTAAAGCTTTTGAGGATTTTGTAAGACAACTTAATGAAGTAGCTCTGGCTTTAGCTGAAATGTTGTCCAGCCATTTTTACAAAGAAAATAATATTCTATTTCCAGCCGCCTTAGAGGTTATCGGGGACAGCGAATGGCTTGAGATCAGAAGTCAGTTCGATGAGCTGGGCTATTGCTGTTTTACCCCGGAACCGGCGAAGGTCGCCTTCGGAGGTACTCAGAGACCCGATGTTATGAAGGAGGTAAAAGGTATGGTTTCTTTTGAGACAGGCAACCTGTCTAAAGAACAGATTGAAGCGATATTTAATACCCTGCCGGTGGATGTGACTTTTGTAGATAAAGATGACACGGTTCGTTATTTCAGCCAGTCTAAGGACAGGATATTCCCCAGAGCCAAAGCCATTATCGGGCTTAAGGTCCAGCAGTGCCATCCGCAGAAAAGCGTTCATGTAGTCAATCAGATATTAGAAGACTTCAGAAGCGGCAAGAAGGATATGGCCCAGTTCTGGATCAATCTGCAGGGCAAATTAATTCATATCCGCTATTTTGCGGTCCGCAAAGGCGGCGACTACCTGGGTTGTCTGGAGGTCACTCAGAATATTACGGCCATAAAGAAGATTAAAGGTGAGAGACGACTTCTTGAATATTAGCGGAGGCTGAAAATGGGACCGAGAGAAATAAAGCGCGGCATTTATTTTGTAGGAGCTGTCGACTGGGACAGGAGGCTTTTCGATTCGCTTATACCGCTTCCAGATGGCACCAGCTACAACTCGTATTTGATAAAGGGGAGTGAAAAGACGGCTCTCATTGACACGGTAGACCCGACCATGGAGCAGGTGCTGGTAAATCATCTGGATGAGCTTAAAATTAAAACGTTAGACTACCTGATCGCTAATCACGCCGAGCAGGACCATTCCGGGTCAATTCCGCGAATATTGGGAAAATATCCCAAGGCGAAGCTGATATGCACGCCGCGATGCAAGGGGATGCTCATAGACCTGCTTTTAGTTGCCGAAGATAGATTCATAACCGTTGAAGACAAGGAGACTATTTCGCTGGGAGACAGGACGCTCGAGTTCATTCATGCTCCCTGGGTCCACTGGCCGGAGACGATGCTGACTTATCTGAGAGAAGAGAAAATACTTTTCTCCTGTGATTTCTTCGGCTCGCATCTGGCTACTTCCAATCTTTATGTGACCGACGAAGGGCAGGTGTATGAGGCGGCTAAGAGATACTATGCGGAGATAATGATGCCCTTCCGAACTAATATCCAGAAAAATTTGGATAAGATAAAGGACTACCAGATAGCTATCATCGCGCCCAGCCACGGACCCATGTACGATAAACCGGAATTTATTATTAAAGCCCATCGTGATTGGGCCTTCTGTGAGCCTAAAAATATCGTCGTCCTGCCCTATATATCGATGCACGGCAGCACCCACAAAATGGTCGCTTATTTAGTTGATGCGCTAGCCGGAAGAGGAGTGACGGTGAAGCAGTTCGACCTCACGGTCACCGACCTGGGTAAACTGGCGATGGCCCTGGTAGATGCGGCCACTATTGTCATCGGCACACCCACCATACATGCCGGCCCGCATCCGGAGGCTTCTTATGCTGCTTCAGTGGCGAACGTCATCAGAGCCAATGTAAAATTTGCTTCAATCATAGGTTCTTATGGATGGGGAGGCAAAACTGTGGAACAACTGGTGTCCATGATACCCAACCTGAAGGTGGAATTGTTGCCAACAGTGATAATTAAAGGATATCCCAGAGGAGCCGACTTTGAGGCTTTGGACAATCTGGCTGAAACCATTGCACAGAAACATAAGGAGAAGGGATATGCTTAGCTGACGTGGGCATACCGGAACTAGAAAGGTAAAAATGGACAGGATTTGCCAAACACAGCTTTGGGTGAACAAAAAGTCAATCCCTATGAACCGCTTCGTCGAGGAATTCCTGTCGCACACCGTGATAGGCGCCGTTACCTCACTGAAAGGTGCAGAGAACATACAAAAATTAGAAATACATCAGAAAAAGGGAGATATCCAAATCACTGTCAACGGTACTGAAATTCCGCTTACTCCTTTCCCTAACGATATAATTTCCAATACCCTGGTGGGGATGGTCTCCTCATTGAAAGATATAGGGAAAATAGAAAGTATAGATATAAGTATCGAGGTACAATAAACCCGGTGAGAAACCAATAAAAAGGCTAAATAATGAAGCAGGACGATAAGGTGTTTACTACTAAGATGGCGAAAATGATTGACCTAGTGGACTATCAGGATGGAGCTGTGGTCAGCCGCGAGATTATGAATCAGAAGGCGGGGACGGTCACTTTATTTGCCTTCGATGAGGGGCAGGGTCTGAGCGAGCACATCGCCCCCTTTGATGCCCTGGTTTACCTCCTTGACGGCGAAGCGGAAATTATTATTTCGGGAAGACCTCTTCAATTAAAGCAAGGTGAGATGGTTGTAATGCCGGCCAACCAACCCCATTCTCTGAAGGCAATTAAGAGATTCAAGATGGTACTCACCATGATTAAGGCTTAATGCCAGGAGATGCTGCAACATGGTTGAAAAGACAAGTAATAAGAAATCCGAGAAAGCTAGACTTCATGTAACGGGCATGACCTGTACTACCTGTGCTCGGACCATCGGCAAGGGCCTGTCGGAGACACATGGAGTTAAGAGAGCGGATGTTAATTTTGCCAAAGAGGAAGTGTCGGTGGACTACGACCCGGGCAAGGTAGACCTGACTAAAATTAAGGCTACTATCCAGCAACTGGGCTATGGGGTAGCCACCAAGAAATCCATTTTCCCGGTGAGTGGCATGACCTGTGCCTCGTGTGTCGCCCGTGTGGAAGAAGCTCTCTCCAGTGTGCCCGGGGTTATTTCAGCCAATGTTAATCTGGCTTCTGAGAAAGCCACCGTGGAGTATGGTGAGGATGTGCGTGTGGCTGACCTGCAAAAAGCGGTACACGAGGCTGGCTACGAGCTTGGTCCGGAGGCAGAGACCCTGGAGGACGTGACCACAGCTTCACAACGAGACCTCAGGGCAGTAAGAAACCGATTCATAGTCGCCATCGTTCTCGGTCTGTTGATTATGACACTGGGCTTTATACCTGCAATAATGATGCAACCCTATATGCCTTACATACTGTGGGCATTAGCCACACCGGTGCAGTTCTGGGCAGGCTGGCGGTTCTATCGAGGCGCCTGGGGAGCGCTCCGACATCGGACCGCGGATATGAATACGTTGATAGCGGTAGGCACTTCGGCGGCTTATTTCTACAGTGTGGCGGCAGTATTATTCCCCGGCCTCTTCACTGCTGCGGGTGTGGAACCCCACCTGTATTTTGATACTTCAGCCCTGATTATTGCCCTGATATTGCTGGGTCGCTACCTGGAAACCAGAGCCAGAGGGCAGACTTCCGAGGCTATAAAACGCCTGATTGGTCTCAATCCCAAGACGGCTGTGGTGATACGTGACGGCGAGGAAAAAGAGATTTCAGTAGAAGACGTCCAAGTCGGTGATATTGTCATAGTCCGCCCCGGTGAGCGCGTATCCGTAGATGGTATAGTCAGACAAGGCTATTCCAGCATCGACGAATCGATGATTACCGGCGAGAGCATTCCAGTGGATAAGAAAGTGGGTGATGAGGTTATCGGTGCCACCATCAATAAGACGGGTAGTTTTCAGTTCGAGGCGACCAGAGTGGGCAAGGACACCACGTTGGCGCGTATTATCCGATTGGTGGACGAAGCCCAGGGCAGCAAAGCTCCCATCCAACGCCTGGCTGATGTCATTGCCAGCTATTTTGTGCCGGCAGTGATCGGCATCGCCCTGGTTACTTTTATAGTCTGGTATTTTGCTGGCCCACAGCCGGCCTTGACTTTGGCCATTCTTAACTTTGTGGCCGTGCTCATCATTGCCTGTCCCTGCGCCCTGGGGCTAGCCACGCCTACAGCCATAATGGTGGGCACGGGTAAAGGCGCTGAGAATGGTATCCTTTTCAGGAGCGGTGAAGCCTTGGAACAAGCTCACCGGATAAATACCGTGCTGCTGGATAAAACAGGTACGCTAACCCGCGGGCAGCCAGCAGTCACGGATGTTCTTGCTGTTGATTCTTCTTCGGAAGATGAGGTACTGCGACTGGCAGCCTCGGCTGAACGCGTCTCGGAGCACCCGCTCGCCCAGGCGATAGTCAAAGCTGCTTCCGAAAGAAAACTGAAGATGTCCCGCGCTTCGGATTTCGTTGCCTTGCCCGGTCTGGGCATTGAAGTTTCAGTGAACGGCAAGAATATTGTTTTAGGCAATCTTAGGTTAATAAAAGAAAGAGGTATTTCGCTGAACGGCATGGCTAAGAAAGCCGATAAACTGTTCGAGGAAGGCAAGACAGTCATGTTTGTAAGCGTAGCCAGACAGGTCAAAGGCATAATTGCGCTGGCTGACACTTTAAAGCCAAATGCCAGGGAAGCAGTGCAGGCAATGCAGCAGATGGGCATCGAGACGGTGATGATTACCGGAGACAATCGACGTACTGCTGAGGCTATTGCCCGTGAGGCTGGCATAGAGCGCGTCTTGGCTGAGGTGCTGCCCGAACATAAAGCCCAGGAGGTCAAGAAATTGCAAGATGGCAGGGTGGTGGCGATGGTGGGAGACGGCATCAACGATGCACCGGCGCTGGCTCAGGCAGATGTAGGTATAGCCATAGGTACGGGTACAGATGTGGCTATGGAAACCGGAGAAGTTACGTTGATTAGAGGAGATTTGATGGGTATTGTAACCGCCATATCCCTTAGTAAGAGAACCATGAGCATAATCAGACAGAACCTTTTCTGGGCTTTTGCCTACAATGTGGCTCTTATCCCCGTGGCAGCCGGTATATTGTATCTTGTTTTTTCACATACCGGCGTTCCCGTGGGGCTGCGCTTCATATTCGGCGACTATGGTTTTCTTAACCCCATTATGGCGGCAGCGGCTATGGCAGCCAGCTCCATTACTGTGGTATCGAACTCGCTGCGCTTGAGGAGATTCAAGCCGGCCGAGGTTGGTAAATAATCGGAGGGGGTGACAAGATGGCAATAGACCCGGTGTGCAAAATGCAGGTGGACGAAAAAAAGCCTCCGGCTACTTCCGAGTACAAGGGAAAGAAATATTACTTCTGCTCCGTGGGCTGCAAAAAGGCTTTCGACCAGAATCCGGAGAAATACATCGGCAAGAAAAACAAGTAAGGTTATTCCTCCCGCTAATGTGATAAGCTTGTTAGGCCTTTGTTAGTGGCGCTCCTGAAATAAAGTTTAAGAGGTAAGGATGAATAAGGAAAAAATCGTTGCTTTGCTCAATGAAGACCTCGAGGCTGAGCATGGCGCTATCATTCAATATCTGAGCCACGCCTATGCCATGGGTGAGGGCGAGCTTGCCTGTGAAATAGAGGCCATTTCCAGGGAGGAGATGCGGCATCTTGATTGGCTGGCTGAGACTATAGTTGAACTGGGCGGTAAGCCAAGTATGAAAAGAGGCAAGATGCGGATGGAAGGCAAATCAGCCAGTGATTGGATGAAGAATGATGTGCTGCTCGAGGAAGACGCCATTACCATGTATAAAGAGCACATTAAACTTATCGGCGATCGAATCATTAAGAGACTTCTAAAGCGCATACTTTCAGACGAAGAATCTCATCACGGTGACTTCGCCCACTTCGTCGAGAAGGTGAAAAGGGAAGACGTCTCGGACCTTAGAGGTGACCGCAAGGACGGGGTAGCCCAGATACTCAACTGGGGCATCGAACATGAATATACAGTCGTTTTGCAATATCTACTACACTCATATATGGCAACGAATGAGGAAATGAAGCTGGAGATGGAGGACCAGGCTATAAATGAGATGCAGCATATGGGCTGGTTAGCTGAGAAGATGGTCAGCGGCAAGGGAAGTCCCAGGCTGGAACATATTGCGATAGATAAATCCACAAAAATGAGCGACATGCTCCGCGCTGACATCAAAATAGAAAAAGAGGTGGCTGCCGAGTATGACCGCGCAGCCAAAAGGGTCAAAGACGCCGGCTTAGAGAAGTTGCTTACCCGTATAAGAGACCATGAAATCTATCACGTGGAAGTTTTCGATGATCTGCTTAAGGAAGTAGACAAATCTTAAAGCCAATAGATATTGCGGGTTACCTGGTTTTCGATTTTGGGAGGTAGAGATGTCGTTAAAGGGAAAGCGAGTTGCCATACTGGTGGAGCAAGACTTCGAAGATGTTGAACTGACGGAACCTTTGAAGGCGATGAAAGATGCCGGCGCTCAGATATTTATTGTCGGCAGCGGCTCTCAAACGAGCTACCAAGGGAAGCGAGGCAAAGCCACAATCAAGGCCGATATCGATGCCGATAAGGTGAGAGCCGAGGACTTCGATGCCATTATCATTCCCGGTGGCTATGCACCGGATAAAATGCGGTTGCATCAGCCTATGATTGATTTGGTAAAAAAGG
>Ga0153916_10002762_pt1 | contig 12861 bp, 5 predicted proteins | sample Opewatmetagenome_FD_109642 | JGI IMG/M metagenome (GOLD analysis project Ga0153916, IMG submission 109642) | Freshwater wetland microbial communities from Ohio, USA - Open water 3 Core 3 Depth 4 metaG | ecosystem: Environmental > Aquatic > Freshwater > Wetlands | place: USA: Ohio, Lake Erie, Old...
GCGAGGGCTGCGGCGCCAGGACCGGCCGCCGCAGCAGCTTCACGATCTGCTCGATGATGCTCTCCGACGGTTTCTTCTCGGGGAACAGCGTTACCTGTACGTAGTTCCCGGGGTTGAGATACGTCCGCGCTGCTTCCTGGATCGCTGCCGGGGTCAGCTTCTTGTACGCCTCCGGCATCTCGAAGAGCCCCTTCAGGTCTTCGCGATACACATACTTGTAGTAGATCTGCGAGACGAGGTAGCTGTTCTGCTTGACGCTGGTCTCGAAGTCCCGCAGCAGCTGCTCCCTCACGTCGTTTACCTGTTTCTCGGTCGGCCCGTTCGTCCTGAGATCGTCGATGTCGCGAAAGACGACCTTGATGAGCTCGTCGACGCGATCCGGATTGCAGCCCCAACCGATGTCGAACCTGTACCTCTGCTCCGGCACTTTCGTGTAGTTGGGCGACGCGGAGATGCTGTACGTGCCGCCCAGTTCCTCGCGCACGAGATCGCGCAGCCTGGTCTGCACGATGTCGCCGAGCGCCCGCATGACGACGCGATGTGCCGCGTCGTACTGGAAGGGACCGGTGAACACGATGCCGGCCTGGCTCTTGGGCTCGATACCCTTCAGCACCGTCTTCTTGACGACGCCCTTGGCGTACGTCATGCCCACGTTCTTCCACGTCTCGTTCCGGTGAATCGCGGGGAGCGCGCCCAGATACCGCTCGACGAGCGGCTTGATCGTCGCCGGGTCGAAGGTGCCGACGAAGAAGAAGGTGAAATCGCTGGCGTCGGCGAACCGGTCCTTGTAGAAGCCGAGCGACTTCTGCAGGTCCAGCTCGTCAACCAGCTCCGCGGTCATCGGACGCGCCCGCGGGTGGTTCCGGGTCAGCGTGGTCTGCATCATCTCGCTGAACGCGTACCCGGGGCTGGCTTTCTGGTTAGCGACGATCGCCTTCATCTGCGCAGTGAGCGCAGCGAAAGCGTCCGCATCGGCGCGCGGCTGGGTGAAGGTCAGGTAGATCAGCTGGAACAGCGTCTCGAGGTCCTTGGGCGACCCCCCGCCCGACAGGCTTTCTTCGGTCTCGGAAATCGTCGGGTACACCGACGCCACCTTGCCCGCCAGCACCTTCCGGAGTTCGATCGCGTTGAACTTGCCCACACCGCCCGCCGAAATCACGTCATTGGCCATGCGGACCGCGTTGAAGTCGTTGTCGCTCGCCAGCGACGTTCCCCCGAAGCTGGAAGCCCGGAATACGACCTCGTCCGCCTTGTAGTTGGTCGGCTTGAGGACCACTTTCACACCGTTGGACAGCTCCCACTCGGTGATGCCGTAGGCGTCTTTCGTCGCCGTCTTCGCGATCGTCCCGCCTTTAGGGGGCGAGTCCAGCAGCGATGCGTTCGCGGCGGTATCGACGTAGGCCTCGATCTTCTTCTCCGCGACGCCCTTCATCACGGCCGCCAGCCTGGTCTCGTCCGGCACCGCCACGGCTTCCTTCTGCGGGGCGCTGACCAGCACGACGCGGCTGCGATCGCCGGTCCACCCCTTCCCGACCTTGTTGACCTCCTCGAGCGTGATCTCGGGGAGGAACCGCTGGTGCAGCGCGTACTCGAACGCGATGCCGGGAATATCTTCGTCCTGCGTGAAGTTGCGGATGTACTCGGCGGCCAGCGTCGCCGATTCGTGCTTGTCTTTCTCCGCGAACAGGCGCTCGTAGGTCCGCAGGACCTCGCGCTTCTGCCTCTCCAGTTCGGTCGGCGTGAACCCGAATCGCGCCACACGCTCCGATTCGGTGAGCAGGGCATCGAGGCCGCGCTCGATGCCGCCGTCTCTGACCAGGGCGTTGAGGACTGCAGCTTCCTTGGACTTGACGAACCGGCCGCGTGCCGTTATCGCCATGACGAACGGCGGGTCGGCCTTCTGCCTGAGATCATCCAGGCGGTGGCTGAGCATGCCGAAGTAGAGCCGTTCGACGATCTTGTCGCGATAGGACCTGACGGTCGTCTGATCGCGCACGGGAAGCTTGTTATAGACGCTCACGATTGTCATCGTCGCTTCCTTGTCGGAAGCCAGCGCGTACAGGGTGCCGGGATGGTCGGGAACGTCGTAGACGGGCCGCGGCCGTTCCTTCTTCGGGTTCTGAAGCGGACCGAAGTGCTGCTTGATGAGGGCCTCAATCGCCGGCTTGTCGAAATCGCCGACCGCGACGACTGCCATCAGATCCGGCCGGTACCAGTCGGCGTACAACTGCTTCAGGCGATCGTGCTTGAAGGTCTCGATGACCTCCTTCTTCCCGATCGGCAGCCGTTCGGCGTAGCGCGACCCCTTCATGAGGATCGGGAACTGCTTGTCCTGCATGCGGGCGTTCGCCCCGCGGCCCAGCCGCCATTCCTCGACGATGACGCCGCGCTCCCTGTCGATCTCGGTTGGATCGAAAGACAGGTTGTGGGCCCAGTCTTCGAGGATCAGGAAAGCCTTCTCCATCACATCCGGCTTGTCGGTCGGAACGGTCAGCATGTAGACCGTCTCGTCGAAGCTGGTGAAGGCGTTCACGCTTGGACCCATCCGCATGCCGATCGATTCCATGAACCGGACCAGTTCGTTCTTGCCGAAGTGTTGCGTGCCGTTGAACGCCATGTGCTCGGTGAAGTGCGCGAGGCCCTGCTGATCGTTGTCCTCGAGCACCGACCCCGCGTTGACCACCAGCCGAAGCTCCGCGCGGTTCTGCGGCAGCTTGTTGGTCCGCATGTAGTAGCGGAGGCCGTTCGGCAGCTGCCCGATGGTGATCTGCGGGTCGACGGGAAGCAGCTGGTCGAGCGTCGCCGTCCGGGCATCCTGCGCGATCTGTGCGGCGCGTTGCTGGGCGCCAACCAGCGAGAACGAGGCCAGCACGACCGACAACAACAAGAGTATCTTGGCCTTCCTGCGGATAGTCATGCCTCTCCCCTCTCAGTGACGTGAACGTTTCTGTCCGCGCAGACGGGTCCGCACTCCAGCTTCGTCGAACCCGAAGTTCGGGTGGCGTGTGACGAATTGTACCTCATTCACCTGAAGGTCGGCGCCGAACCGGCCGCCCGCATTGCACACCTGTTCCTTCTCAGGGACCAGGCTGACCACCTCGCCGCCTGGCGCACGTTCCGTCAGGTCTCGACGATCAGGCTGCAGCAGGTGACGGCGCCTTCGGCCTTGGCCAGCTCGGAGACGTCGACGACGTGGACCGGGATGCCACAGGACTCGAGGCGTAGGCGCGTCCGCGGAAACGCCGAGGGGTACACCAGCCCGTCGCCGATGCGCAGGGCGTTGGCGGCAAACGGCTCGGCGGGATCGATGTCGATGCAATCGAAACGCGGGAACGAGTGTTCCGGGATCCAGGCGCGATTCACGAGGAGCGTGTCCGGGGCGACCTCGGTGATGGCGGACTTCAGGTGCAGGCAACCGCGGACCTCGACGGTGACGACCGCGTAGCCGAGGGGACCGACCAGGCGCCGCAGTTGCTCGATCGCCGGGCCGCTGGTCCGCGACGACACGCCGACAAGCAGCGTGCGACCTGCCCTCAACACGTCTCCGCCGTCCAGCGTCGCCGGCGGTTCGATGCGACACAGTGATCGAAACGACGCGAGCGCCTGTTCGACCGCGGCGGTCTCCGGTCGTCTCGACGCGGCGCCGGGACGCGCGATCACAGCGATTTCGTCGAGGACGACCGCGCAATCCTCGACGAACACAGAATCGGGCAGATCCGAAGCCGCCGGCAGCTGGTGGATCGCGCAGCCGAGCGCGCGCAGGCATCGTTCGTATTCGCGGTGCTGCGCGCGGGCGAGCTCGACGTCGATCGGCCGGCGCGCCAGGTGGGTCAGCTCGCAGCGGTTGATGCCGGGGCTGATGTCACGCGTGATGGCGAGGCGCATAGGAGCCGATCACGGCGGGTCTGAAGACCCGCCAGACAAGCGGCAGGGCCGAGCCCTTCGACCCGGCTCAGGGCCGGGCAAACTCGCCCGCCGCGGCCTGCGAGATTGCAGCGGCCTGGCGCAGGATCGCGGCGATCGCCCGCGAGGCGAGCGTCTCGCCCTCGACGAACCCCTCCATCGCCGCCTCCGCAAACCAGCCGGTCTCGAGCAGGTCGAAGAACCACTCGTCGGCGTCCGCCGGATCGTCCTGGAGCGTGCCGGCGCCCAGCCGCAGCAGCCATTCCCGGTTCGCCTTCTCCTGCGCCCCGAGCGGCGGCGCCAGGATGATTGGCAGGCCGAGCGCCGAGTAGAACGACAGCTCGCTCGGTTTGGTCCACAGCACGTCCGTCGTCCGCAGCGCCCGGCTGAACTGCTGGAAGTACTCGCTCATGGTCTCGGCGAACAGGATCCGCACGCCCGTGTCGCCGGCGCGGCCGCCAATCTCCGGGCCGGCGCCTTCGACCTCCGCCGCGAGGCCGCACTCCTCGACCGCGTGCTCGACGTAGTCGCGCACCCACGGCTTGATGCCGGTCGAGACGACCAGCCTCACCTCGTCGTTCGCGATTCGCTTCTTCAGGCTCCGCAGCAGGTCCGCCGCGATCTCTTTCTGCGCGCCGGCACCGCCGATGCTGAAGAGAATCGTCAGCGGACGCGTGGGCCCGGGCGGCAGATCGCCTACCTTCTCCGCGATCAGCGAGCCGTACCGCTCGACGTACCTGCCCTCGGGATCGAGGTTCACGATCCGCTGCGCCAGATCCTCCTTGAGAATCGCGAGATCTTCGCCGCCGATGTTCTCCATGGGCAGGGGGTAGCCGGTGAGGAACACGTTCTCGGGTCTCACGCCGTAAAGATGCAGTCTGTCGGCCGCGCGCCGGGTGGGCGCGAAGTACTTGATGCGGCTCGATGACGGATGGATCGACGCCCACGCGCGGGCGATGTCGGCGTCGCAGACGATGCAGTAGATGTCGCCGGGATACTCGCAGAATTCGGCCATGAAGGCCGGCGTGAAGAACGAGGTGACGATCGGCAGGGCCGGCGTGTCCGCCTTGAGCCCGTCCACGAAATGCCGGCCCCAACCCTGCCGCAGGAGCGAGTACAGCACCCGCACGTTCCAATCGGGCCGCGATAGGTCCCGCTTGGGATAGAAACGCAGGATCTTCTCGATGATGTCCAACGCCGCGAACGCCGCCCGGCCGACGACCGGCACCTGCCGGGCGTTCGAGGCGAACTCGTAGAACCGCTGCATCCGCTGCCAGATTGCCCTGTCGCTTTCCGGCATTCCCGGGTAGTCGTCGGCGAGCAGCACCTCGCCGCCCGGCGCCAGGCTCCGGAGTGGATGGGCCGTCCTCTGATGGCCGTATCCCATCTTGACGGCAATCACCCGGGCAGATGGTCCCGCCAGTCGATCGGTCATGCGCGCATCGTGCAACAACGGGGGATTGTAAACGATGATCGCAGCCTCTGCTCGTCCGGCCGCGAGAAATGCCGCTTGACGGCCCTGGGGTGCGCGCATAGGCTCCCGACGACGACAGCACGAGGCGACACCAGCGCGAGGCTCATGATGCCCGGAACCTCCGAGCACGCGACGGCCGGTCTGAGGCGCGAGTTGGGCCGATGGGACCTGACGGCCATCGGCATCAACCAGGTGATCGGGGGCGGCATCTTCCTGATCCCGGCGGCGCTCGCCGGCGAAGTCGGCGCCTGGGGACCGATCGCCTTCGTGCTCGTCGGCCTGACGTCGCTGCTCATCGCGCTGTGTTTTGCGGAAGTCGGCAGCCGGTTCGACAGCACGGGCGGGCCGTACCTCTACACGCGCGCCGCGTTCGGGCGGCTGGCCGGCTTCGAGGTCGGCTGGATGCAATGGTTCACGCGCGTGACCAGCCAGGCCTCGATTGCCAACGGCATCGCGCTCGCGCTCGGCTTCTACTGGCCGGCCATGACGGGCGGCGCCGGACGCGCAATCCTGCTCGTCGCGCTCGTCGCCGCGCTGGCGGCCGTCAACGTCCGGGGCATCCGGCAGAGCGCGTGGGTGGTGGACGCGCTCACCATCGCCAAGCTCGTGCCGCTCGGCATCTTCATCCTCGTGGGACTGTTCTTCGTGGACCTCACGCGGCTCTCACTGCTCCCGCCGGTGAGCTGGCGCCAGGCGGCAGCGGCCGCGCTGCTGCTCAACTTCGCGTTTGGCGGCTACGACGTGATCCCCGTGCCGGCCGGCGAGAGCACCGACCCGCGCCGCCACGTGCCCTTCGCGCTCGTGATGACGATCGTCTCGGTGACGCTCGTCATGGCGCTCGCCCAGATGGTGACGGCCGGCACGTTGCCGGGCATCGCGGCGTCGAAGACGCCCGTCGCGGATGCGGCGCTGCTCTTCATGGGCGGCGGCGGGGCGCTGCTCGTCGGCGTGGGTTCGATCCTGTCGATGACGGGCAACAACGCAGGCCACATCCTGACGGGCTCCCGCATGTTGTACGCGCTCGCGGAGAACAGGGAGCTGCCGGCCTTCTTCGGCAGGATTCATCCGGCCTGGCGCACGCCCGCCAACGCGATTGTCTTCACGTCGATCGTCGCGCTCGGGCTCGCCCTGTCGGGCTCGTTTGCCAAGCTGGCGGCGGCAAGCGCCGTGGCCCGGCTGATCACGTACACGGGCGCCTGCGCCTCGACGCTGGCGCTTCGCCGCGCGCGGTTCGCGGACGCCGTGAAGCCCGCGACGTTCGTCATCAGGTTCGGGCCGGTCGTTCCCGTTCTCGCCGTGCTCGTTTCGCTCGCCATTCTCGCCGGCGCATCCGTGGAGCAGCTCGTCAGCGGCATCGCCGCGCTCGCGGCGGGCGCCGTGCTGTTTCTCGCCAACGACTACCGGCGGAAGCGAGAGCCGACTCGAGCCGCGATCGGGTGACGCCGGCCGGTTTCCGGCATGAAACGCGGGCGCCTGCTTGGCGCAGCGGAGTTCCGGTGCCAGGAGCGCCCGCCGTCTCCCGCGCGCCCAGCTGATGCGGCCAGGCGGCCGGCGCAAACTTCCGCCGTCGAGATTCCGTCGAATGCAGTATCGGTCTCCGCCCGTCACCTCGCGGCTGACACGCTGGTGAGCGGCTCATGATCAACCTGAAGCTCGCGTTGCGCACCCTCTCCCGGACGCCCTTCGTCACCAGCGTCGCCATCGTCTCGCTGGCGCTCGGCATCGGCGCGAACGCCGCGATCTTCTCGCTGTTCGACCAGATGCTCCTCCGGCCCCTGCCGGTGCGGGAGCCCGGCCGGCTCGTCAACCTGGGCGCACCCAGGCCGAAGCCGGGCGCGACGTCGAGCAACCAGGCCGGAAGCGGCGACGTCGTCTTCAGCTACCCGATGCTCCGGGATCTCGCGCGCGTGCAGAAGGTCTTCACGGGCATCGCCGCGCACCGCTCGTTCAGCGCCAACCTGGCGTCTCAGGGGCAGACGCTGAACGGCGGCGGCATGCTCGTCTCGGGCAGCTACTTCCCGGTGCTCGGTGTGCAGCCGGCGCTCGGCCGCCTGCTTGGCCCCGGCGACGATTCGACCGTGGGCGAATCTCACGTGGTGGTCCTGAGCTACGAGTACTGGCGCACGCGCTTCGGCGAACGGCGCGACGTTCTCAACCAGACGCTCATCGTCAACGGCCAACCGATGACGATTGTCGGCGTCGCGCCGCGGGGATTCGAGGGGACGACGCTGGGATCGCTGCCCCAGGTGTTCGTGCCGATCACGATGCGCGAGCTGATGCAGCCGTTCACGGGGGCCCGCGGCCGGCCGAGCAGCCTCGAGAACCGGCGGGACTACTGGGTCTACCTGTTCGCGCGGCTCAAGCCGGGCGTGTCGATCGAGCAGGCGCGCGCGGCGATCAACGTCCCGTACCGCGCGATCATCAACGACGTCGAGGCGCCGCTCCAGAAGGGGATGAGCGCCAAGACGCTGGCGCGGTTCAGAGCGAAGGAGATCACCGTCGAGGAAGGCGCGAGGGGCCAGAGCACGCTGCACCGCGACGCCGCCGCTCCGCTGTCGCTGCTCCTCTGCGTGACCGGCCTGGTGCTCCTCATCGCGTGCGCCAACGTGGCGAACCTGTTGCTCGCGCGCGCGGCGACACGCGCCGGCGAGATGGCCGTGCGCCTCTCGATCGGCGGGAGCCGCTGGCAGCTGGTCGCGCAGCTGCTGGCCGAGTCGTGCCTGCTCGCCGTGTTCGGCGGCCTCGTCGGTTTGCTCGTCACGCGCTGGACGCTCGATTTCATCATCTCGCTCATGCCCGCCGAGGCGATGGCGGTGATTCACGGCGGCGTCAACGGGAGGGTGCTGCTCGTCGCCGCGGCGCTCACGCTCGGCACCGGTCTGCTGTTCGGCCTGTTTCCAGCGTTGCACAGCACGCGCCCGGATCTGGCGTCGGTGCTCAAGGGACAGGCCGGCCAGCCGGCCGGCGCGCGCTCGTCCGCGCGCCTCCGGACCTCGCTTGCCACGGCGCAGATCGCGCTGTCGATGGCGCTGCTCGTCGCCGCCGGGCTCTTCACCAGAAGTCTCTTCAACGTCAGCCGCGTGGACCTCGGCCTGAAGGTTGACAACGTCGTGACCTTCGGCATTTCCCCCCAGCTCAACGGCTACGCCGCGGAACGTTCGCGCGCGCTCTTCGAGCGCCTCGAGGACGACCTGTCGGCCGTGCCCGGCGTCACCGGGGTGACGGCGGCGGCGATGCCGATCCTCGCGAACAACAACTGGGGCAACAACGTCTCGGTCGAAGGCTTCCAGGCGGGGCCCGACACCGACACGAATTCCTCCTTGAACCAGATCGGTCCGGCGTACTTCCGCACGCTAGGCATGCGGCTGCTCGCCGGACGCGAGTTCACGCGCGCGGATGCCGCCGGCACGCTGAAGGTCGCCATCGTCAACGAACAGTTCGCGAAGAAGTTCAACCTCGGGCGGGAAGCAGTCGGGAAGCACATGGCGCGCGGCGCGGGCGGGAAGCTCGACATGGAGATCGTCGGCCTCGTGCAGAACGCGAAGTACAGCGACGTGAAGCAGCCGGTTCCGCCGCAGTTCTTCGCGCCGTACCGCCAGGACAGCGCCGTCGGGTTCCTCACCTTCTACGTTCGCACCTCGCTCGACACGGAGCAATTGCTCACCGTCATTCGCAGGACGGTCGCGCGTCTGGACCCGAACCTTCCCGTCGAGGACCTCCAGACGATGTCGCAGCAGGTGCGCGAGAACGTGTTCGTCGATCGAGTGATCGCCGTCTTGTCCGCCGCCTTCGCCGCGCTCGCGACGCTGCTCGCGGCCGTTGGACTCTACGGCGTGCTCGCGTACACCGTGGCGCAGCGGACGAGGGAGATCGGCCTGCGCATGGCGCTCGGCGCCGCGCCGGGCAATGTCCGTGCGATGGTGCTGAGACAGGTCGCGTGCATGACGCTCATCGGCGGCGCGATCGGCCTTGCCGGCGCCGTCGCGATCGGCCGGTTCGCACGCTCGCTGCTGTTCGAGCTCCAGGGCCACGATCCGGCCGTGATTGCTGCGGCGGCCGTGGCGCTCACGTTCGTCGCGTTCGGCGCAGGGTTCGTCCCCGCCTACCGCGCGTCGCAGGTGGATCCGATGCGGGCGCTCAGGTACGAATGACGACGAAAAAGGGCGACGGCCGGGAGACCGTCGCCCCTTCGTGAATCGTCGTCGTCCGGTGTCCGGAGTCCGGTGTCCGGGGTCTACTTCGGACGACGCAATTCGGGAACACATCCGGCGGCAGCGCCGGATCCTGCGCAATTACTTCTTGACCGGCGTCAGCACCAGTTCCGGCGTCCGTTCACTGTCGGTCGTGGTCTTCTTCTCCGCCGGTTTCTGCGGGTTCTTCACGTACTTGTCGAGCCACGCCGCCCAGCGCGCCCACAGATCCAGCAGCGTTTCCTTCGCCGCCGGGCCGTGATCCTCGAGCGGATACCGATACAGCGCCACGGTCTTGCCGAGGCCGTTGAGCGCGTGCATCAGCCGCTCCGAGTTCGTCGGGTCGGTGCCCACGTTCTGGTCGTGCAGGCCGTGATACATGAGCAGCGCGCCCGTCAGATTGTTCGCGTAGAGGAACGGCGACATGCCCAGGTAGACATCCCTCGCCTCCCACAGGTCGCGCCGTTCGCTCTGGAAGCCAAGCGGCGTCAGCGTGCGGTTGTAGGCGCCGTCGCCCGCGATCCCCGCCTTGAAGAACGGCGTATGGACCATCGCGTTGACGGTCGTGAACGCGCCGTAGCTGTGGCCGCCGATCGCGAGCCGGTTGCGGTCGATGATGCCACGGCGATCCAGTGTGTCGATGACGGCCGCCAGATCGTTCCGCAGATCGTTCACGTAGTTGTTGTTCTGCTGGTTCTGCGGCCCGACGATCGGCAGCGCGGGCGTGTCGACCACGACGGCGTAGCCGAGGCGGACGAAGAACTGCATCGACCGGTTGCCGTAGTTCGTGAAGGTGTTCTTGTTGAACGTGCGGTCCGGCCGGTCGAACGTCTCCTGGTCCGTGAACTCGCGCGGATAGAACCAGAAGATCGCCGGCAAGCGTGTGCCTTCCTTCCAGCCCGGCGGCACCATCACGGTCACCCTGAACTTGAACCCGTCAGCCCGCTCGATCGGGATGCGCAGCCTGGAGGCGCTCGTCAGGTCCGGGAACAGGTCCGTGTTCTCGGTGAGCGGCTTCCGGCCGGCGCCCTCCACGAGGAAGAACTGCGGCACCTGCTTGGGACTCTGGCGCTCGACGACGAAGCGGCCGGCGTCGAGGTCGATCGGCGCCGCCACGCTCTCGTACACATCGTTGTTGTCGCTCTCGTAGATCCGCTTCTTCTCGCCGGACTTGATGACGACCTTGTCGATGAACGTCTTCGGGCCGACCTTCTCCGGGTCCTTGTCGTTCAGCGCGCCCTGGTAGAACACGCTGCTGCCGTCGGCCGACAGCTGGACGATGCCGCCGCCAGCGCCGCCGAAGCCGCCCCGGCCGCCGCCAGCCGGCGCTGCGCCGCCGCGGCCGCCGCCACCACCGCCGCGCGTCATGACGAGGTTGCCGGGACTGGCGGCGGGATCATCCGTGCGGAACCGCGCGAGGGTGTAACGCTCCGTCGGCGCGTTCAGGTAGACGGCGTACTCCACCGTGTTCTGGCCGCTGGTCTCCCTGAAGAACACGATCTGCATGTCGGGCGAGAAGCGATGGTTCGACATGCGCGTGTTGTTCTCGAAGAGGACCTTGGCGCCCTTCTCCTCGAACGGCGGGAGCCACTGGTAGAGCCGGTCTTTGCGCTGCGCTGCCTGGCCCCGGCCCTGTCCGCTCGCCTGATCGCCAGCGGCCGCGGCGCCGCGGCCCGCGCCCCTGCCGGCTCGGCCACCGCCAGCCGCCGGCGTTTCACCGGGCGGTGGCGCCTCCTGTTCGAGGTACGTCAGACCCTGGCCGTCCGCGCGCCAGGCCACTTCGCGCTTGCCCTGTTCCTGGGCACCGCCTCGTCCGCCGCCCGCGGGCGCCTGCGTCGGATCAGGCGGCGGCTGCGTGTCATCTTGCACGCCGAGGTTCAACGGCCGCTCGGTGATCTTCGCGAGCGCCTTGCCCTCGACATCCCACGCCTCCTCGATCGAGCCGAAGTTGCCGACCGGCACGATATAGGAGAACGGTTTCGTCATGCGCGTCACGCGCACGTGCCTGCCGTCGGGCGAGAGATCGATCGAGCGGATCATGGCCGGCTGGCCTATCTTCTTCACGCCCGGCGTCTGACCGCCCTTGCCGCCCTTGGCCGGCGCGGGCTTGGCGGTCTTTCCCGCGGGCAGCGGCGGCGGCACGTCAATCAGCGCCAGCTGGCCGGTGGCGTGCCATTCGAGGAGCTGGAACTCGTACGGCGCGGACATCAGGCTCGGAAACGTGCGCAGCCGGTTCTTGTCCTTGTCTTCCGAGACCTTCACCTCCGGGCCGGCCGGCGCCAGGGGCGGCACGGGCCTCGGCGGGCGATTGTCCGGGATGAGTACGGCTGCGATCTGCTTGCCGTCCTTCGTGAACTCGAAGGTCGTGCAGAGCGTCGCCAGCACGGGCTTCGGCGTGATCTGCCGCGGCTTGTTCGTCGCCAGATCGGTGATCCAGATGCTGGTGGCATCATCGGTGTGCGCGAAATACGCGATGCCCGAGCCGTCCGGCACCCACGTGGCGCCGGTGATGCGGGTGTTCGGGGGAATCGCGATCGGCTTCTTCGTGCCGTCGGCGGCCGAGACGATCTGGATGCCGGCGTTGTTGCTGATCGTCAGCGTCCGTGCGCGATTCGCCTTGTAGTCGATGAACACGCCACCCAGCTCGTCGAAGGGTTTCGAGAAGGTGCTCATCGGCACGGGACCGTCGCCGATCTGGTTGAGGAACCACTTCTTGTCGGGGCTCAGGTTGGACAGCGTGACGTTCTGCCACCTGGGCGCGAGGACGGCCGCTGCCAGTTCCGGCGGCGGCGTCGCGTAGGTCTCCTGGTTCAGGATCTGGTCGGCCCAGGACTGCGGAGCGGCCGGCTTCGCGGGCGCCTGGGGCGGCGTCCCCTGCTGCGCCACCAGCGTGAGCGGCAGCAGCGCGAGGAGCAGAACGACGACCGTGCGGGTGAATCGTTTTCCGAGATCGCTCGGGGCACCGGGTAGGCGACTGGTCATACTGCCTCCGTTGCGTGCGGGTCCGCGGGTCGGGATGAAGCGGGATCTGGGCGCGCGGAAGATACCTCAATAGGCCGGTTCGAAGCAATTGGCCGCAACCTAGATGCCGCCTTCCGAGCCGGGCCGGCGACCTGGTCCGACGCCGGTGCCCAGCCTCACGATCTTCCGCACCTTCATGTCGTAGACGTCGCCGACCGACAGCACGTAGTACGGCTTCTCCCACGGCTGATACAGGCGCGTGTTGTCGTGGATGGCGACCTTCCACCTTCCCATCACCTCGAACTGATCGCCCCTGACGATGATCGCCGTGCC
>Ga0153916_10002763_pt1 | contig 12854 bp, 11 predicted proteins | sample Opewatmetagenome_FD_109642 | JGI IMG/M metagenome (GOLD analysis project Ga0153916, IMG submission 109642) | Freshwater wetland microbial communities from Ohio, USA - Open water 3 Core 3 Depth 4 metaG | ecosystem: Environmental > Aquatic > Freshwater > Wetlands | place: USA: Ohio, Lake Erie...
GGAAGACCGCCGTAAGATCGTGCAGCAATTCTTGAAACATGGCAGTCCTTTGGGCGGACGGGAGGACAGAGTCTTTGTGGAGCGGCGAGAGAAACTCGTGGACGAGCTGGCGACCTTGGGGCCGGCAGCGGTGCCGGCCTTAGCGGCGAGGATGGGCGAGGAGTATCGAATGATGGGCCACTGGGCCACGGCGAGACAGGTCCTGCTAAAGATGGGGCCGGATGCTGTTGAGCCTCTCATCGCTTGCGTGAATCATGCCGATAGCTATCTCAGGGCCAATGCGACGTCTGTGCTCGCCGAGTTGTCGGATCCTCGCGCTGTAGACGCCCTACTGCAGGCCGTCTCGGATGGGTCGGGTCAAGTCCGCCGCGGGGCCGTGCAGGGATTGGTAAGGCTGGGCCCCGATGTCGTGGGCAGAGACAAACTCGTCAAGCTATTGATCGTAGGGCTGCAAGACGGTAACTGCCTTTACGAATCCATCCAGGGCCTCGAGCGATATGGCGACGAATCGGCTATCGAACATCTTCGTGTGATCGAGCGCTTCCATATCGTTAGAGGTAAGGGTGATCTGCGGTACTGTGCCAGACAAGCTATCAACTCTATCCTTCGGCGGTCGGGCAAGCCGGCAGAAGAGGTGCCGCGGGAGCATTATTCTGACCAAAGGCCTTCCTATGATGAGCTGGTCCACATAGCTGCTCTTTGCCCCAACGCGGCCATTCGCTCGGGTGCGATCGCTTCGCTGGAGCGGTGGCGTGACGACCGAACGGCGTCGTTTTTCATTGAAAGGTTGCGCCAGGAGCAGAATCGCTCGCTCCTGCTGCATTTGGCCCGTTCTCTTGGCATTATCACGCTGCCATCCGGAGATGCTTCAAAATACCTCGTGTCGGCTCCGGTTGTCCAAGAGGCGTTTGACGCTCTTGTTCTGATGGCTGAGACGGATTCCCACCAGACGCTTGAGCAGGAGGGGACCATGGTCGGCGCAGCTCGAACAGTGCTTCATGCTGCCAGACAGCGGCAGATACACTTAGACAGTATCGACCGATACAAGAAAGTAATCCATCAGGGAATCTCGTCGGACATCGAACATCTGAGGATTGACTCCTATTCAGGCTGTACAGCAATCGCGATGCTACCTCCGGAAACCGGCGAAAGCTGGACACCCTCGGAAAAAGAACGGATGCAACAGCAACTTTCGCCGTTGCTGTATTCTCCCAATCCAAACATTAGGCTCATCGAGTGCCTTGGCTTTATCGGGGACAGACGATTGACGCCGAGACTGGTCGAGTTACTCGGGCACAAAGATGAGGTCATCCGGCGATTTGCGGCTCATGCCCTGGGCCGGATCGGAGACTCCCAAGCCCTGCCCGCATTAGAGCATTTGGCTGAGAACGACCCACACCAGTATGAGAACGGTGTGTATGGTGTCCGCGAGGCGGCACGAGAAGCTATTGAACGGATCCGTGTGCTGGAACCTCCCGGCCCGACGAACTCCGCGGAAGATCGCAAAGGGGATTGAATAGGAGAATGTACAAGCGACTTATCATATTGTCGGTGATTATTCTTGCCTCTTTGTGCGGGCTGGTTTGGATGGGGTACCACTCGATCCGGATAAGGGCCGAGGGGATGGAAGGGGCTCGCTTGGGGGAGTTTGCCTCCGTCGCCGAACAAATCAGGCAGGACGTCAAACGCAAGCTCGATGAGTTCATGCAGACCGAGCAGAATCGTCCATACACCGATTACCAATACTACTACGTGCCGGAGAACGTCGCACCGAGCCAGCAGCGGCAGATGCCCGTGCTGCGTTCGCCACTGGGCGAACGGCTGGAACATGGTCTTGCCTATGGAAACTTCCAACTGGAGCCGGACGGCAGTATCACCACGCCAAACGACGGTCCCAAGCAAGGACAGGACGCGGAAGGCCGTGATAATGACCTGTATGCCAAGGCTCTTTTGAACAGGAGGAACATAGAGCGCAACCTCCTGCCTGTGCTGAGCGGAACGACGCCCGGTTCGCTGAAAATGAATCTATATGGCGCGGGTGCGTACTATCCGACAACGCCACCGAGAAAAGCTGGGCAGGTCGGACCTGTCGAAGACGAGCACCGGGTCGTTGGAGACTCGAAAAGTAAGTCGCTCCGGGGCAGGCAGGCTGAGAATTATCCTATTGAGAGTCTGCAAAGCCAGAGTCAGAAAACACGGGTGGTGGAGCAGAGGCGTTCCATCGTCGAGCAGAACATTGCTTCCAATGCCGCCGAGTCCCAGCAGACACTCCTGGAACAAGGGGGTCGGCAGGCAGCCCAGGCTCAGCCGCCCCCCACGGTCCCGATGCAGCAAGCGGCTGAGGTGTACGACAGCCAGCCCTCGCCTGCGCAAGAAAGTCAGGTTGAGACGGTGCAGATACGAATCGAGCCGTTTGTGCCGCTGCTGGTCCCCTATGAAGAAGGCCAACAATCTATCTTTGGCGGCCAGGTGTTCCTGCTGCGGCACGTGCAAATCGAGGACAAGCACTTTCTGCAGGGCTTTCAGCTCGATGAGAAAAAGCTCATTGAGGAGGTCGAGGAGTCGGCAGCGCGATTCATGCGCAACGGCATGGATTTTGAATTGTCACGTGCCGGAGGCGCCCTCGGCAAAGTTGACGTTGCCCATGCTGCCATATTGGACTTTGGCTTTGGCGATTTGACACTGAACCTCAAGGAAGTCGATCCGGACTGGATTGGCCAGGAGATACGCCATCTGCGATTGTGGTACTTTGGCATTGTCGCGGTTGTGCTGCTGGCGGTGGCGCTTGGGCTGGTCAGCTTGTGGTCGAACGCCGCAGCGCAGACGAGGCTTGCTCGGAAGAAGGATGATTTCATTTCGGCCGTCTCGCACGAGCTTAGAACGCCTCTGACCTCCATTCGCATGTACGCGGAGATGCTGGAGAAGAACTGGGTCAAATCGCAGGACAAGGCGGCTGAATATTACAGGAATATGCGACAGGAAAGCGAGCGCTTGAGCCGGCTCATTGAAAACGTGCTGGACTTTTCGCGTATCCAGAGGGGCCGGAAGAAGTACGTTTTCAATGTCGGGGATATCAACAACCGCGTCGGGGCCGTGGTGGAAATGATGAAGCCCTACGCAACGCAAAGAGGTTTTTCAGTCAAAACCGAGCTTGGCCAAGTCGAACCCTTGGCCTTTGACAGTGATGCGGTGACGCAAATCGTCGTGAACCTGCTGGACAACGCAATCAAGTATGCGCGGAATGCCGAAGATAGGACGATTACGGTCCGGACCGGAAGCGACGGCCGGTTTGTGCTGATCGAGGTCGAAGACCACGGCCCCGGTGTCCCGCACCGGCAGCGAGAGAAGATATTCGAGTCCTTTTACCGATCTGAGGCTGAAGCCACGCGTCAGACCGCCGGAACTGGCCTGGGGCTTGCATTAGTGAAGAAATTCGCCGAGGCCCACGACGGCTTCGTCGAAGTGGTTGGTGCCAAGCCCACCGGCGCGATATTCAGAGTAGCCTTGGCTGCCCCAAAAAGTGCCCGAAGCGACTAAAGTTTAGAGTGCCTAAAGTGCCTAAAGTTGAAGAGATGGTGGCGCCGTTCTACCTAACTTTAGCTCACTTTAGTCACTTTAGCTCACTTTAGTCACCTTACCTCGATTTGGGCACTTTCCGGCGTGCTCGGCGATTTTTCGCAAAAAAAGGTTGCATATCTGCGTTTGTTAGTATAGAATAGTGTGTGAACACGGACTTACACAGACGGGAACACGGAATTACGCGGACTTTTCCGTGCCCGTCAGTGGCAGAGTCAGTGAAGGTCAGTGTATCGTAAATCCTTTGGAGATAGGTGATTATGGCCGGTATGTTCTATTCATTGCAGGAAGCCGCCGAGAAGCTCAACAAGACACAGAAGCAAATAAAGCAGTTAGTCAAGGAGGGCAAATTGCGTGAGTTTCGCGACGGGCCGAATCGGCTGTTCAAAGTTGACGAAATCGAAGGGCTGATGGAGCAAGATTCCAGCGCCACTGCGGACATTATGGGACCGGCAGAAGCACCGGAGCCCCCCCGTTTTCACGGGGGCAAGCTGGCCCCTGCGGAGGCAGGGGTTTCCGAGCCTGAGTCTCCCGAAATGGAAATCCCGGAGTTAGCGATCGGTGGCGAGGGCATCCTGCCCTCGGAAAAACACGGCCAGGATGGCCGTGCCACAGGGGAACCGGTAGCGGGAATCCCAGAATCGGAGATTCCCGAAGAGGAACCGGCAGAAGAGCCCTTGGACCTCGCTCGGGGTGGTGAGCCGGTCGAACCGGAAATTCCGATGCCGGAAATGGCGGAATCTCTCGACTTTGCTCAAGATGGTGAGCCTGCCGAACCACCGCAAGAGGCGGCGGCAGGCACCGATGAAATCCTGTTGGCGCCGGAGACGGGGGCCCCGGCTGTGCCCAGCGATCTGACGGATGCTGACACGGCCCTGACGGGCTTGGGAACCAGCGTTCTCGGCGAGACGGACCAGGACTACGAGGTCACAGGCGATACGATGGCCGAGACGGCGGTTCCGACGGGTACGGGGGGCACAACGCCCGAAATGCCGCTGGAAGAAGTCGAAGAAGATGTGAACCTGGATACTTTCGGCAGCGGGTCCGGGCTGTTGGACCTTTCACTCCAGGCGGATGACACCTCCTTGGGTGGTATTCTCGATGAAATCTATACGGCCGAAGGCGAAGGCAAAGAACCTGCCGAGGCAGAGGCCGCGCCTGCGGAGGCGGCAGCCGTTGAGCCGGAGCAGGTGATCCCGGAAGAAGAGCTTGTTGCCGCTCAGCCAACTCCTGAGGCGCTGGCATTGGCTGCACCCTACATCGAGGCGGCGCCCGATGCGCAAAGCAATATGCTTGGAATGTTGTTGTTTCTGCCGCTGGTAGTGGTTATCTACACCACTGTCGTGGCTGTGGCGGGTCTCAAAGGCGTTATGCCTTCGATTCTGGAGTCCATTCAGGGCTTCATCTGGTACATCATGGGCGGGGCTGCCGTGCTGTCGCTTGCGGTTGTCGGTGCGGCCTTCTTGCTTACGGGCGAGCGTAGTGCTACCACAAAGAAAGAAAAGAAGCCCAAAGAGCCCAAGAGGCCCAAGGAGCCCAAGGCCGGCAAGAAGGGCACAGAGGTCTGACGGACCGAAACAGCCGGGAGAGTTCCGCTTCTGAGAGCAACTGGGGCCTTCGTTTAGCGTTTGCCAGGGCATCGTATTCAACTCTTGCCCAGAACGTCCGCCATTGAATAGAGGGCTGCTTTTTTCCCGACAAGCCATGTGGCCGCTCGCAGCGCGCCCCGTGCAAACGTGTCCCTGCTGTGGGCGGTATGATTGAGAGTGATTGTCTCACCGAGCGTGCCGAAGATTACCGAATGAATGCCGGTGATGTCGCCAGCACGGACTGCGTGCATCCCCACCGTGCCTTTTTGCCGCAGGGCGTCTTTGCCTGACCTGCCGTGAGTAAGAGAGCCGGGAAACTCCCGCCCCGTTGCCTTGCAGATGTTCTCCGCCAGTGTAAGAGCACTGCCGCTGGGAGCATCCTTCTTGAAACGATGATGCTGCTCGACTATCTCGATGTCGTATTCGGGTCCAAGCGCCGAAGCGACCCTCCCCACCAGAGAGAACAGAACGTTCATTCCCACGCTCATATTCGTCGCATAAAGGACGGGGACTTTTTGGGAGGCAGCTTTGATTTTCTCCCGTTGCTCGTTACTCAGGCCGGTCGTGCCCAAAACCAGGGCGACGCCGTTCTCAAGGCAGTAATCCAGGGTTCCGTCTGTGGCTTCGGGCTGGGAGAAGTCGATTGCGACGTCGGCAGCAGCGCCCGGATAGCTGGCCGTCAATGCAACGCCGGTCGGCCCTGATGCCGCCGCCAAGCCCGAATCTTTGCCTATATCCGGATGGCCCCGTCTTTCGACCGCTGCAACAATATCGAACCGGCCAGATTCGACCGCCAGCGCGAGGATTCGCTGGCCCATGCGACCGCCGGCACCGATAATCGCGAGTTTGATTCCCATATTGGTGGCCCCCTGTCTGGCTGCCAGTTAACCCGAGAGAATATAGCCGCTGTATGCCGCGATTGCAAAAAATTTCTATTGAAATATTCGCCGAAAGCACTATTATTATGAGTTTAGATGTTTCGGAGCGCTTTAGTTATGAAGAAAGACATACATCCAAAATATGAGAAAGTGGTGATTCATTGCGGCTGCGGCAACACCTTCGAGACGCGCAGCACGGCGAAGGAAATCCACGCCGAGATATGCTCGATGTGCCATCCGTTTTACACGGGCAAGCAGAAATACGTTGATACGGCCGGGCGGATCGAGCGGTTCCAGAAGAAGTACGGCACCAGTTACATCAAAGGGCCGGCCTCGGGCAAAACCCCGCCGGATGCGAATCCCAAACAGGGCAAGAAGGACCAGCGACAATAGCTGATTTTCTTCGATTGCGGCTCGCGCTGCCATCCCGCCGGCAGCACCGACGGGGCTTCTTGCCCGCCACGCGGATTGGCGGGCTGGTCGTTCTGGTTCAAGGCACACAAATCGTTTCGTGGCGGGGCAGGGGCTTTCGGTCGTCATCTCGTACCATGGGCAGATCGCGTTTATGGCGGAAGAAAAGGACAGTTTAGCTGCGAAGCTCGACCAGATCGAGGCTCGCTACAACGAGATAGAAAAACAGATTGCTGAGCCGCAAACCGCGCGCGACTCAGCCCGGCTGGTAGCGCTGTCCAAAGAGCAGGGCAAGCTCAAAGCCGTTGTCTTGAAATATCGCCAGTACAAGAAGCTGGCGGCTGATATCCAGCAGGCCGAGCAGATATTGGCCGACAGCGCGGCGGACGGGGATCTGAAGGCCTTGGCAAAAGCAGAAATGCAAGAGCTTGAAGGGAAGAAGAACGCCCTGCTTGAGCAGATCACCAGCAGCCTGGTGATGAGCGACGATATGGCTATCGACTCGGTCATCATGGAGATAAGGGCAGGCACCGGCGGCGAAGAGGCGGCCTTGTTCGCGCGCGATTTGTATGACATGTACATGAAATATGCGGAGGCCCGCAAATGGAAGGTTGAGCAGCTTGATTTCAGCACAACGGAGAAGGGCGGCTTTCGCGAAGTCATCGTCAGCATCAAAGGGCCGGGCGTATGGTCCGAATTGCGCTATGAGGGCGGGGGCCACCGCGTCCAGCGTGTTCCCCAGACCGAGTCCCAGGGCCGGATTCACACCTCGGCGGCCACCGTGGCCGTGTTGCCGGAGCCGGAAGAGCTCGATATTCAAATAGCGCCCGCAGACGTTATCGAACATGTCAGCAGATCCAGCGGGCCCGGCGGGCAGAATGTCAACAAGGTCAGCAGCGCCATCCGGCTCGAGCACATCCCAACGGGGATCACCGTCAATATGCGGGACGAGCAAAGCCAGCACAAGAATCGCGCCAAGGCCTGGCGCCTTTTGAGAAGCAGGGTCTATGAATACTTTCAGAGCAAGAAACAAGCGGAGCGCGATTCGCAGCGTAAGACTATGATTGGCTCAGGCGACAGATCCGAGAAGATCAGAACCTACAATTTTCCGCAGAATCGTGTAACCGACCACCGAATCAACCTGTCGCTTTACCACCTGGACAGCGTATTGGCCGGCAACATGGCCGAGCTGGTCGCGGCCCTGAAAGACTACGACGTCCAGCAAAGACTGAAGAACCTCTGAGTGCTGCCTGTGACTTGTGCCCGAATGAACCGCGAGATTCGATTCACGAAATACGAGAAACCAGATGATAGTCGTCGTTACCGGAATGGTCGGCGTTGATAAAAGAAGCTACCTTCAGAAGGTCTGTCAGCTTGCTGGCGGTAGAGGGAAAGAGGTGCTGCTGTGCAACGTCGGCGAGCGGATGTACGCTGAAGCGCCCGACATTCCGCCGGGCAAAATCTTAGACATCCCGATGAAACGCCTCAACTCCCTTCGCCGCAGCATCTTCAAGGACATCATCGCCAAGGCCGGGAAGGTCCCGAATCTAATCGTCAATACGCACGCCACTTTCCGTTGGCGGCACGGCTTGTTCCCTGCGGTGGACTTCGACCAGATGCGCCAGCTTAATGCCCAGATGTATGTTTGCCTGATAGACGGTGTGGTCGCTTTGCACACACGGCTTGTCGAGGAGCATGCTGTCGCACACAGCTTGAAGGACCTGATTGTCTGGCGGGAAGAAGAAATTATCGGCACAGAAATGCTTTGTAAAGGCATCAACGAAACGATCCCTTTCTATTGTCTGGCCCGCGGCGCCGAAAAGGAGACGGCTGAAACATTCTACGGGCTTGTTTTCGACGGCCGAATCAAAAGAGCCTATCTGAGCTTTCCCATGACGGCCGTTAGTGACATGGAGAACGTACAAAAAGAGATTAATGAGTTTCGGCGGTTGATGAAACAGTGGTTTATCTGTTTTGACCCGGGTGATTTGGAGGAATCCTATCTGCCGCTAAAGGCCCGGCAGGCGAGCCAACAAGGGCTGGATTACGTCGAAGTGCCGGCGCTGGGGCACAGCGTCCGGCTGGACGTGCACGAAGTCCGGCAGATCGAGCGCGACATTAGCAGCCAGACGTACGCCCGCGATTTCATGCTGATCGATCAGTCGGATATGATTATCAGCTTCGTTCCCAGCTTGGACGATGGACGGGCCGCCATATCCAGCGGCGTCGAGAGAGAGCTCCAGCACGCGCACGAAGCGGCGAAAGAGGTTTACATCATCTGGACGGCCAAGCAGCGTCCTTCAGTTTTCGTCACCCAGACTGCGACAAAAGTGTTTGACGGCGTGGCCGGCGCAGTGGACTTCTTCAAAAAGAAACAATACGTCAGAGAAAAAGTGGGTGCTGAATACTGAGCGCTGGAGAGCAGGAAGCGGCGTTTGAGTGACGGATGCCTGACACCGAACGGAAAATATCGGACAAAGAGCTGGCCGGTTGTATCGACCACACGCTGCTCAGCGCCACTGCAACGAAGGAGCAGATCGAGCGGTTGTGCCGGGAGGCGGAAACGTACGGTTTTCATACCGTATGCGTCAATGGACGGTGGGTACCTCGGGCAGCCGAGCTGTTAGCCAAGTCGAAAGTCTCTGTCGGGGGCGCAGTGAGCTTGCCGCTCGGAGCCGATACGACGAAAATCAAAGTCGCACAGACTAAAGATGCGATCTTTGCCGGGGCTGACGAGATCGACATGGTCGCCGATTTGGCGGCGATTATTGAGAGTGACTCGAAATATCTGTCTCATCAGCTTACAGCAGTGCTGAAAGTCTGCCGGTCTATGAGGCCGGCGGTCGTTCTGAAGGTGATCATCGAATCGGCTGCTTTGACCACCGATCAAAAAGTATTTGCGTGTCAAATCGCGCAGGAGGCCGGCGTCGATTTCATCAAGACCAGCACGGGATTGCACCCGGCCGGCGGTGCCACGCTCAACGATGTAAGGCTCATCAAAGAGACGGCTCCACACTGCCGAATAAAGGCCGCCGGCGGGATAAGAACCGCAAGGCAGGCCCTGGAGATGCTGGCCGCAGGCGCGCAACGGATAGGCACCTCGTCGGGTGTGCAGATTATGGAAGAATTCAAGGCCGGACAGTGAGCGTATGAGCGAGGAATTTGTCAGTGAGCCACTCCAACCTGTGGCAGGTACGTTTGACACAACGGGAATGACCACGGGCGAGCCGGGGCTGCCTCGCCGGTTCGTATGGAGACAAGAAGAGTACGCCGTTACCGATGTGCTCGAGACCTGGCAGGAACTGGGGCCTTGTCGAACGGGCTGCGGGGAAAAGTATTTGCGCAAACACTGGTTTAGGGTGAGGACCCAAAATGGGCTGGAAATGACGCTCTATTTCGAGCGGCAGGCAAGGTCAAAGAGCCAGAACAAAGCCAGGTGGTGGCTATACACAATTAGAACCAAGGAGAAAAGATGAGTCGGATGACAGCTTTTTGCGGTTTGATCTGCAGCGAATGTGGCGCATTCACGGCAACACAGAATGATGACGACGAGAAAAGGGCGGAGGTGGCGCGGCTCTGGTCACAACAATATGGCGTCGATATGAAACCGGCGGACATCAACTGCGACGGCTGTATTTCGGACAGTGACCGTCACATCGGTCACTGCCAGGTGTGCGAAATAAGAAAATGTGGAATGCAGAAGGGCGTCGTGAACTGCGCGTATTGCGACGCTTACGCCTGTGAGAAGCTTGAAGGGTTCTTCAAGATGGTCCCGGATGCCAGGAAATACCTGGAGGGCATAAGAAGTGGACTTTGACGTCGTACTGAGACCGCAATGACAAGAACAGTTGCTGCCACAGACAGATGTATCCTTTGCCGAGTGCACTGTAAGAGGATTTTCTCGCCGGCGAGTTTGCCCGGACTGAATGAAGTGTTTGCCCGGCTTGAATCCGCGTCAATCCTCGGCGGCAACGCGGCGAAGGCGGATGGCGGAAGATTTAGCTGCTGGGCGGCTGAGCCGAAAGAAGTATTCACGTTCAGAGCCGGACAAACGAATCCATTTGAAGGCTTACGCGAGGCCCTGAACAAGTACAGATTGGCCAGAGACTCCGAGGGCATCGCCCCGGGAGGGATGTTCTGCGGCGGATGGATAGGGTATTTCAGCTATGAGCTTGGCAGATATATTGAAAGGCTGCCGGAGGCGGCAGTGGATGACGTGGGGGCACCGATGATCCGGTTGTGCTTTTATGACCGGCTTATTGCTTACGACCATATCGAAGGAACATTGTGGCTGCTCGCTCTGCAGTTGCCGGACGACGTCGAGAAACCGCAGGACAAACTCTCGTGCCTGGAACGATTGGTAGCTGAATCTCAAAGGATTCGCGTCCCGCCGCCTGTTCCCGGCGACCTTGACAAGATTGAATTCTCGCCAGTCCGATGCAATATAAGCAAAGATTACTACCTGCGGACGGTCGAAAAGATAAGGCGGTATATCTACGACGGCGAAGTCTATCAGATCAACTTCTCCCAGCGATTTGAATGTGATTACGGCGCGAGGCCGATAGAGCTTTATCACTGGCAGAACCATTATAACCCGAGCGGCTATGCCGCTTACGTTGACGGCGGCGATTTTCATATTGTCAGCGCATCGCCAGAGATGTTCATCACAATCGCCGACGGCGTCATTGCGACCAAGCCGATAAAAGGTACCCGACCCCGAATCCGCGAGACCGGCGCAGCGGCCGTGCAGACAAAGCGAATCAACGCCGAAAATTTCAACGAGCTGCTCCATAGCCAAAAGGAGCAGGCCGAGCTAAATATGATTGTTGACCTGGAACGCAACGATGTGGCCAGGATTTGTATCCCCGGCACAAGAAAAGTGGTTCAGCCCAGGACGATCGAGGTCTATCCGACGGTCTTTCACGCTGTGGCAACTGTCGCGGGGCAGCTTCGCAAGGAAATCACCTTCTGCGACGTTCTGAAGGCGATGTTTCCCGGCGGCTCGATCACCGGCGCTCCGAGAATCCGGGCGATGGAAATCATCGACGAGACCGAGCCTGTCGCCCGAGGGGTTTATACCGGCAGTATTGGCTTTATCGGGATAGACGGCACGGTGTGCTTGAATATCGCCATCCGAACGGTGATTATCACAGGTCAAAAGGCCTTCGCACAAACCGGTGGCGGCATCGTTGCTGATTCCGACCCGCAGGCCGAGTGGGAGGAAACTATTACCAAGGCAAGAGCACTGGTGGCAGGAATCCAGAGTGTGATGCGCAATTCACGTTGCGCACGACGCAATACAAAATATGGCCGAACAAGTTTTCCTGAATGATAGGTTGGTTGACATCGACAAGGCCTGCATATCCGTCACGGACAGCGGGTTCCTGTATGGAGCGGGGCTTTTCGAGACCATGCGAAGTCACAACGGGGTGGTCTTTGCCCTGAAGGACCATCTGGACAGGCTGTTTTTCAGCGCCGGCAGGCTCTCGATCAATAGCTCATACGATAGAGCACATATCACTGGTGCCATCTACCAAGTGCTACATGCGAACGGATTGACCGATGCGCGCCTGCGATTGACGCTCACCAACGGGCCGTTAGCCGAATCCGAGCAGCAACGAAAATCGACGCTTCTTGTCACCGGCACGAAATTGCAGTCTTATCCGCCGGAATACTACCAGAAAGGCGTTCTGGTGGTGCTTTGCCCGTACCGGCAGAATCCGAACGAGCCGACGTGCGGCCATAAAACGACGAGCTATCTCTCACGCATGATGGCGCTGAATCTGGCCCACCAGAAAAGGGCGGCCGAGGCGCTGTGGTTTACGACGGACAATCGCCTGGCTGAGGGGTGCATCAGCAATGTGTTTTTGGTCAAGGATTCGGTACTCTATACGCCGCCGATTGAAACGCCCGTCCTCGCGGGCATTGCGCGAAAGACCGTCTGCCAAATCGCCTTGAGGGATTCGATCGGATTTGTCGAAAAGGACCTGTCCATAGACGATGTGCTTGGCGCCGACGAGATCTTTCTGACGAATGTAATTATGCAGGTTATGCCGATAATCAAAGTAGAGAAGCACACGGTCGGTGACGGCAAAGTGGGACCTATGGCCAAAGAGCTGAAAAGGAAGTTTGACACATTCATCGAGCATGAATGCCGAAGCTCGAAGAAGCAACAGTGAATATCGATGCCTTAAGCGCAGCCCTCGGCCATGAGCTCGGGCCGAATGGAGTCCGAAATGCAGGTAGAAGATATTGCACGCCGAATCGAGGAGATATACCCGCTTGAGCTGGCGCAGGGCTGGGACAATGTTGGATTGTTGATTGGCGACCGGCAGAAGAACGTCAGGAGTGTTCTGCTGACTATCGATGTCACAAACGATGTTGTCAATGAGGCCAAGAA
>Ga0153916_10002764_pt1 | contig 12850 bp, 11 predicted proteins | sample Opewatmetagenome_FD_109642 | JGI IMG/M metagenome (GOLD analysis project Ga0153916, IMG submission 109642) | Freshwater wetland microbial communities from Ohio, USA - Open water 3 Core 3 Depth 4 metaG | ecosystem: Environmental > Aquatic > Freshwater > Wetlands | place: USA: Ohio, Lake Erie...
CGGCACGATGAAGGCGCTGATCTCCGGCGTGCCGTCGATCCGCTCCCCGGTTCGGGCGGTCACCACGTACGTGCCAGCCTGCCCGGCATTGGTGATGAAGCGCTTGCCGCCATCGAGCACCCAGGCCCCGCCATCGCGCCCGTCCTCGAAGCGAGCGGTGGTCCGCGTCCCGCCCGAATCGCTGCCCGCGCCGGGCTCGGTCAGGCCGTACCCGCCGATGACCTTGCCGGCAGCCATCGGGACGAGGAACTCGCGCTTCTGGGCCTCGGATCCCGCGAGATGGAGCGGCCCGCAGCCGAGGCTGGTGTGGGCCGCCACGATCAGCCCGAGCGACCCCCAGACCCGCCCGATCTCCTCGATGGCGATGGCGTAAGCCAGCGTGTCCAGCCCGGCGCCGCCCTCGTCCTCGGGGATCGGAATGCCGAGCCAGCCGAGTTCGCCGATCCGCTTGACCACCTCGCTCGGGAAGCGTCGCTCGCGTTCGTGCTCGTCGACGACAGGGGCGACCTCACCGACCATGAATTCGCGGATGGTTTCGCGCAGCAGGCGATGCTCGGGTGAGAGGTCGAAGTCCATTTCGGGAGCCTACACCCCGGCAGCGGGCCACCGTCACCGGTGCTAGCCTGTCGCCATGTCCGAGCCCCAACTGTCGGCCGTGGCGGACGCCGGGACATCGCCACAGCCAACGGCCACCAGCGGACCGTCAAGCCTTCGACGGGAACTGCTGCTGCGGCTGCGGGTCGATGGGCCGAGCACGCCCGACCAGTTGGCCGCCCGACTCGGCGCCAGCCGGACAGGCGTCCTCCAGCAGCTGCGAGCCCTCGAATCTGCTCACCTGGTCAGCCGCCAGACCGTCCGTCACGGCGTGGGCCGGCCCCGCCACCTGTACGACATCACGAAGGATGCGCAGGACCTCTTCCCGTCGAACTACGAGGGGCTGGCCGCCGGCCTGGTCGCGGCGATCGAGGCGGTCGGCGGGAACGACCTGCTCGAACAGGTCTTCGCCGCCCGATGCCGCCAGCTCGGCATGCGCGTCCGCGAGGACATGGCGGCGCGCGTCGCGGATGACGCCCCCCTGTTCGATCGCGTCCAGGAGCTCGCGGTGATCCAGTCCGCGCACGGCTACCTGGCGGGCACCGTCCTCAATGTCGACGGATCGATCCGCCTGCAGGAGCACAACTGCGCCATCTACCACATCGCGTCCGGCTCGCCGGCGGCCTGCCAGGCCGAGCTCGAGCTGTTCAGCGAGGTCCTGGGTGCGGACGTGGTCCGCGAGCAGCACATCACGTCGGGCGATCGGTGCTGTTCCTACCGCATCAGCGCCCGGGCGGCCGACTGACCTAGGCTTCCTCGCGTTCGACGACCACGCGCGATGCCGGCTCGACCCGGGGCGCCGGCACGTCGGAGACGTTGGGTACGAATGAAGCGGCGAGGGCCGTCGCGGCCGCGACCTCCTGGTCCGCAACCGACAGGATGCCCAGCCTGCCCAGTTGCGCCATCTCGTCGCGGATGTACGTCTTGAGCATCTCGGGCCCGTCGGTGTTGATGGTGAAGCGGACCTCGTTGCGCCGGAGCGTGTCGAAGATCCAGCGGAACTCCTCCCAGCCCGACACCACCCGGGTGTTGAGGTTCGACGTGGGGCAGATCTCCAGCACGATCCCGCGCTCGCGGATCATGCTCATCGCCCGGGGATCATAGGCCGCCTTGACCCCGTGGCCGATGCGATCCGGCTCGAGCATCTCGACGACCCGCGCGACCTCTTCGACCGGGCCCGCCTCGCCGGTATGAACGGTCAGGCCGAGACCGAACTGGCGCGCACGACGGAAGATGCGCCGGTAGTCGGCCACCCGGAAGGTCGCCGACTCGGGCCCGGCGATGTCCACGCCGACGACACCCCGGTCGCGCCAGCCGATCGCCTTCTCCACGATGATCTCGTTCAGCTCGTACGGGAACGCGCGGTCCAGGCAGAAGATGAGGCCTGGCTTGACCGGGTACTCGAGGGTTGCCCGGTCCATGCCGCGCACCGCGGCCGCGATGATGTGGTCGAGGTCCTGCTCGCCGCCCCGGTTCCGCTTCATCGGGTTGAAGCGGAGCTCCATGGTCGTCACGTTGTTCTTGCGGTAGGCGCCCCCGACGACCTCGTAGACCGCCCGCTCCACCGCGATCGGCGAGCTCTGGATCAGCTCGGTCCAGTGGAACAACTGGAGGTAGCCGTCGAAGCTGCGTGCGCGCCGTTCCGACACCGTGATCGTGTCGCGGAACTCCCAGTAATCGCGTGTCGGGAGCTTGATCCCCTGGGCGTGGGCAATGCTCCACATGATCGCCGGGGTGACTGCTCCGCCAAGATGGCAATGCAGCTCGGCCAGCGGGATCTTGCGCGAGAGCTGTCGAACCATCATTCGCAGGATAGCGGACCGGACTCAACCCGCGGGCGTCACGCTGATATCGATCGTCGGGACGGCCCCGGGATCATCCGGCACTACGTCCCACGTCTCGGCGAAGTGCTGATCCGCGGCGGGCGCCAGCAGGGCGGACGGCGCCGCGACGATCGCCCGGATGCCCCACCCGTCGTGTGGCCGGACCACCGCCCGAACCCTGGCCCAGGACGCCGGCGAGGCGGTGCTCGACGGCAGCGTCACCGACGGCGGCGGGCCAGCGGTTGCGGCAGGTTCAGCCCGCGAGCGGGACGACCCGGCCCTCCGAGTCGATCGTGGCCTGGCGACGGAGGCGCCTGAGCTCGGCGCCCGGCACCTGGTCGCGAGCGTGGTAGCTCGAGCGGACGAGCGGCCCGGACTCGACGTGCTTGAAGCCGAGGGCGAGCGCCTCGGCCTTCATCTCGGCGAATTCGTCGGGGTGGTAGTACCGCTCGAGCGGGAGGTGCTGGAGCGACGGCCGCAGGTACTGGCCGATCGTCAGGATGTCGCAGTCCACCTCGCGCAGGGCGGTGAACGCCTCGCGCAGCTCGTCACGCTCTTCGCCCAGGCCGACCATCAGCGAGCTCTTGGTGTGGACCGGGTAGCCGATCTCGTTGGCCATCGACTTGGCGGCCCGCAGGACCCCCAGGCTGCGATCCCAGCGGGCGCGCTTGCGGACCGGCTTCTGCAGGCGGCGGACCGTCTCGAGGTTGTGGTTGAGGATGTCCGGCCGAGCGTCCATGACGACCCGCAGCGAAGCCTCGTCGCCGTTGAAGTCCGGGATCAGCACCTCGATGCCCATCCCCGGCGAGCTCTGGCGCATCTGGCGGATGGTCTCGGCGAAGACGCTCGCGCCGCCGTCGGGCAGGTCGTCCCGGGCGACGCTGGTCACGACCACGTGCTCCAGGCCGAGCCCGCGGAGCGCCTCGGCCACGCGGCGCGGCTCGTCATCGTCGAACCAGGTTGGCCGGCCGGTCTTGACCGCGCAGAAGCCGCAGGCCCGGGTGCAGGTGTCGCCGAGGATCATGATCGTGGCGGTGCGCTCATTCCAGCACTCGCCGATGTTCGGGCAGTTGGCCTCCTCGCAGACCGTGTTGAGCCCGAGGCCGCGGAGCAGGCCCTTCAGATCGTGGTAGTTCTCGCCCGCCGGCATCCGTGCCTTGATCCAGTCCGGATGCCGACGGAGTGGCGTGACCGAGCCGCCCATCGCGATGGTCTCGGGCATTGCCGAGCCGTGGTGGACGCTCGAACCGGGCGGGGTGAAGATCGGGAGTTCGCGAGCCATGGCGGGAGTGTACGACGCGGTCGGGGTCGGGGCTGTCGGGCGGTCAGTAGACCGACGTCTCCGGGCCGATCGCCTCGATCGTGGCCTTGATCGCCCGCAGGAAGTCGGCCGCCCCGGCGCCATCGTTTGCCCGGTGATCGATCGCCAGGACCATGTTCATCATCGGCCGGATGGCGATCACGTCGCCTTCGGGCGTCTCACGGACCACCGGGCGCTTGTTGATCGCCTCCATGGTCAGGATCGCCACCTCTGGGACGTTGATGATCGGCATCGTCAGGTTCGATCCGAACCAGCCGGTGTTATCGATCGTGAAGGTGCTGCCGCCGTAGTCCTCGAGGCGGAGCTTGCCCGCCCTGGCTCGCGCCGCGACGTCGGCGATGGCCCGATTGAGGCCGCTGATCGAGAGCTGGTCGACGTCGCGCACGACCGGCACGAGGAGGCCGTCGTCAACGGCCACCGCGACGCCCATGTGGATGTGCTTCTTGGCGACGAGGCCGGCGTCGGTCCAGTGGGCGTTGAACGTGGGGAAGCGCCGAAGGGCATCGACCGCCGCCTTGATGACGAACGGCACGTAGCTCAAGGAGATCCCCTCGCGCGCCTGGTAGTCACGCTTGAAGGCCTCGCGGGCACGGACGAGCGCGCTGGCATCGACCTCCATGTGGACGTAGGCGTGGGGCGCCGCGAGGGCGCGGGTCATCTGCGCGGCGATCCCCTGGCGCATCCGGGTCATGGGCAGCAGGACTTCGTCGGCCCCGTCCGGGAAGAGGACGGGTGTGCCTGCGGTTTGCGCCGCGGCGGGCGCCGGCCTTGGGGTGGGCGTCGGGGCGGCGGGCGCAGCCGGGGACATTGCTGGTCGCGCGGGCGCGGCCACCGTCGCGGTGCGCATCGCCTCGACGAGCTTCAGCACGTCCTCGCGCGTGATCCGGCCACCGCCGCCGGTGCCTGCCACCTGCGCCGCTGACAGCTCGTGCTCGCGAAGGAGGCGCCGGACGGCTGGCGTCATCCGGGCGTCGGCGTCGGCGGTGGCCGGCGGTGCGGCGGAGGCGGCCATCTCGGCGACGGAGCGCTCGTCCGAGCCCGCGGGGCCGCGGGCGACCGTGGCGGAGGGAGGCGGGGCCACGGCAGGAGCGGTCGCGGGCGCCGGGGCAGGTGCGGGTGCCGGAGTCGCCGGCGCGGCGGCCGGCGGCGCCGCCGCCGCCGCGGCCTGGGCTACCTCAGCCTTCCCCTGGCCACCTTCGTCGGCGGTCTCGATCACCGCGATCTCTGTGTTGTTCGGGACCGTGGCGCCCTCTTCGGCAAGGATCTCCCGCAGGGTGCCCTCGAACGGCGACGGAACCTCGGCGTTGACCTTGTCCGTGATGACCTCGACGAGCGGCTCGTACTTGTCGACGTGATCGCCGGGTTGCTTCAGCCACTTTCCGATCGTCCCCTCGGCGACGCTCTCACCGAGCTGGGGCATCGTCACCTTGGCCACGTTCGCAGGTCCTCCGCTGGCGGCCGGCCCGAGGGTCGGCGCGCTGGGATCGTTTTGGTAAGGCGCTAGTGTCGCCGATCTTGCCAGCGGGCGCGTGGGGCGGACGTCCAAGACCGGGACGTTGAGGATGTCGGCCCGTGAGTCTTGAGGATCACCGCCACGAATGGGGCGACGGCGGCTGTCCAGGCGCCGACGCCGAGGAACAGGAATCGAAGGGTCACGGCGCACGGCCGGTGGCGACGATGGTCATCCAGCGGCAAGCCTAGCGGTCGGACTGGGCCGTCATGGCTTCGGGACCGGCGAAGGCGAACGAAGGGCGGCCCGGAGGCCGCCCTCCTGAACGCTCAGACCGGCGAGGCCGCCGTCACGGGGCGACGACGTGGATCGTGATGGAATCGTCGCTCCCCCAGTCAAGACCAAAAATGTCCGGCCGTCCATCTCCGTCGTAGTCGCCGCCGTCCAGCATCGGGTGCGTGATGCTCCAGACGAGCCGGATCACGTGATCTCCTGGCGCGTCGAAGACGACCGGGTACTGCCAGAACGCCCAGTAGCCGTACGGTGCCGTCCGCGCTGTCACCTTGCTGACGCAGGCGGAGAAGTCGGGTTCGGCCCACGGATGCGGATTCCAGTCGACCGCGATGGCACGCGTCCAGTCGGCTGGCGTCTCGATTGCCTCGCCATCGATCGACCATTCGAGGACCGAGGCCCTGCCGAACTCGGTGACGAGGCCCGGCACGCAGCCGCCCCAATGGGCCCCAAGCAGCAACGTCTGCCCGACCTCAACGGTCGTGCCGTCGTACTGGACGGGGTGGAACGGGTAGACAGGGCCGACCGGGCTGGTCGCGTGCACGGGAAGCGTGATCGTCAGCGCGAGCAGCATCGCCGACGCGAGCGCGCAGATCCTTCTCATGGGGAATCATCCCTCCTGCGGACATCACACGCGGGTCGGTCTCGCCAGTGGCTCGTCGCGGTCCAGGCGGCCAGGATGTCGGCCGCGCGTCAAAGCCTCCCGTGTGGGCGCCGGCATCTTGGGACTGCCCGAACCACCTGCGCCAGGTGACGCATGCTCTCTCCGACCCGGTGACCGGGTTGACAGGCACCCAGCTCACCCCGTCGAAGCGGTCAAGCGACCCAAAACCCCAGCCGCAGCTGCCCACCCACGGCTCGCCGTCCGGGCCCACGGCGACCCTTGGCCATCCGGCGACGGGCAAGGACGGAAGATCCGTGCGCTCCCATGTCGAACCGTCGAATCGGAACGAGGCCACCGTCGTTCCCGTCGATTCCGCCGTTCGTTCGGCGACCCACAGGGTGCCGTCGCGAACGAATGTGGCGGAGTTCGCCTCACCTCGGCTGAGCACCGTCCAATGGCCCCTTCGCAGAACCGCCGCGCCCTGCTCGGTGACGACCGCCAGGGTTCCGTCGGTAGCGCGAGCGATGTCGAACACGCGCACCGGAGACTTCCAGCCGGCTACCGGGACGTGACTCCATGCACCATTCCGGATATGCCATCGCCCGGTTTCCCATGAGGTCGCCCAGGCCTCGGTGGACGAGACCGCAAGAAGCCTCTCGGCGTACACCAATTGATCGGTGACCGGTCCTGACCCGACCCGCCGCCAGCGATCACCCGACAGCCCGTAGAAGCCCTCGCGCGTTGCGGCGACCACGCTGTCGTACGAGGCAGCGACTGCGGTGATGGTGGCCCAGGCCGACGGATCCGGGGCAGGAAGACCGTCGCCGCTGTTGGTGTCGGTGTCGGGCTCGGCGTCGGTTCGGCCTCGTGAACGAGGGTCGGACGCGGACTGAGCGTCGCGGATGGCCCGGCGGCTGCCGCCCGCGAGGAGGACTCGGGCCCAGGTCCCGCTGGAGTCCTGGTGAGGACGGGGATCCGACGACCGAGATCACGACCAGCAGCGCGACAGCCAGCGTCACATGCGGCGATGGTTGGGAATTCGCAGCTGAGACTCATTGGCTTGGCTCTCAACCGATGGTTGGGGCGATGCCCAGGTTCTCCTTCCGGCCCGCGAATATCCCGTAACCGAGCTTGCTCATCAGCTGGATCGATGGCGCGGTGAAGTATTCCCTGAGCATTCCCCGCGCCGTCGGATCCCGGAGGTACAGGAGCAGGCCTCGTCCGAAGCCCCGGAGGGCCCACCGCGGCCCCACCCACTCGATTCGATCTCGGATCTCCCGTCGAGTGTCGACGTGGCGGAGACGCACGACCCGATCCTCCAGCCCCGAGCTCGCCCAGAGCGCCCGCCACTCGGCGGCCGTCGGGACGTCCGCATCCAGGCCCAGGACATGCATCTGGGCTACAACGTCGCGCATGCGATCCGCCAACCAGCAGCTCTCGCTCAGCCCGACGTGTCCTCCGGGCCTGGTCACCCGGACGCACTCGGCGATCGCCGCCGGCTTGTCGTCCACGAAGATCAGCACCGACTCGGAGAAGACCACGTCGAAGCGGTCTGGCTCGAATGGCAGATCGAGAACGTCCGCCACACGGAACTCCACCCGATCCTCGACCTTGGCCTCGCGGGCCCGTCGACGGGCCCACTCGATCATCCGTTCGTCGATATCGACGTTGACGACCCGGCAGCCGTATCGCCTAGCGATGTAGGCGGACGTGACGCCGATCCCGCAGCCAACGTTGAGGACCTCCTTCGCCTCGTCGATATGACAAAGCGAGAGCAGCTCCCGGGTCGCCCTCAACCCGCCGTTGTGCTTGGTGATCCCAACATAGGCTTGAAAGTCGAGGTAGTCCACGGTCGCGACCTCCCCTCAACCAATGGAGTATGGGTTGGGTGGGTGTCGGAGGCGAGAGGCGAACGGCCCCTCCCGCACCCGTCAGTGCGATCTGGCGCGGCCTCGTCGCGAGTCCGACGCGGTCGTTACCCTCGCGGAGCTCGCCCCTGGATCACCCAGCTGCTGAACGGGACCCGGACGCCATCGGGCGTCACGTAATCGGCCAACGCGTGGGCCATGTCGGCGCCGAGCTCGCGGGCGATCCCGGGCGCGGCGGCCAATGCAGAGGCCACAGGCGTCGCCGCCAGGTGTCGCGGCGCCCAATCGGCCAATGGCGGCAGGTTCAGCAGCAGATCGATCGTGTCGACCTGCACGTCCTGCAGGCCGACGGCGGTCATGGCCATCGCCAGCGGACCCGGATCGGTGAACCGGAAGCCGGCCACCAGCCCCTCGGCGGCGTCTTCACCGAGACGCTCGGTGACCGTCTCGACCTGCGCCGCGAAGTACGGGTTGGTGGCGAGTCCACGCCAGACACTCACCGCGACCCGACCGCCCGGCCATAGCACCCGCGGGATCTCGCGGGCGACCGTGTCGGTCTCGGGCACGAACTGAAGCACCTGGCTCGACACGACGGCGTCGAACGACGCGTCCGCGATCGGCATCGCGGTCGCCGTGGCCTCGAGCCACTCGATCGCGGCGGGTTCGATATCGCCATCGCCGGCGCCATCCATCGGATCGATCCCGCGTGCCACCTCGAGCATCCCGACGTTGAGATCGAAGCCGACCACTCGTCCGGTTCGTCCGACCGCGCGGGCGGCCGCCCGGGAGGCCGCGCCCGTGCCGCAACCCACGTCGAGCACCGACTCGCCGAGGCGCGGCTCGACGACCTCGACCAGCGCCTCCGCGAATGGTCCGAGGATCCATGGAACGATGACGTCCTGGTAGCGGACGGCGGCGTCGCGCGCCAGCTGCCAGCGGGTCGAGACGACCGGCGGCACCCTGGGCGCGGTGCGATCAGGCGGCATGGCTACGATTTGCGGCGAGCTTGGGCATCCACGTCCTCCCGATGTCAAGGGGTGAGTTTCGCCGATTCGTCCGTCCGGGTCGAGTGGCCCGATGCGCCGCGCGGTCGGCAGCCTGGGCTGGACGAGCTACCTGACCGGTCGAGTGCAGGAGGCGAGCCGGTGGCTCGTCCGCTCGATGATCGGGTACTTCGCCCTGCGTGACGTGGCCACGACCACCGTCACCATCCCGGCCGGAGCGATCATGGCACTGGAGGCCGGGCGGCCACCGAGCGAGGCCGCCGTCCTCCTCGGAGCGGCCGTCGAGCTCGTCGTGCGGATCGGCGACGAGTTCCGGCAGGATCAGTAGGCCGCGAGGGCTCGGATCCCGTCCGCGATCTTCTCCGGGTTGACCATGAACCACTCCTCCAGGACGTGGTTGTACGGCACGCCCGGAACGTCGGGCCCGGCGACCCGGGTGATCGGCCCGTCCAGGTAGTCGAACGCCTCCTCGGCGACGATCGCGGCGACCTCGGCGCCATAGCCGCCGAACCGGTTGTCCTCGTAGACGATCAGGCACTTGCCCGTCTTGCGAACGGAATCGAGGAGCGTCTCCGTGTCGAGCGGGCGGAGCGTCCGCAGGTCCACGACCTCGACGCTGATCCCCTCCTCCGCCACTCGATCGGCGGCCTCCAGGGCGTAGTGGGCCATCAGGCCGTAGGCCACCACGGTCAGCTGGGTCCCGGGATGGGTGATCGCGGCCCTGCCGAGGGGGACGGTGTAGTCGGTGTCGGGGACGTCGCCGCGTACCGAGCGGTACATCTTCTTGTGCTCGAAGAAGATCACCGGGTCGGGGTCGCGGATGGACGAGCGCAGCAGGCCCTTGGCGTCGTACGGCGTCGACGGCACGACGACCTTGAGCCCGGGGACGTGGGTGAAGAAGGCCTCGACCGACTGCGAGTGGTAGAGCGCCCCGTGGACGCCGCCGCCATACGGCGCCCGGATCGTCATCGGCACCCCGTAGCCGTTGTTCGAGCGGTAGCGCATCCGCGCCGCCTCGGACACGATCTGGTTGAACGCGGGGAAGATGAAGTCGGCGAACTGGATCTCGCAGACGGGCCGGAGACCGTTGACCGCGGCACCGATCGAGGTCCCGACGATCATCGACTCGGTCAGCGGCGTGTCGATGACCCGGTCCTCGCCGAACTCGGCCCACAGCCCGTCCGTGGCCAGGAAGACGCCACCCTTCTTGCCGACGTCCTCGCCGAGCACGATGACCGACGGATCCCGCCGCATCTCGTCGGCGAGCGTTTCGCGGATGGCGTCGATGAAGGTCTTCGAGGCCATCAGCGTGACGCCTCGGACGGAGCGGACGCCCCGGAGCCCTCGGATGTCTCGGCATAGACGTAGCGCGTGGCCGTCGCCGGATCCGGATCGGGCTGAGTCTCCGCGTATTCGGTCGCATCATCGACAGCGGCCTTGATCTCGGCGGCGAGGCGAGCCTCGGTCTCGTCGGTCAGGACCCCCGCCTCGCGCAGCTCCTCGCGGAACCGCGGCAGGGCGTCGTGGCCGCGCTCGGCTACCAGCTCCTCGGCCGAGCGGTACTTGGTCTGCTGGTCGTCCGACGAGTGGGCGGTCAGACGCGTCACCTTGGCCTCGATCAGCGTCGGGCCGTCGCCCGCGCGCGCCCGTGCCACGGCGTCACGAGACGCCGCGTAGCACGCGAGCACGTCCGCCCCGTCGACGACGACACCCGGGATCCCGTAGCCCGCCGCCCGGTCGGCGACGTCGGCGACGGAGAGCTGCATCGCCGCCGGCACGCTGATGGCATAGCCGTTGTTCTCGACGACGAACACGAACGGCAGCTTGTGGATGGCCGCGAAGTTGAGGCCCTCGTGGACGTCGCCCTGGTTGGACGAGCCCTCGCCCATCGTGGTCAACGCCACCTGGCCGGTCCTGCGGATCTTGGCCGCGAGGGCGATCCCCACAGCGTGGAGGAGCTGCGTGGCGACCGGCGACGAGACCGACACGATGTTGTGGGCGGGACTGCCGTAGTGGCCAGGCATCTGGCGCCCGCCCGACGACGGGTCGGCGGCCGTCGCGTACTGGGCGGTCATGATGTCGCGCGGGCTCATCCCGAATGTCAGGCAGGTCGCGATGGACCGGTAGAACGGGGCGATCCAGTCGTGGCCTCTCCGGAGCGGCCAGGCGATCCCGACCTGGGCACCCTCGTGGCCCTGGCCGCTGATCACGAACGGGATCCGTCCCGCGCGATTGAGGATCCACATCCGCTCGTCGACGGCGCGGGCCAGGGCGACGAGCCGGTACATCTCGATCAGGTCGACGTCGGACAGGCCGTACGGCTCGCCAGGATGCGACTCGCGGCGCTTGGTCACGGCCATCGGTCGGATCCGGCCTCCTGCTGGCACCGGGCGGTGCCCGGGACGTCGCCTAGAAGTTGATGGAGCGCCCGTCGACGGCCATGGCGGCCTCGCCGATCACCTCGGACAGGGTCGGGTGGGCGTGGGTCGCCGCGCCGATCTCCCACGGCGTGGCGTCCAGATCGAACCCGAGCGATGCCTCGGCGATCAGGTCCGTCGCGTGCGGGCCGACGATGTGCACGCCGAGCGTGTCGTCGTTCTCGGCGTTCGCGATGATCTTGGCGAACCCTTCGTACTCCCCGCCGATGATCGCCTTGGCGATCGCCTGGAACGGGGCCTTCCCGATCTTGACCTTCAGGCCGCGCTCGGCGCATTGCGCCTCGGTCAGCCCGATCGACGCGATCTCCGGGCGGCAGTAGGTCGCCCGCGGCTGCTTCGAGTAATCCATCTCGTGCACGTCGGCGTCGCCGGCGATGGTGTGCGCCGCGATGATCCCCTCGTGCGCCGCGGTGTGGGCCAACCACAATCCACCGATCGCGTCACCGATGGCGTAGACGTGCGGCTCCCTGGTGCGCATCCGGCCGTTGACCTTGATGACGCCACGATCGGTCTCCACCTTGGTCGTCTCGAGCCCGATCTCCTCGATGTTCGCGGCCCGGCCGGTCGCGACCAGCATCAGCTCCGCACGGAGCTCGGCCGGCTGCTTGCCCTCCGGGCCGACCTCCAGGCAGACGCCATCGTCGTCCGTTGTCACAGACGCCGTGTCGAATCGGGCCGAGGTCATCACCGTGATCCCACGCTTGGTGAAGCTCCGTTCGACGAGCTTGCCGACCTCGGCGTCCTCGAGCGGCACGATCTGCGGCAGGTACTCCAGCAGGGTGACCTTGACCCCGACGTCGTGGAACATGCTGGCGAACTCGACGCCGACCGCGCCGGCGCCGACGATCACGATGTCCTTCGGGAGCGAGTCCATCCTGAGGATGTCGTCGCTCGTGACGATGCGCTTGCCGTCCGGGACGAGGCCGGGCAGCGACTTGACCCGGGAGCCCGTGGCCAGGATCACGTCCGTCGCGTTCAGGATCCGCTCGCCGCCGGCGCCGGGCGTGCCGTCCTCGCCGGGCTGGCTGACCCGGACCTTGCCCGGTCCGTCGAGCCTGCCGCGGCCGTCGATCCAGGTGACCTTGTTCTTCGTGACGAGGCTCTTGAGGCCCGTCCACATCCGCTTCACGACCGCGTCACGCCGGGCCGCCATCGCCGCGTAGTCGATCGCCGGCTCGCCGGGGAGCGTCAGGCCGTAGTCCTTGGCGTGGCGGATTCGCTCGGCGAAGGCGGCCGACTCGAGGAGCGCCTTGGTCGGGATGCAGCCGCGGTGCAGGCACGTGCCGCCGAGCTTGTCCTGGTCGACGAGGGCGACCTTCAGCCCGAGCTGGGCTGCGCGAAACGCGGCGGTGTAGCCGCCGGTTCCGGCGCCGAGCACGACGAGATCGAAGTCATTGGACGAGCCGACGGCCATGGTTCAGGGTGCCTCAGTGGGCCACGTGCCGAGCCGGCCGGGC
>Ga0153916_10002765_pt1 | contig 12848 bp, 11 predicted proteins | sample Opewatmetagenome_FD_109642 | JGI IMG/M metagenome (GOLD analysis project Ga0153916, IMG submission 109642) | Freshwater wetland microbial communities from Ohio, USA - Open water 3 Core 3 Depth 4 metaG | ecosystem: Environmental > Aquatic > Freshwater > Wetlands | place: USA: Ohio, Lake Erie...
AGCGGCAATATGGAGAGTGACGGGCTGGGAGTTTTTTCCGAAGATGGCAAGACGGAGCTCGACTTTGAGTTGGGACATCACCTCGGAAAAATTATCTCTGTCGATGGGGTAAGCGCGACGGTTGCTCAAGACTCTGGGAGTTTCTACTCCGCGATTGCCCCGGCCACTGAAATCGCCGATTACCGCGACGCAAAATGGAGTATCCGGGTCGGCAACGGGACGACTTTCCTTCATCTCGCTGGCGAGTTTAACTTCGATGTTTCCACCGGTGAAGCGTGTCGCCATCGCAGGACTCCTTTTAGACCCTGACGGATTGTTTTCTGGCCACGAAGGACATTGATTGATAGGAACGTATCCGATCTAAATCTTGGATGTCAACCGGGCGCTACGATTTTAGTGGATTAATCAGCGACGTCCATTATTGGCTTCCTCCGTCTACCTCCGCACTATTTTCGACATGACGGAAAGCGAAGCGGGCGGCTTAGCATATTGACAATCTGCCGGTCTGGCTGTTCTGATGGCTTTTGTTTTAGGCTGTTTCTTAGCCACGGAAGCCCGTGCAAGTGATTTATCCGATCTCTACAACAGAACCAAAAGACACACTAGCTTCAAAGGCACGACAAATACTCTCGCTCAAAATTTGAGGAACTCAGCGGGATTATCGACGACTCACCGCCGGCAGATGATGGGATTTCTTAGACAATGGTGGTGAGCTTCAAATACGCCTTTCTTGACCCACAAATTGTGATAGATGCCCAACTGCTATGGGACGGGAAGAATTCCGAGAGACATTGCGACTTGAACAGATCGCGGAGCTCCGCGAAAAGACCGAGAAGCTGTCAATGTTTTTGCTGGAGCGGCTTAAAGATTACTTGGAAACCATCCGCCCTCTGTTGGCGCTCGTTCGAGTGTTTGGAAAGCACATAAGATCTTCCATGCGGGAAGAGATTCCCGGGGCGGAGACTGCCGTCAGGAAATTGTACGAGAAATACAACGAAATCTGCAGCAAGCCATTTTTGTTATCGGCCGATTTAGCGGACAACGCAGTGGCTGACTTAGATAGCCGGCTTGAGCTTTGCCCTTGGAAATATACCCACGAAGCCAAAAGCGGCAATGAGACCAAGAGCATTACAGTAACGTCGCCTGTTAAGACGGTACTAACCTATAAGTCTCCTTACTCTCTTTCCCAAATCAGACTTGCAGTTGCCGGAAAAGGAGACCGCAGGCAAGACGATATGCGAGAATTTCTGGTCGCTGCCCTGGCCATGCAGTCTACGTTCGATAAGTTCCCTGGTATCGTGCGGCTGTTGAAGGAGCTGCGCTACGATGTCCGGATGGAGAAATGCCCCGGGTTGGGGGATCTCCCGCTTATGGTCATCAGCTCGTGTGTTCCGTCATTCCGGCCGGCGGATGATCTAGTCTTGGCGACATGCAACCTTTCCGGCGTGCCAGCATTTATTGAACTGATTGACACCGAAGCCATCCATAATATTCAAGACCCGCTGAAACCCCGAATCATCGAGGTGCTGGGAATAGCCAGAAAACCGGCAGAGTAGATCTCAGCAAGATTTTTTTCGTGTCTCTCCACTAGTTTGCTTCGGTTCTTACTTAGGCGGGAGTGAAGCTGTAAGACGACCATGCGGACAAACAAATACCGCTCTTGAGGAAGACGTATGCACTATTCTTATGGGCGCACAAAGGCTTGGTGCTCATTCGTGATGACAGCCCAACAAAGGTGTCTTTTCAAAAACCCGTAACGCCGGAGAGATTAGAGATTACGGTTTACCTCTGAGGTTCAGAATAACCGGGTTTTATGGTTGCGAATGGGTATAATAGCAAAAGATACCAACTGAGAGTTGGAACAAAACAATATCGCGTAGCGTAGCGCAGAGCAAAGAAAACCTGAAACTATCGCTTTTAACCAAACGGCCAAAGGAGCGCTGCTATCCGTTAGCAATCTCGTGTTGACGAACTCTTCGCGTAACGCTGGCGGAGAAGGGAGGGAGTCGAACCCTCCGGGGACCTTACGGCCCCCAGACTGGTTTTGAAGACCAGCGGCACCACCGGGCACCTTCCTTCTCCGTTTGTAAAATCAGCTACTTGCGACTCGACCTTTTTCCGCTCCTTGGCGGTGTTACCATCCTGTAACAATCCGAAAGCCTTCGCAATGTCTTCCCTTTGCAGATCCAGGTACCTCTTGTGCATCTGCACCGAACTGTGCCCCGAAGCCTTCATGGCTATATCAACATTGACACCCTGGCGCGCCCGATCGGTCAACGCCGTGTTCCTATAGTCGTGAATGCGATACTTCTTGACCCCAGCTTCGCGCACCGCCTTCTGAATGGCGTCGCTTATCATGCTTCTAGTTATCGGCCTTCCGTCGTCGCGCGTGAAGATCAGCCCGTTGACGTTGGCGCCTACCGCGCCACTCCGCTTCTCTCTCTTAATCTCGTCCAGTATCTCCAGCGCCCGGTCGGTCAGCGGCGACGCCTGCTCGCTCTCTGTTTTCATCCTACCGCCTTCCGGCACCACGACGCGAAACTTCCGGTCTATCATGTCATCGATCAGTCTGAGCAAGTCACCCTCGCTCAGGCACGTCTCGGTGGCGAACTCTGCGAGTCGCGCCAGCCACTTCGGATAGACCGCGAGGACCTTCGCTCGCTCCTCGACCGTCAGCGCCCGTCCGCCCTTTTTAACGCGCATTATAGACAGTAAGACGGGAACATTCGATGAAAAAAGGCCGATGCTGTGAAAATAATCATGCTGATCGCCAAGCGGTGATGAGCTTAGCGCTGGCGCGGTACAATTTCTCAACACCGGAAATTCGGGTGCTCATGCGATGCGTACTCGATCATGCGATTTCCGGCCGGACGATTAAGCGCTTAGCCAAAGACTCGGGCCACCGACTTAAGCGTGGTCGCCCACGAACAACTCCGAAGATGCATAAAGGTGACTTGAACGCACTCGTTGAGCTAACGAGCCACGGTCTGGACGGCTGTAACGGAAACGCTCTGCAATTGTTCCACCAAGTGCAGGGGCAATTTGGTCTCACGCCGCGTCAGTATCTGAAGTGGGTGGCAAAGTGTTTTCGCCGCGGGAAATGCATGACGCGAAAATGTCTCTTATGCGACCACTTCTTTCCTTCCCTGAACTCTGCAGAAAGACACTGCACGGCATGTCAAGGCGATAGACGACGCCTCCTGAATATCGGCGGTCGGCCATCATTTAGTCTTTGGACCTGGCGCACGAACAAATAGAGATCTGTGACTGAGGCATGCTTGGACTTTAATAGCCGAAGTTCACGGAGTCGAGGCTCCTTGGAAAAAATCCTCTCCTCTGTTTTTGGCGCGACCCGCCTGGCCTCGGACGTCCACTGTTGATTCCCGCTATCGCCGCCAAGTCGCATCGGAACTCAATTCGCAAGCTTGAATACCACTCGGAATGTCGTTTCCCATGTATGCGAACAAATCCGCGCCTTTTTGCTTCTCAGACCAAGTATGTTGTCGGGTCAACGAGTTCAGCGGTTTGGCACACGGATTGCCACGTCCACTTCAATAGCTTTTGTGCGGTTATTATAACGGATGCTGGAAAAGATCGGGCGACGCGTAATGCAGCGCTATGGGAGGCGCAGGGGAGTCATATTGAAGAGGGTTGCCATCGACAGACAGTAAATGGTAGAAGGGCAACTGTTCGTGTGACGGCTGTCGGAAATGACAGCGTCCTCCCCTTGCTAGCCAGTGCCGTCAGGACGGTCTCTTTTAGTTCGACAGCCATTCGCTCCAATCTCCAAGGGCTGAGCCAGTATCGGAAAACTTAATTTTTGTTCAGGTATGGTCGTTAAAACGGCGCAAGCATGGCTCACTCCCAGCTATCGCAGATTTTAACGTTGGCAGTCCGATGTCAGCGGCGGTGGTGGAGCGCGATGATTGGGGACTTGCTATTGCAGCGTCGAACCTCGCGGCCGCGATGAGCGCAGGATGGGTGTCGTAGTGGATATCACCGAAGGGAAGAAGGCAGAGGAGAAACTGCGCGAGAGCGAAAATCAATTTCGCACGATGGTCAACACCGTGCCCGTGATGATCTGGGCGTCGGGGACGGACCAGCTGTGCACTTTTTTTAATAAAAGTTGGCTCGACTTTACCGGCCGTAGTATCGAGCAGGAGCTGGGTAAGGGGTGGTTGGAGGGTATCCATAAAGAAGACCGCGACAGCCGTCTTGAAATCTACGGTAAGTCTTTCAATGCGCGGCAAGCCTTTACGATGGAGTACCGCTTGCGCAGACACGACGGCGAATATCGCTGGGTTCTGGACACTGCAGTGCCGCGTTTTGAGCCCAGTGGCGCATTCAACGGCTATATCGGCTCTTGCATCGATATCACGGAGATCAAACATGGCGACCAAAAATTCCGAATGGCCGTAGAGTCGTCACCCAGCGCTATCGTGATGGTCAACGAGGAAGGCCGGATCGTGCTCAGCAACGCGCAAACAGAAAAACTCTTTGGCTACTCACGCGAAGAACTGCTCGGGCAATCCGTCGAGATCCTTGTGCCAGAGCGGCTCCGTGTCGTCCACTCCGCTCACCGGGCGGGACTCTTTAGCGCGCCCGAGGTCCGCAGGCGCACGGGTCGCGAACTGCTCGCGCGGCGTAAGAATGGCAGCGAGTTCCCAGTTGAGATTGGGCTAAATCCCCTGCGCACGGATGAGGGGATTTTCGTTTTGACGGCCATCGTGGATATCAGCGACCGTAAACGGGCGGTGGAGGTGCTGGAAAACGAGCGAGTATTTCTCCGGCAGGTTATCGACATTAATCCGAACTTTATTTTTGCCAAGGACCGCGAAGGGCGGTTTACCTTGGCAAATCAAGCCACGGCCGATGCCTACGGCACCACGGTGGAGAAACTGATCGGCAAGACCGATGCGGATTTCAACTCGGACCTCGAGGAGGTCGAGTTTTTCCGGAGGATGGACCTGGAGGTGATGGACACGTTGCAAGAGCGCTTCATACCGGAAGAACGCGTAACGGACTCGCACGGGAAAGTGCGCTGGCTGCAGACCGTGAAGCGCCCGATCCTTGGCAAGGATGGTTGCGCGAATCAGGTCCTGGGCACGTCCACCGACATCACCCAGCGCAAAGAGACAGAGTTGGAACTACGGCGGCAGCGAGCGGAACTTGCCCATGTGACCCGCATCTCCATGATGGGAGAGCTCGGGGCATCGCTGGCGCACGAGTTGAATCAGCCGCTCACGGCTATCCTCAGCAACGCCCAGGCGGCGCAGCGCTTCCTCGCCGTCAACCCGGCCGATCTGGAAGAAGTTCGCGAGATTCTCAAGGACATCGTTCAAGACAACAGCCGCGCCAGCGAGGTGATACGCCGGTTGCGGACGCTGGTCAAAAAAGAGGATCTCGAATTCGCTCCGCTCGATCTTGGAAGTGTCGTCGGCGATGTCATGCTGCTCGCTCGCAGCGATGCCATACTGCACAACACCCGCGTCTCTCTGCAAATCGATCCAGACTTGCCGCCGGTGCGGGGCGACAAAGTGCAGTTGCAGCAAGTGGTGCTGAATCTGCTGCTCAACGCCTTTGATGCGATGAAGGATTGTCCGGACCACGAGCGCGAAGTCAAGGTGAGCGCGGAACCGCAAGGCGGACGCTCGGTAAAGGTAGCCGTGGCCGATCGCGGGACAGGGCTCAGCCGGCAGGACGTGGACAAGATTTTTCAACCCTTTTATACCACCAAGCGCGACGGCCTGGGCATGGGACTGTCCATTAGTCGCTCCATCATCGAAACGCACGGAGGGCGGCTGTGGGCGGAGAATAATCCGGACCAGGGCGCGACGTTTTGCTTCACGGTACCGGTGGAAAAGAGTATCGAGGGACGAGGGTCGGGTGTCGAGTGACGAGGGATGAGGGTACCTGACACCCGAACCCTGAAACCTCCATATGACCAATCATTCTCCAGCAAACTCTACTCCCACTGTCTTTCTGGTCGATGACGACCCTTCGGTGCGCAGAGCGCTAACGCGGCTGATCAAGTCCGCGGGCTATGAATTTCATGCCTTCTCCTCCCCACGCCAGTTCCTAGCGAGCGACTGCTACAGCCAAAGCCCCGCTTGTCTCGTTCTGGACGTTCGTCTGCCCGGTGTGAGCGGGTTGGACCTGCAAAACGAATTGAAGCAAGCAAACCCGAACCTGCCCATCATCTTCATTACCGGCCACGGTAATATCCCCATGAGTGTGAAGGCGATGAAATCCGGCGCCGAGGATTTTCTGCCCAAGCCGGTTCAAGACGCGGACCTGTTGCGTGCGATTGAACACGCGCTCGCTCGCGCCGTACACGACGATGCCGAACGGAAGGAACTCGAATCGATCCAGGGCCGGGCCGACACGCTGACGCCACGCGAACGAGAAGTGATGGCACTGGTGGTTGAAGGCCTGTTGAACAAGCAAATAGCCTTTGAGCTCGGCACCGTGGAGAAAACGATCAAAGTTCACCGCGCCCGGGTTATGGAAAAAATGGATGCCGATTCCCTGGCCGAACTCGTGCGCCTGGCTGAGCGCGTGGGGATCGGCAAGGCCTGAAACAGAGCAGGTTCTCACTTTAATCCCCCCACTGCCGCTATTGGACTAAGGTCCAATAGCCACAATTCTCACTCTCCGGTAAGGTGACCTCGAAGCGTTGAGATGGAGCATCACGCTCCAGTTCGTCGCGTTCCAAGGAGATCATCCTTTGACCACGTCCAAGCCCCTTATTGCGATTGTCGATGACGATGTGCCCGTCTGCCGAGCCCTGAAGCGGCTGGTGCGCTCTTTGGGAATGAACGCAGAAGCATTCGTTTCGGGCCAGGAATTCATTGAGGTACTCGAGGCGATGCCGTCATCTGATCCCGATTGCGTCGTTCTCGACATGCAGATGCCGGGCATGAACGGGCTCGCGGTGCAGGAGCGCCTGGCGCGAAGCGGTCACCCGATTCCCGTCATCTTTATCACCGCCCACGATGACGTCGGAGTTCGCGAACGGGCGCTAGCCTCGGGGGCTGTCGCCTATTTGCGCAAGCCTTTCAACGATGAGTTGTTTATCAAGACGCTGCGGGCGGCTCTCAAGGACAAAGCAGGGGACAGATGAGAACCCTTGGTCGCGTAAATCGCATTGGCCTAAGGTCCAATTTCACGCGCGAGAATTTCTTTGTATGCGCACGGTTAATTATTTTAACAGTGGAAGAATAAATAGGAGCATCGTTTCAAATGAGCAAAAGTTGGAATCAAGCCGGATATCGTTCGCGTTGGGCGTGGGCGGCAGCACGGGCGAAGGGATATTTTCCGACTAAGGGAAAGATTACCCGTTTACGATCTGAGGCGTGAGCGTCCAGTTGAAGTAGTAGAGAAGTGTCAAAGGATTTACTAACGAAAAAACTAATCCCGGGGCTGTACGAATTTTTCATCGTGGCGCCGGAGGAAAGAAGGTTATCTATGATGACGAAAATCTGCATCCGGACACTGACGTGGCTTCTAGTTGTGGTGCTCGCGGTGCCGCCCGGCATATGGGGGCAGCAAGCTGGGACAGCGCCGGTCTTCAAGCAGGAAGAGCTGGACCAGGTACTGGCGCCCATCGCGCTCTATCCGGATGCGCTCGTTTCGCAAGTCTTGATCGCCTCTACCTATCCGTTGGAGATCGTGCAGGCCGATCGGTTCGCGAAACAGAACTCAAGTCTCAAAGGCGACGCTCTTACCAAGGCGCTTGAGGGGCAAAGCTGGGACCCGAGCGTCAAGTCGCTGGTGAATTTCCCCCAGGTGATCACCATGATGAGCGAGAAGCTCGACTGGACGCAGAAGTTGGGCGATGCCTTCCTGGCAGACGAGAAATCGGTCATGGATACGATCCAAAGCCTGCGCGCGAAAGCGCAGGCGGCGGGCAACTTGAAGACGACGCAGGAGCAAAAGGTCATCGTCGAGCAAAAGATTATTAGGATCGAGCCGGCAAGCCCGCAGGTGATTTACGTTCCGGCGTATAACCCGACGGTGGTGTACGGCGCGTGGCCCTATCCTGCCTATCCACCCTACTACTACTATCCGCCGGGATACGTCGCGGCTAGGTCGGCATTTTGGTTTGCCGCCGGTGTCGGGCTTGGTGCGGCTTGGGGTTACGCATGGGGAAGCCCCAACTGGAGTGGTGGTAGCGTCAAATACAATTACAACCAAAACATTAACATCAACACCAACATCAACCGTAACGTGTACGCACAACAATTGCCGGCAGGTGGTCAGGGCAATTGGCAGCACAACGCGAGCCACCGCCAAGGTGTTCCGTACAATAATCAAGCCGTTGCGCAGAAGTATAACCAGGCATCGCCGAGCCAACAGGTTCAGGCACGACAGGCTTACCGTGGTTACACAGGATCTGCCTTGACACCGCAGGAGCAGCAGCAGGCGCAGCAGCGCGAGCAGCAAGCACAGCAACAACAAACCGGGCAGCAGGCGCAGCAAGCCCGCCAACAACAAGCGACACAGCAGGGACAGCAACAACAAAAGGCTCAACAATCGCCGCAAACTCAGCAGGCGCGCGGCGGCGCAAGCCAATTGGGCAGCGCCGCTGATCGTGGCGGCTCCGGCAGCCGTGGAGGCGCTTTTGAAGGCGTCGATCGCGGTGGTGCCTCGGCGAAGAGCGCGAGCCAGCGGGGCAGCGCTAGCCGGTCGAGCTTCGGCGGTGGCGGAGGCGGCGGTAGATCCGGTGGTGGGGGGGGAGGACGTGGGGGACGCAGGTAAAGCAGGTGTTAAGTGACGAGTATCAAGAAAAGAGTGGGGAGTGACGAGTGTCAAGTGGCGAGTGGAATTTTCCTCGACACCCGACACCCGACCCTCGTATCTCATTTGGTGGAGGCAAGAAATGAAGTTTCCAATAATCTCTAAAGTTAAAATCGTCGTGCTCTTTTTGAGCTTTCTGAGTGTGCTCGTGACCGGGAGATCCTTTGGAGCGGCCGTGCAACAAAAAAGTTTCGCTTCAGCCGAAGAAGCCGTTAAGGCAGCCGTTGCCGCGGCGCGCGCGAATAACGAGAAAGATCTGCTGGCGATCTTTGGCCCGCAGGCCAAAGAACTCATGACTTCCGGCGATCCGGTGGCCGATCAGCAGCGGCGCGCCCAGTTTCTCAAGGCCTATGACGAAAAGAATCGTCTTGTGAACGAAGGAGAAAACACGATTGTTGTCATCGGCAGCAACGATTGGCCGTTTCCAATTCCCCTAGTTAAGAAAGGCGAGGGTTGGGTTTTCGATACCGCCAAGGGCAGGGAAGAGATCCTCAACCGCCGGATCGGGCAGAATGAACTTGATGCCATTCAGGTTTCCCTTGCCTACGTCGATGCCCAGCGTGAATACGCCATGAAAGACCGCGACGGTGACGGTCTGCGCGCTTACGCCCAGAAATTTCGTAGCGACGCGGGCAAGAAAAACGGCCTTTACTGGGAAGCGAAAGCGGGAGAGGAGCAAAGCCCGCTCGGTCCACTCGCAGCGCGCGCGCGCAGCGAAGGTTACGGCCAGAATAAGCCCGCCGACAAACCGGTGCCTTATCGAGGTTACTACTACAGGATTCTCACGGCGCAAGGGAAAGACGCTCCCGGAGGCGCGTACAGTTACATCGTCAAAGGAAAAATGATCGGCGGTTTTGCGCTGGTCGCTTACCCGGCGGAGTACGGCAACTCCGGCGTCATGAGTTTCATCGTCAATCATGGCGGCAAAGTGTTTCAAAAAGATTTGGGGAAGAGCACCGCAACCGTTGCTACGGCGATGAAGGAATACAACCCAGACAAGACTTGGACGGAAGTAAAACAGTGACGCAGGGAGATGAGTGTCGAGGGACGAAAGAGTGTCGAGTGATGAGTGTCAAGGGACGAGCGATCTTCCCCTCGACACCCGACCCTCGCTCCTTGCGGATTTTGCTTCGCGCAAAGCAGCAAAGCATGTCTGGAGCCCTTCGGCTACGCTCAGTATAAACTCCGTCGAAGGGGCCGCCAAGGAATAAATGATTAACTTTGTGTAGCGCAGAGCCAAGTTAGTTTGTGGAGCGATGAAAATGAACGAATGAGGAGATGGGCATGAAGCATTCAAAGTTTTTGGGGAAAGAATTTTACGTGTTAATTGTTTCGTTTGTGTTTTTTACCTCCGGGTGTGTGGCGACGCGGGATTGGGTGCAAAGCTACGTTCCGGAGCAACTGTTGCCCTTAAACAAGAGAATTTCGGACAACGAGGCTGGTCTGACGCAGATGGGAGGACGGGTGTCCACGGTGGAAGGCCAGGTTCAAACGATGTCCAACCAGATTGCGGACCTTAACAGCCGGCTAAACCAGACCACGGCCAAGGCCGAGCAAGCGTTGGACAACATCCAACGGCTCAAGCTCGAGCGAAGGATGGTGCTGGACCTAAAGCAAGGGGCATTTTTCGCAAATAATTCGACGGTACTCACGGCGCCGGCGAAGAAGGATATTGACAGTTTTCTAAGTGATCTGAGGGGAGAAGCGGAAGGGACGGGTCGCCTATTGTATGTAGTGGCGGGTTATACGGATAGCGTTGGGACGGAAAAATATAATTACGAATTGGGGAGGCTAAGGGCAGATCATGTGGTCAGTTATCTGACGACTGAAAAGAAGATCGATCCCGCAAGCCTAAGCGTAATCTCCTTTGGCGAGAATTCCCCTGTAACGAGCAATGCCACGGGGGCGGGGCGAGCCAAGAACCGCCGCGTTGAGATTTTGGTATACCGAGAGAGCATCGGGGTTGGATCCGGAGCCGCGTCGCCGCAGGCCGCTAAACCAGCCAATCGATCGACTACGCGGTAAAAAACGCAAACTTTCAAACAAACTCGGAGGTCTTCGAACAGGAGCAAACAGAGTTAACGGAAGGCTTACTTGAAACTTCTCTTTCCTCTGTTGTCTCCTGTAAAGAAAAGACGAGTCCACGTCCGACCACTTTTGTCACGTGGATGATTTCGACAAGGAGCTTCAGAAACACTTACGAGGAAAGCCTCCCGTGAATGTTCAGATCAGATAAGAAAGGACAATTATGAACCGTGTGTATTGTTTTGCGAGACGAATCGTTTCGGTAGTTGCCTTGGCGATGCTGGTCTTGACCGGATGGTCTCAGGTCATTCACGCTCAACCTGCGGGGATCGAGCCGCAGGCCGACAAATTGTTGCGGCGCATGAGTGACTACCTGGCGAGCCGCCAGCAGTTCACCTTGAAAGCGGAGAGCACGCTCGAAGTCGTACTGACATCCGGGCAGAAGCTGCAGTATGACAGTCCTGCGACACTGATGGTGTCGCGTCCGAACCGGCTGCGCGCTAATCGCAAGGGTGACATCGCCAACCAGGAGTTTTTCTACGATGGTAAAACCCTGACGCTCTACAATCCGCGCGAGAACTTGTACGCGACGACGGCTGCACCAGCGACACTCGATGAGACGCTCGACTTCGCCCGGGAAAAGCTTGACATCATCGCGCCCGCCGCCGAACTCCTTTACAAGAACGCCGCCGAAAAGATGTTGAAGGAGTCCACTTCCGGGTTTGTGGTCGGCCCGAGCGTTGTCGGTGGTGTGAAGTCCACCCATCTCGCGTTTCGCGGAGCGGAAGTCGATTGGCAGATCTGGATCGAGGATGGGGACAAGCCGCTGCCGCGGAAATTCATCCTCACCTCGAAGAAGGTTACCGGGGAGCCGCAGTTCACCGTATTAATTAGGAGTTGGGACCTGGCGCCGAAGTTGGCGAATCAGGAGTTCAGTTTCGTACCGCCCAAAGGCGCTAAGAAAATCGAGTTTCTCAGGCTGACGGCCGGAGCGGCGAAGCCCAAATAGGTTGGCTCTACCGGTTTTACTGTGAAGAGATATTCACACGGAGACACAGAGTTCGCATGGTTCGACAAGCTCACCACGAGCGGAATGTTTTGATAGCCGCGTATCCTGAGCCTAGTCGAAGGACGCGCCCTCTGCGCCTCCGCGGTTAACCCTACGGAAGCCTGAAGACCCAATAATTTAGGAGAGGAGCCAATCAATGAAAAAGTATTTAAAGCCCATAGTGCTGACTGCGGCCCTTTTCATGTCGGTCGCGCAATTTCTGCCCGATTCCCCGTTGAGACTGGGATTCGTCAAGAATGCGGAGGCAATCATCGGTTTGCCCTGGACACCCTTGTCTTTCGCGGGTGTGGCGCGCCGTTCGATGTATCGAGAAGCCGTGGCGGCTTCGGCAATGAACGCTGCCGCCGCCCAGGCTGCTGCCGCGAATATGGCTGCTGCGAACGCTGCTGCGGCGCAGGCTGCTGCCGCAAATGCTGCCGCTGCACAGGCTGCGGCTGCAAACGCCGCCGCTGCCGCCCAGCAAGCTGCGGCTACCCTGCCGATAGGTACGACGGTGCCATACCTGCCCCCTAATTGCTCTTCGACAGTGATCAACGGGGTCAATTATTTCAACTGCGGCGGTATTTTTTACCGGGCCGGTTTTCAGGGAAACAACGTTGTGTATATCGTGTCGATCCCCTGAGTTGAGGGAGCGAGGGTCGGGTGTCGAGGGTTGACGGATGAGCCACCTTAAACCTGAAACCATGTGCCACTCCAAGGTGCCAGGTTTCAGGTGTCAGCTTTGATGCTTCGGGTTTCGAATTTCGGATTTTGATTTGGGACTATTCTCGCGCAAAGGCGCAAAGCATGTCCTGCGAAGTCGACGTGGTGCAAGGCGGGAGATGGAACAAAAATGGATTCTTTTACAAGAGGTAACGGAGATAACGGAGATAAATTATAAACTCCGTTTCCTCTGTTGCCTCCTGTGAAGAAGAAGGCGAAATGAGAATCTCCGTGAAGCGCACAATAATAATAA